>Ga0306864_1000837_pt1 | contig 13467 bp, 12 predicted proteins | sample AntRauTorckE5430_FD_190448 | JGI IMG/M metagenome (GOLD analysis project Ga0306864, IMG submission 190448) | Saline lake microbial communities from Rauer Islands, Antarctica - Metagenome Torckler E5 #430 (v2) (version 2) | ecosystem: Environmental > Aquatic > Non-marine Saline and Alkaline >...
TATTGATAAGGAGAGACTAAAAGAGTGAGCAGAGAGTCTAGATGGGTGGCCATGCCATCGGAGGAGGGCATGACGTCATCAGACTCACAGGGAATGGCCTATAGGCCGGACAGGGTTTCAGCAAGGCTCGCAGTAAATTTGTCTTGCTTTTTTCGGCGCATCAAGGGACGTGCGTTTTTAGGGGGTGGGGGGAGAAGCCCCTATAGCAAATAACCTATTATCCAATCTAACAAAAAGACAGATAAGGCACGGCCCGTACGCTTTCGACACCCAAAATCCACGTGTTTCATCGTTCTTCTTTTTGACTCCCGCTATTTTGGTATTTAGCACATGCCTATTCGTGCCAGACAAGCTTCAGGGTCAAAAATAAAGTCGTTATTCAGCGTTATTAATCTTTTAATTCTTTTGGGGAAGGAGCGCGCCTGTGGCCGCCTCCGATACACCCGCCTCGATCATGCTATGCCCGCTTTGGAAGAGATCTTGAACTGTGCGTATCAAATATGATTATGTACACCAACCCTTTGAAGAAAAGATATCACGTCATTGGATCCTTGCGTCAGCGAAAAGCATTCAGCGAACAATACTCCCGTCTCTACGAACCACTTTCTACACATAATCCAAAATCATGAATCTTGTACTCGCCACCACTTCCCTCTTTCTTGCTTCTGCTTCGGCATTTGCTCCCTCCATGGTAGCACGCACTGTCACCTCCCTTGATGGAGGTGTTGTGTACTACTCCACCTCCACCGGAAACACCGAGGCTGTCGGACAGTACATCGCTGACGCTGCCGGAGACTCCCTAGAGGAGATTGGTGATGCAAGTGATGATGAAATCAAAGGATATGACTACCTAATTGTTGGCGCTCCCACCTGGCATACCGGTGCTGATGAGCAGCGTTCCGGAACTTCTTGGGATGACTTTCTCTACGAGAATCTCCCCAAAATTGATCTTGACAACACCAAGGTTGCCGTCTTCGGAGTTGGAGACCAAGAATCTTATAATGATAACTTCTGTGATGCTGCTGGAGAACTTTATGACTTGTTCGAAGCAAAGGGGTGCAAGATGTTTGGACTTACCAGCACTGAGGGATATAACCACAGTGAATCCAAGGCAGAACGTGATGGAAAGTTTTGCGGACTCATGTGTGATGAAGACAATCAGTACGATATGTCTGATGACCGTGCCAAGGCTTGGGTGTCCCAGCTAAAGGAAGAGGGTTTCTTTGCATAGATACTCCTTGACACATACAGTGTGCATAGTATTAGCTTAGACTTTGATGCGCCTTTCTGTTTTGTATATTCAAATTAACAATTCAAATTTTAACATAACGCATTACTTTAACTCTAGATCGCACCACCTGGACTCTGGATTTACAACCTCAAACGCATGCCTATATGCGGTATTATATGCATTCATTTTCTTACATCAGCATAGTTATAGATATTCTAATTCTAGCCTCTCTACAAACAAACTAGAGAGGAATAAGAATAATATTGCAACTTAGTGTGTTCCTAACCATGTATCAATCAATGTTCGTGCAATAACCCTTTTAGGAGGAACCAATAGCGGTAGTGAGGGATCAGCTTCCAAAGCCGCCTTTGCAACGTCGTGCTGCATTACTGGACCTTCTACCTTTGTTGCAGCTAGCACATCCTTCTTATCAAACCACATTGCATCCACTAATTCATTCTCATCGATATTCAATGGCTGAGAATCATCAGCTGTAGCACTGAATGCAATCATGCAACTTTGTGGGAAAGGCCATGGTTGGGATCCAATGTATTTGACCGACCCTTCATCAATTCGGATGCCAGTTTCTTCCCACGTCTCTCTTGCCACTGCCGCTTCAAAGGTCTCGCCAGCTTCAACGAAGCCTGCTAAAACTGTGTGCATTTTGGGAGGATGACGTTTGGATCTTGCAAGAAGAATGCGTTCTCCACAACGGGACGTGATGGATGCAATCATGGAAGGGTCTTGCCGGGGCCATGACATGGCATTGCAAGATGAACATTCTTGTGCAGTACCTGCATGGATCAATGTTAATGGTGCGCCACAAGAAGAGCAATGCCGGGATCTCCGCTGCCAGTTCGCATAAGCCATCATGTGCAATGCCAATTCATTTTCGAGTGGTGGTAAGAGAGGGGCGCTCGTTCTTGTATTCAAAAAGGAACACCCTTCAAACGATACAGTTGCATTATCTTCACTGGCCTTGATATCAATTCCGAAGATAGCAGTTGCATGCTCATCCGATAATCTTCCAAGAAAAGTCATTTCATTTGCACCATTCTTCAGATAAGAAACTTCGTCGTTGGACAATAGTGCAAGTTCGGAGGGCGAGCGAAATAGTATATCATTCGCCTTAGTCAAAACATACATGGCTTTTGGTTCTAGTTCTGCGAGTTTCTCAGGATTGGTTCGTAGATGTGTAGCTCTATCTAGCACAATATGTTGCTTACTTTGGAGTGGAAGTTTGTGGTGCGTCTTATCAATAATCGCCTCATCTCCACTGTTTTCCCCGTTTAAAAGCTCCGTTAAAAGTTCAGCAGAAGCATCCGCAAACATTCTCATATTCTTCTCTCGATCATTTGATTCAGAATGAACCACCTTTTGCTTCAAAACTTTGACTACATCATTAGCTCCATCCTTCCCTGCAATAGTGAGAACTGCAAATCCTACGTCCATACCCTTTGGACGAAAAGTAGGTCCAGCAGCACCACCTTCTGCAATTGCAAAGTCTGTGCCAAGTGATTCACAAAATGCTACTGACGTCTTTGCAGTCCAGTCCAACTTGCTTTGAATATACTCCTCCCTTGAATCATTTTTCAGGTTAGGATTGGTGAGTGATTTGTGAAGTTCTGAGCTGTTCAATAATAGTCCCTTGCCTTTCTTTGTATTGTATACTACAGACCCGCCGTAGTATACTGAGCTTGTGCCAGGCTGAGCCATAATGGATGCATTAATAGTTCCCCCGCAACATTGCTCCACGACAGAAATCGTTTTCTTGCATGTTTTGAGAGCTTGAACTAATCGTTTAAAGGATGGAGACGTTAGCGCTGACATAGTGAAGCAAGAATGAAGGAAGAAATGCGGGAAGATGGAAGCTTGCTTTTATGATATTATGTTATGATGAGAGATGATGAGTACGTATGTTGACGCCTCTCCACTATCGTACTCGTACTCTCCAAGCTCCAAGCGAGCGCTACGCGATAAGACACCAATATCCGATGCTACGCTTGCTCGCTCTTGTACCTCGTTCTCACTGCTGCTCATCGCAGGCTGCAGCCGACAATGAGACAAAATAAACCGCTATAATAGTATTTTTTAACGACGAAACATGCAAGACTGTCTCATTGTTTAACCTTTTTACTTTTTACTAAAAGGAGGATAGATTGATGGAGGAAGAAGGAGGCCAGAGGAGGCAACAAAAGTATTCAAAATGTAATACCTTAAAAATTACTTATAAATAAAAATTCTTTGCTCATACCAGTCGGGGTAAAATTTAAAATGTGACTGTGGAGCAAAAGAGAAAATTGTGACCTACATCATTTAGACACTCACATTGAGAGGAGTCTTCTCTTCATCAATCTCAGCATTCTCGTGAGACTCTTCTTCCTCAATCTCAGGATCAATATCGATGTTTGAGTACATAGCAGTTTGTATGTCTTCTCTTGGTTGCTGAGATCCAATGAAGGGCATGTATGTCGTTGCAAATAATGAAACGAGAGAAGCTGCCAATACTCCTGACATAGCATTTGGCTCTCCAGCAAGGAAACAAAGAATGACAGGGGTTGCAAGTGCCGTACGAGTGATTCCAACGTTGATTCCAGCTGCAAAAGATAGGCACGCGAGGGGGATGGGGATTCCAGGAAAAATTGTGCATAACGCTCTTCCAAAAGCTGCTCCAGATGCAAAGAAGGGGAAGATGAAACCTCCGCGGTATCCTCCTGCCACAGTGAAAGAGATGGCAATGAGCTTCGTAAATCCTACAATGAGTGCGTGGAAACCATTCTCCATTTCGAATCCAAATAGACCCGTGGTAGGCCATACATGAACAAGAGTACTTGCAGGAGCAAAGGTAGCGATCGTTTGGAATTCATATTCACCTTCCAAGAAAAAACTGTGAGTGATGGACCAAAGTGTAATAGAATGCCTCATCATTTTTAGATCGTAATCTCGCACTTACCCCAGAACATAGTTTGGGGGATTATCATCCCCAAACCAACTACTACAATAGCTCCAGCCAAACCTCTCTTGGGAGCATTATCATCAGTCAACAAACCCTTAGATTTAAAATACCCCATGACTTGCTTATGAAACTTCGCAAAAATCCCGGCAAGGGCAGCACCCAATAATCCAATGACAGCACCAGTTACAACATTTGCAGCACTTGCTCCAGCAAGCTTGGGATTGGTAATATCCCAGATGGGTGCAATGGGCAAACCTGCAAGATATCTGAAAACTGCGAGAGTGACTTCTCCACAGAAGATGGCTTCAATCATGTGTTCAAAATATTCGACTCCAAAACGACTGTTGATCTCGAGCGCGAACAAACTTCCTCCAAGAGGAGAACCGAAGAAAGCAGCGAGTGCTCCAGCCATCCCCATCAGAGTATGTTTCCTCACTGTATTGCGATTGGTTCTCTTAAATATTGTCCGAGACACGAAACCTCCCAAGGCGGCACAGATGGCGATTAGAGGCGCCTCAGGTCCCAGACTTCCTCCTCCAAGAATTCCAAACTGACTTGCACAAACCATTGGCATGACGTGGTCCATTGCAAGATAGGCCTTCTCATGAAGCATTTTGACAGTGTAAGCCAGATCTCCGGGCTCTCCCATATACTTAACAGTTAAACCAGAACAATAAGCCATGGAGAACCCTACAATTGGGATCCACAGGACGTACATCCATTCAGGCCACACATCTATAATGATCTTATTCGGAATATCATGCCAGATTAGTTTTATTGCTGCAAAGAGAATTTTGTAGTAAATATTGGCAGCTACTCCACATACGACCCCTAATCAGACGAGAAAAAAGAAGGAGAATTAGTCTTGAACTTTGAAAAGTATCGAGTTGTGAATTGGCAATGTTCCAACGCACCTATCACAAGAGCAACAATAAGAGATTGAGGTACAGTTCCCTCAGCAAAATTCATAAGATCCTCCGAGAAAGAAAGTTGTGTCTTGACAAGACCATTCTGAGGGACATTGATTGCAGGGTGCTTCACACCCTCAGATGCTTCACCAGTTCCGTAGGTTCCCTTGGTTGCCATATGTTATTCCTTCTTGATAGTCTTCAAATCAGTTTAAAGACTTTGTACCAGGATTGGAACGAAGTTTGGATGTGTGTGGAAAAGATCCTCAAACACCCTGGGCACTTTCAATTTCTTTTGTTCCGGCAGCAGCACACAATTTGGCGCGGCCGAGTAGATCGTGCATTTTTTGATTATCGCGCAAACCACTTTAGAAATAAAGGGGAAGGAAACAAAAAGAGCGAATTCGCCCTCTCGCCGCCTGCCTATTCTCGCAGATTCTCGCTCATCAACCGACACTCAGTTTATTTAGCTCTCCATGTAAGTGTTGCAACTCTAATTCGCTTCCACCTATATTCAGCAGATCCACCCAAGACCTGCCAACCTTTGTTTTCTATAATAAAATAAATGAAGCAGTGATGGTACATTGGATTCATCTGGCTTGACACAGCAGATTCAATGTATTTGCCGTGGTGGTGGGACGGCCCGTTGCGGTTGCGTGCTTGTCGGATTCTTGGGGGCGATCTTATCATCTCAATTTTCCTCACCCCAATGAAAATTCCCTTCTCACACATCTATTTTTCTTCTTTTCCCCCACTCTGAATGCATGGACAGAAATCCATCATGTTTCCATCCTCCCTCCGCAGCGCAACTAGACGTGTGATCACACGCACAATGGCAACTGATGTTGCTCACAGACCTCCATTGAATCTTCACGGTATTCACGCTAGATACGCCAATGCAACCTACATTGCTGCATCCAAGGGATCCGTGCTCGACGCCGTGGAGAACGAGCTTGCTGGAATCAAACTTACTGCAACAAAATCCCCTGCATTCAGAGAATTTCTTGAGAACCCCTTGATCAGCCGTGATAACAAGGAGAAACAGGTTAAGGACATGTTCAAGGGAAAGGTTAGCAATGTCACCTTGAACCTTATGATGACTCTTGCTGGTAACGCCAAGTTGTCCGAGTCATCCAAGATTGCAGACACATACAGTCAGCTCATGAAGGCCAAGCGTGGAGAGGTTGAGGCCATCATAACCTCTGCTGATCCTTTGACCAAGGCGCAGGTCAGTGCAATTGAGGCTGCTATGAAAACTCAGGTCGGAAGTGACAAGAGTGTTGTCTTGAGCACTCAGGTTGATCCTTCTATTGTGGGAGGGCTTCAAGTTCAGATTGGAGATCAGTTCTTAGATCTTAGTGTTGGTAGCAAAATTGATAGTGTTAGCCGTACTGCTGCATAAACGCATGTTAACGAAAAGTTTGAATGGATTGGATATGGATATTGAAAGAGATATTTAAACTTCAATTGTGCATGGACTGAGAATGAAGTCATGAGTTTTGGATTGTCATTTCAGTGAATTTTTGTAGCTGGCCAAGAGGTCACACGTAAACGGACGGGTCATCTCATCTATACAATAATAATAAACTTTATTTTGCAGGTCGATCTTTTGTGGAAAGATGAATGTACTATTTACATGTTTCAAGACTTTGTGCCTTGACTTTATGAACTGGATAAATTTTCAGAGGTATCAAATGATTGTTCGTGAAGAATGTAAGTACCACTGAAGATGAAGGAATTGTAGACGCTCGAACAAGGAATTTGATAGATATAATCTTTGGCAATTTTAAGTTATAATTCAGTTTTTGTCCCGAGAGCGGTCTGGAGAGATCATCCGAATGCCAGTGAATCGACGGAAGCAAAAAAACGATAGATAGTACAATGTATTCCGAATTCAAATCTATTCAAATAGTAGAATAGACAATTTTCCCTGAATGTTTTAGAGATTGATCATATTAGGGTGGGTATATGTAAATATGTAATTATGTCGATGACCAGGTCAGGCCCGCCCTTTGGCAGAAATCTAACACCATGGTCGCTCCTCAAAGTTGTCATTTATCTGTATATATGGATGAATGATTATCACTCAGCTGGTACGTTTTGATATACTCATTAATTACGATGAGTAGCATCTTTTATTGAAGGAGTTTGTGTTTTAATGAGGACAAGCGTTGCATGGGTGAGAGCGGCGTCTGTCACGTGTCACAATATTCACCCATAAAACATAAAAGGCCTTTTTCTGTCCAAAAATGAAGTCCCCAAAATGAGGGTGCGCAATCTTTTTACCTTAACGCTCAAAATAATCATCAATTGCTACTCCTACCGAAGAAAGGAATTGCAAGATTGGCAAACCGAATACCGAATACCCAAGATTCATATTTCCCACAATTAGATTTTGCACATTGTTGCTTGTGAAAGGAACTGACAACAGCTACAAGAAAAAACATCAGCAAGGCATCTTAAATCTTGTGTGATTGATGCACTGTTACTTCGAATCTTCAAGATCCAGCGATCTTACGAAACCAAATCTAGACGCGAGACTGTGAAATTAAGTAATATTGGCAAGCTAGGAAAAGAAAAAGTGATCCCATATCATTAACAACGCGATACTTGAACACATTTCACCCTCATTTCTGTACCTGACGAAGTTCACAGGTGTCAACATAAATTCTCCGAAAGATATGCCTTCACCTACTATTTCGCCACATGCGTCCCTGAATGAACTCCTCAGAGCAAGCCAGGGAAATGGGAATGATCAATTTAAGTCTGCATCTCGGAATAGAGTCAAAACTGTGATGCACCCACCTGTCCCTGCACATGGTAGTGGGAACAATAGTCCAAACCAGAACAGTCCCCAGAGACCATCTCTGTCACTGAATCGGAGGAGCACGACTGGTAATGTCACGACTCAGGAGAGATCAGAAAAATACGCTAGTTTACAGCAGACTGCTGGTGGACCAATTCCAGGCGCTGTTCCTCTTAATAATGCAAGTACGACACCTTCACCTAGTTCAAGTCCAGCGATAATTGCCGGAATGGAGAATGCAAATGTGCTGGCGCCTACTTCAAGTACAGGGATAATTGCCGGAACAAATGACTCCAGTACTGCATTCAATCATGCATCTTGGAGTGCAGGTGCAAATTCTCCAATCCGAAAAACTGCATCAACAGGAATGGAGTTTGCGCACAGCAATCACCAAGCTTCTCGCCATATCCAGCAAAGACGCTTTTCTTGTGATACCTCAAAAATGCCCATAATTAACAACATCCATACAGGTTCTCAGACCAAAGTCGAACCAAGACCAAAATTTGAGACGAGTCACAGTCCGAGTGACTCGTATGTGAACCCATTTGAAGATCCGGCAATTATAGGTGATTTGACACAACCTGTCCCCTTGACCCAATTGAGATCCTTTCCAGGTAGCACCGGCTATCATCCACTCCAGCATCTCACGTCAATTACACAAACGTTAAATGCGCCTGGAGAGCAATTTTTGGAGGGTCTTTTGTCACATCGTCCGCCTGGTCCAACTCATGTGCGAGCGTCCACGACTGGGCACATACCACAACCGATATCGGATCCAACTTCGACTTCAGCTTCTCACAAACATTCAGTATATGATCCATTGCTTAATACGCAACTACGATCATCTATGTCAACTGATGATTTACGAAATTCTACTGTCAACCCTACGCATTTTCAATCAGCCACACTTGACATCGCTTCTTTGGCTGATATAGCGGCACAACTGTCAACGATGAAACCACAAAAGCAGGATCCAGGTCTAGAAAAGAAGAACAATCATTTGCTCACGTTGGGCGCAGAACCCGAGGAGAGCACAGGAACGAAGAAAAGTCATAAGAGATTTTTGAGTCAGCCTTTTTTAAGAAAGAGCGTGGAGGATGGTGACGATAAAAATGGGCACAGGAGAAGCATTAGTGCAGGTTTAGCAGCGGTCTTTAAGAGAGGTGATGATGGAGATAAGGATGTGACCAGATCGATAACACCTGTGGGTGGTCGAGGCCGTGGAAAAAAAGGAAGTCCAGTGCAAGGAACAGATGGTGCTGGGAGTTCAGAGAGGCCCATTACCCCGGTAAGAAGGAAGGGGTTGAACCTGAGACGGAGTTCACGTCCTGAGAGGAATACTGAGGCTCTGTCGGTTGGCCTAGAGGTGATCCAGTCTGGATCTGGTGAGGACCTATCCACGAATATAGAAATCAAAATGAGATCAAGTGAGCAGGACCCTTCTCCTCATCAAATTAGTATTCCAGCTGTAAGCGATGTGCTATATCCGGCCAAGCTTTGCCAGTTACTTGAACAATATCGTGTTATTGATCAAAATTTTGCCTTCGATTCCTTGGTTGGAATGACACGAGCACAGATGCATCACTTTTTGCAGGAACAAAAAACAGCATCCAAAATGAGAAAGCCTGCATCTCCAGATTCGTCGCGGCTGACCTCTCCATTAAGCTCAGGTTCTCCAGTTGTTGCATCGTCTTTGGATCAAGTCTCGGATTTATTAACTTCGCAGCAACAGCAACTTATGGAAACGCACGTTCCAATCGTAGCTTCACTTTTTGATGCAGATGATTTGTTGTTGGAGGGATTCTATCACGAAGTTTGCGATGCGTCCAAGAACAAAGCCTTTGACACATCAAATGAAAAGTCTACTCGGGACCGCGTGGAAGTTGCAATCTTTAAGAATGATACCCAAAGACAATTCATAGTTGTATATCAAGGATGTGCAGAGTCTCAAATGAAGCCAATCAAGAAGGGTGAACAAAAGGATGGAATCGATCGCAGATTTCAATTGGGAAGAAAGGACGATGACAAAAGATTTTCAGAAGAGCAGCCTGTCGCTGTGTTTCCACCATTTCGCAAGTGTTACTTCAACAGTGAGGTGGAAGACAAGGTCTTTACCAAACTAGATTATCTGGTTGAGCAGCACCCTTTCTTTGATGTTGTCATGACAGGACACTCATTCGGTGGTGTCTTGGCATTATTGAGTAGCATGAGATATGCTAACATGAGACCTCAAATCATGACTTCATGCTTTGCTTTCGGTTGCCCAAAGATTGGAGCAATTGATTTCAGATACTACGTAAATTCTCTTCCTAATCTGCGCGTGATGAGACTTGAATATGGATGTGACCCCTGGACCAATGCCCCTGATCATCCCAACTGGTGTCACGCGGGACACACAATTGCCATCAAATATAATGAGACCACGAATGCGGATAAGTCGGAAGGATCGGACGAACTTATTGTACGAGCTTTCAAGTTTGGTGACAATCGTCCAGATTCGGGCGGCAGGGAAGGAAAAAGGATTGGAAAGATTTTATCAAGGCAAACCAATAAAGAGAAGCAGATGGATCACGATATAGCGAGTTATATTCATGCTTTAAAGCAAATTGCAGGACATGTCAAGGGATCGGTCGGGCTGTGGCCACGGAGATTTGTCGGTGAAGAAGGCACTGGTGTAGAAGGTCTTGACAAAGAGAAGAGATCGGTCTGCTAATCAAATCGTGTTCACGATGATGCCCTGCCACTTTCTAAACAACCTATTTTCATTGTCCCAAAGGTTGAATGTGATGATCTATTTTTGTACCGGAAACCAGTTATAAAAAAATAATCACGCGACTATAATGTCAAGATCAAGATACAAACGCAGTAAATACTACATTCAAACTTAAATCAACAAAGTCAACCTCCCATTTTGTTGGATGTCGTAGAGAAGAGATGGATGAATTTGATTTTATTGGGGTTTTGGATTGGTGGTGATCCTTTCATGGCCAATTGGTTCATCAATAATTGTCGATTGGTTGCTGTTTATATTGATGTTCGTGACAATGCATTGGGCAGGTATTTTAACGTTACAAGTTGATACGTGTTTCGTCGCGGGGTTTCCACCTCACTCATCCAAAAGAAGGTTTCTCAAAATGACGGACGCCACCCATCACTTTCACTTGCGATTGGTACGCACGATATGATAGGTATATCTACATATGTTCGGCAATTGAATAACAGTACATAGTTCATAACATCAGAAGAAACTTGCCTCAACTATCTCACCTGGCAAGCATGAGAATTCTCAACGCAGCAATCGCTGCAACGACACTCTTGGCACAAGACACTGCAGCTTTTTCCTTCGCAAACCCAAATTCACTATTCGCCAGTCGCTTATCAGTACGTGCAGCATCGTCTCCTCGCACCAGGCTTTTCTCCACAGAGACAGGATCTGCACCCTGTGATATTCCTACGGATGCCATCGCACCTTCCCTTGTATCTCAACCAAATGGAGCATCAGTTCTTCGCTCTTCCGCTGTAAAAGATATTAATGGTGATTTCATCCCTCTCGGCCGTGCCATGAAAAAGGGAAAATCGATCGTCATATTTTTGCGTCACATGGGATGACCTTACTGCTGGACGTATGCCAATGATTGGTGTAAGTTCCAGCAAGAGTCAAATCTTTCGGAAGAAGGAATTGAGGGACCAATTTTCGTCTCCATTGGGGATGAAGATAAGCTCCAAACGTTCCTTGACCAGAATCCAAATATTCCTCGGGATCAGATGTTCGTCGATGATTATTCGTTCGAGGCATATAAAAATGTGGGATTCAAATCGTTCACTGACCAGGAAAAGGATGTGATTAAGGATGTCAAGATGTCTGCACCAGATCTGTCTTTCAAGCAATGGATGGGATATATAGGTAGTGTGGGAAAAGTTTCGCCAATTCCCAAGGATATGAAATTTGGACAGGTTCCTGAAGGAGTTCTGAGGCTCGGCGGAACTTTTGTGGTGGAAGGAAATGAAGTACTTTACCAATGGAGTGATCGTCTACCAGGCGATCATCCTGATATAGCTGAAGTGGTAAAAATTGCAAAGAAGGGTGAAAAGGTACTTTAACAAGAATTTGGCTTTCTTAAGAAGGAGAGGTTGGAGAGAAGATTATAAGTGGATATACGATAAGTTGTACAATGCAAGAATGACGTTTTTATGATAGCACAATGATTCATCAGAACTGACGTTGCATACATTTACCGAGTGTCGACTTTGAACCCTTATCTTTCTTGAAGAAGCGACCGTAGCATAACAATATAATTTTAAACATAAAAAGTACACAAAACATGACAATCAATTACCAATTTCAAACTATGTGAGTATCCATGCACAGGCTTTTGACTTAAAGGCCAAGATGATATTCCGGGTGTCACGGTGATCGTGTTTTGAATCCTGAAGTAAGTCATAATTGTTGGCTATGTAGTGCAGAGAAGATTATATGTTTTAACAGATGATTCAACTAAGGTTTGCTCAAGTAATCCAACACGAATAATGGTTGGTTTTCATTGCATGGAGACATACACAGGCCACGAGTTGGCACTGGCGATGTGATATTATCAATCAAAAGGCATTTCGTATAACTGCAAATACTTATTAATCACCATTGTTTTTACCCCCCTATTGTTCAATGTTTTTGTCACGGCGATAAGAAGCAAACAATGTCGATCAATGCTGAAGATCTGCAGCGGTTACTAGCACACACCACGACGCTGTCCACCAATGCCCATGTGAGTCAATGTCACTCACTTATTCAAAACCCTCTCTGGTGCTTTCCCTACTCCGGCAGAACACAAATACAATTCTTTGGATACCCCTTCATCAAAAGGACAGAGGTAGCTTCGATCGCGAACGACTCTGGTCCAGAAATTACTGCCATTGTACCTGGACTGAAGTCGGGCAATGCCTCGTCTACATCTTCATTTTCTTTCAATTCTTTAATATCACTTTCCACAACACATGAAACAGCGAGTTTTGTACTGTACTTGAAGTATTCATCCTCAAGCGCCGACAGTGCAATATCAAAATCTGTCTCATCGCTATTCGCCCATATGACGGATACTCCCTTGACACTCGAAGATCCTGGTGGTAAGACCGATTTAACTTGGTCCATAACTGGAACAATGCCGTCCCCTGATGCAAAATATACCATATCTGTCACTGGCAGAAATTCTCCATTATATTCCAAGGTTCTTGGCCCTGGTTGCAAAGCAATTTCATCGCCAATGTCGAGTTCCGTTGCAAGTACTTGATCCTGCAAGTAAAAAAATCACGAATATATTCAAAAAAGTGAGAAAGTCATTGAAATAGCAGTGTGCAAACAAGGCACCAACAAACAAACTTGCCAAGATCAAGTGCCCTTCACCTCACCCACAATCCAAAACTTACAAATTTGCCTTCACCTCTTGCCCTCCTTTTTTTCATCTCAACCTTATCTTCCGGCTCATACTCCTTTGCCACAATTGAAAACTGTCCATTTCCCTTGCTCTTTTTCGAATCTTTTGGATAAACATAATAATTTTTCTTAGCGACA
>Ga0306864_1000840_pt1 | contig 13452 bp, 8 predicted proteins | sample AntRauTorckE5430_FD_190448 | JGI IMG/M metagenome (GOLD analysis project Ga0306864, IMG submission 190448) | Saline lake microbial communities from Rauer Islands, Antarctica - Metagenome Torckler E5 #430 (v2) (version 2) | ecosystem: Environmental > Aquatic > Non-marine Saline and Alkaline >...
GCCATCAGCGTCCAGTACGGAGCCGGAGCCGTCCGTTTTCTGGAGCAAAATAGCGCTCTTGACGGCGCGGATGCCACGGAGAGAAACTTTGTCTTTGGCCTTCATGGCGGTCTTCATGTCGGCGGTAATGCGCTCTTCTAGCGTCATAGGATTGAAATTTTATTACTCGTAGGTAACGCTTTGACCCGTACTTAAGGTTGCACCTCCTTCCTTGACGGCACCACTTCACGTTGCTTCCGTAGAAGTGTATTCTAACAACCCGGGACTCCGCCGATACTATCGCACCCTACTGCGTCCCGAGCTACGATTGTTGAATCCCTACGGGATTGGTAGCCACGGAACTTACACATAGTAGCCTGCATTCTTATCTTTACCCCAATGAGCAAGAGCTACCAACTAAAAGAAGTAACGGATTTCGGCCACTTCCACGCCGTCCTCCAAGAGGTATATCGGGGTAATAAGCAATACGTGTTTCCCCTACAGAGAGACATCGAAAGCATCCTCTCCGCCAAAAACAATGCTTACGACGGCACCAACCTGAAGTTATGGGTAGTGCTAGAAGAAGGCAAGCGCGCCGTCGGCCGTATCGCTGCTTTCATCGACCGGGAACGAAATAAAGAACTCGAATTGCCCGTGGGCGGACTCGGCTTCTTCGAAAGCATTGAAGAAGACGAGGTCGCCGAACTTCTCTTCGATGCGGCGGAAGGCTGGCTGAGAAGCGAGGGCATGCAAGCCGTAGACGGACCTATCAACTTCGGCGAACGCGATAAATTCTGGGGTCTGCTAACCAGAGGATGGTACCGCCCCGTCTACCAAGAGACCTATAACCCGCCCTACTATCAGCGGATGTTCGAAGACCGAAACTACTTGCCCCACGAACAATGTCTGACCATGCGGGGCATCGTTTCCAAATTTCCAAGCGAGAAATTGGCCGGTATTGCTGCCAGCCTGAAGGAAAAGTACGGTATCTACACCAAGCAAATTGATAAGAACAACCTGCCTTCAGCAGCCAACGACTTCGCCGAAGCGTACAACGCATCCTTCAACCACTGGCCTTACTTCAAACCGATGAAGGGAGAAGACATACTCCCCACCTTCAAAGAGATGAAACCCATCATGGATCCCCATCTAACCAGCCTAGCTTACAGCAAGGACCACCGCCCAATCGGCATCGCTGGGCTCATTCCCGACATCAACTGCTTCATGGATGGCGTGGACGGAAAGCTGGACTGGAAGGGCCTGCCCCGCTTCCTCTACCGCCTCAAATTTCAGAAAAAACCACGTAACTGCAAAGGCGTCGCCTTTGGCATCGTAAAAGATTTTCAACGTTTGGGTGTGTTCCCCCTGATGGTGGACGCCATGTACCAGAGCGGAAACCAACACAACGCCAATACCTATAAATACGTTGATTTGGCCACCATCCGCGGCCATAATGAGGTAATGGTAAGAACCTGCCAAAAGATGAGCACCGTAATTCACCGGGCCCACATCGCTTACCGAAAAGGACTCGTTGATGGAGCAAGTTGGGAGCCTTTTGCTATGATAGATTTAAGTGAGGTGGAGATGGGCGTTTATGGGAAGAAGGAAAGCTTCTAATGAGCTGCCCTATAAATATCGTTACTGGAAAGCGCAGGTATTTCGTGCACTGGCTAGGCGATGAAGTACTTTGGCAACGACGGTAGCGTGCGAAATACCAAGCTTAACGGTAACGATATTTACAGGGTGGCCCACTAGAGCTTCGTATAGTGATTCTTCTCCGTAAGCGTATCCGAAGGGTTACGCCAGCCGGAGCCTTCTCCTTTCCAGAGCGCATCGGCCTGAAGCGGCCCCCAGGTACCGGCAGTGTAGCTGTAAAGCGGTACTTCATTGGCCTCCCAAGCTTGGAGAATGGGATCGACGAAAGCCCAAGCAGCCTCGACGCTGTCCCCGCGGGCGTAGAGCGTGGGTTCGCCTTTCATACAATCGAGTAGCAAACGAGTGTAGGCTGCCGGCACGTCGTTCTCCGTGAGGTCGCGGTAGAAGAAGTCCATGTCCACGCTCTTCACACGGAAGCCTTCGCCGGGCACTTTCATGCCGAACTCTAGGGCCATGCCTTCGTCGGGTTGAATGCGGACGATGAGTTGGTTATCGCAGCCCAAGGCAAAATCGTCGTATTCGGAGAAGAGTGCCTGGGGCGGGTTCTTGAAAGTGATGACGATCTCGGTGAGCTTAAGTGGCAGACATTTGCCGGTACGAACAAAGAAAGGAACACCCGCCCAGCGCCAGTTATCGATGAAGAACTTCATGCCGACGAAGGTTTCCGTCTTGCTGTCATTCGGCACTCCTTCGGCGTCGCGGTAAGAAACAACATCTCCGGTTTTTGTTCTTCCCTCAGTGTACTGAGCGCGAACCACCTGGTTCTTAACATCCTTCTTTGTGATGGGCCGAAGAGACCTGAACAACTTCAGTTTCTCATCCCGAATATTCGGAGCATCGGCCCGGATGGGAGGCTCCATCGCAACGTGAGCCAGTACCTGAAGCAGGTGATTCTGAACCATATCGCGCATCGCTCCGCTTTCGTCGTAGTAGCCACCGCGGCTACCTACACCTACGGTCTCAGCTGCGGTGATTTGTACGGATTGTACGTAATTCCGGTTCCAGAGCGGCTCGAAGAAGCCATTGGCGAAACGGGTCACCAGCAAGTTTTGCACCGTCTCCTTACCCAGGTAGTGGTCTATCCGGTAAATGGTATTTTCCCGAAAATGAGACTGGATATCTTTATTGAGTTTTATCGCAGACTCTTCGTTGTACCCAAAAGGTTTCTCAACAATCAGGCGAGCCCACCCTTTCTCGTTCTCATTGAGCCCGGCTTTAGCCAGGGCGCTGGGGATGGTACTGTAGAGCTTCGGCGGCGTAGAAAGGTAGAAGATATAGTTCTGGCCAACTCCGAGATTTTCGTCTAATTTTTTCAGCCGGGCACCGAGGGCCTTAATGTCTTCTTCTCCATCGTAGGAAGCGAGGTCCTGGTAAAATAATTTCTCCGAAAAAGTCTTAACGTCATCGTCTGAAGCGTTTTTCTTATCGAAGTGCTCGTTGTCAAAAACAACTTTCTTGCGAAAGGCCTCGTCGGTAAAATCCGTACGCGAGGCTCCGAGCAGTGCAAATTTTTCGGGTAAATAGCCGCCCAGGAAGAGGTCAAAAACGGCCGGCACGAGTTTGCGCTGGGCGAGGTCTCCGGAGGCACCAAAAATTACTAGTACGTGGGGATCAAGACTGCTAGGCATGTTGTAAATATTTTCAGATGGCTGGTCAGGGCGTCGTAAGCCGACGTTATATTATATCAAAGGTGGCGACTTTTAGTAAGGTTTACGCCCAATGCGAAGTAATTTTAGGCCGGTACTAAAAATTTTCTACAATGACTATAGGAATTGCAACGGATCACGGCGGCATTGAGCTTAAACAACAGCTTCAGAAATACCTTGAAAAGAAGGGCTTTGCAGTCAAAGACTTCGGCGCTTATGAATACGACGCTAAGGACGATTTCCCAGACTTCGTCGTTCCCCTTGCCCGCGCCGTCGGCGCAGGTGAGATCGAACGTGGCATCGCCTGCTGCGGTTCCGGCGTCGGTGCCAGTATCGCGGCGAATAAGATCAAGAACGTTCGTGCCTGCCTCATCAACGAATCTTACTCCGCCGCTCAGGGCGTGGAGCATGACGATATGAACATGATCTGCCTCGGTGGCCGTGTAATTGGTGTCGCCCTGGCCGAGACGCTGGTGGATGCCTTCCTGGGGGCCGAGTACGCTGCACTTCCGAGGCAAGTGCGGCGGATGGGCAAGGTCACGGCGCTAGAAAAGTAGCCCCTTACTATTCTCCCGTAGTGTTATTTCCCTCCCTGGTTGCCCACCAAGCGAGGTGAAATCCCTCTGTAATGTCCGAACTTAACCCTAACATGAATACCCCCTAACCTCACCCTGTATCCCGCGGCCCCGCCCTCAAAACATCGGAAAACAACACAAAAACGGTGCTAAGCGAACCTACCGCCCAAACGTACCTTTGATATACAGACCAAAAATTATAGACAGCATGAACCACCAACTCTACGACTTCGGCATGATCGGCCTCGGCGTCATGGGACGAAACTTCCTCCTCAACGTCGCTGACGATGGCTTCGCCGCCCTCGGCACCGACATCAACGAAGACTCCGTCAAAGCCCTCAACGAGGAAGGCGAAGGCATGAACGTTAAAGGCGTCGATACCCAAAAAGAATTCGTGAACCTGCTGAGCAAGCCGCGTAAGATCATGTTGCTGGTTCCCGCCGGAAAAATTGTGGACAAGGTGATCGAAGGCCTACTGCCGCTGCTCGACAAAGACGACATCATCATCGACGGCGGCAACAGCCACTACGACGATACCAACCGCCGCTACGAATACCTCAAAACAAAAAACATCCGCTTTCTCGGCACCGGCGTTTCCGGTGGTGCCGAAGGTGCCCGCCGTGGCCCTTCCATCATGCCTGGCGGCGACAAGTCGGCTTGGGAAGACGTGCGCTCCATCCTGGAAACCGTAGCGGCCAAAGTCGACGGCGATCCCTGCGTAACCTACATCGGTGAATCCAGCTCGGGCCACTACGTAAAAATGGTCCACAACGGCATCGAGTACGGCCTGATGCAGCTCATCGCCGAAGCTTACGACGTACTGAAGCGCGTAGGCGGCAAGAGCAACGCCGAAATCGGTAGCCTCTTTACCAAGTGGAATGAGGGAAGGCTCAACAGTTTCCTGATGGAAATTAGTGCTGAAATCATGAAGCAACCCGACGATAAAAAGAGCGGCGACTTGATCGATGCCATCCTAGACAAAGCCAAGCAAAAAGGCACCGGCAAATGGACGAGCCAAACATCAATGGACCTTGGCGTGCCGGTCCCAACAATTGATGCAGCAGTAGCGATGCGCGGAATCTCTTCCTTCAAGCCATTCCGCGAACAACTCTCCGAAACGTTCACAATCCCTCATAAAGGTGAAGTAACCATTAAAGGAGAAGGGCTGGAAAATGACGTGGAAGCTGCTCTCTACTTCAGTTTCATCGTTTGCTACGCCCAGGGAATGCACCTGCTAGCAGAAGCAAGTGAAGAACTTAAGTACGACCTCGACCTGGAGGGCATCGCCCGCATCTGGCGCGGCGGTTGCATCATCCGGGCAACCCTGCTGGAGCAAATCCGTAAGGCATACTCTGCTGACAGTAGCCTGAAAAACATGCTGGGCAATGAGCAGTTTGCTGGGAGCCTACAGTCTACCCGCAACGCGGCGGCGGAAGTTCTTCGCTTATCCGTTGAACGTAGTGTTTCCACAATGTGCCTCTCTAGCGCGCTGCAGTACTTCGATGCCATGCGGTCTGCCCGCCTTCCGCTCAACCTCGTGCAGGGGCAACGCGATAACTTCGGCTCTCACACTTATGAGCGGATTGACGAGGTGGGTACCTTCCACACTGAGTGGGGAAAATGATAGAATAATTGAAGGAGAGAATGAGCTGCCGCACTTACCGTTTTCGGCGTTCCTAAGGGACGCGAATGAGCGAAATGAGTGGTACTCGCGGCAGCTTATTACCCACGGTGCTGCTTCGCGGTCACTTATTCTTCTTATTCCCCTTGTTTATTTCTTGTACTTACATTAAGTTTTCATCCAAACCTAACTTATCGGTTATTCAGCTGTTGTACAAGCCGAATAACCAACAGGTCCGTGGCATTAAACACATTTGCCCGGTACCAGAATCACAACAATTAAGCAATGAAGAATTTCTTTTTTCTAATCACTCTTGCCGCTCTCTTTACTGCCTGTGGTGGACCTGAAGGCCAGGCCCTAGACTCTTCCGCAGCCGAAGACGAAACCACCACGACTGAAATGGTAGCCTCCGTTCAGTACAACGTCGACCCCGCAACCAGCGTGGTTAACTGGGAAGGCGCAAAAATCGCTTACGGCCACATCGGTACCGTAGCTGTTACCAACGGTCAGCTTATTGTTTCAGCCGACATGATCGTAGGCGGCAAGTTTGCCCTCGATTTGACAAAAATGGTAAGCTCTGACCTTGAAGGTAAGAAGGCCATCGACCTAATCGGTCACCTACAAGGCCCCGACTTTTTCGACGTAGAGAAGTACCCGATGGCAAACTTCGTCATCACCCAGGTACAGGAAGCGACCAACGAAGATGGCCGTACGCACGACATCACCGGTAACCTGACCATGCACGGTGAGAGCCGCAGCATCACCATCCCCGCCATCGTGTCCATGGAAGACGGAATGCTGAAGGCAACTACGCCTAAGTTCACCATCGACCGCACACAATGGGGCGTTAGCTACAACAGCACCGGTATTGTAGGCCTTGCCAAAGACAAGGTCATCAATGACAACATCGGTCTCGAAATCATGCTCGTCGCCAACAAGTAAGGGACATCGTCAGATTTCTTATGAATTTAAAAGCCCCTCTTTGCTTCGCGAAGAGGGGCTTTTAAATTCATAAGAAATCTGACGATGAACTACTGCCTGACTGTTTGACTACCTTTGCGGCTTAAATCCGCCTTCGTTTGTAGGAAGGCACTAAATGACCCTGATGATCAACATCACTTTTCCCGACGGGAACGTCCGTCAGTACGAACCAGGTAGTTCCGCACTGGACATTGCCCGCAGCATCTCCGAAGGCCTGGCCCGCAACGTCGTTTCCGCCACCGTAAACGGTCAACTTACCGACCGCGACTTACCGCTTTCTAAAAACGCCACCCTCGCCCTGCACACCTGGAACGACCAGGCTGGCAAGGAAACCTTCTGGCACTCCACGGCCCACCTGATGGCCGAGGCACTTGAAGCCATGTACCCCGGCATCAAGTTCGGCTACGGCCCCTCCAGCGAGAAAGGTTTCTTCTACGATGTAGAACCACCCGCAGGTACCGTCATCAGCACCGACGATTTTCCGAAGATCGAGGCGAAGATGATTGAACTGGCCCGCCGAAAGAACGACTTCGTCCGCAAAGAAGTGACCAAAGCCGAGGCCATCGCCTACTTCACCGAAAAAGGCGACGAATACAAACTAGAGCTGTTGGAGTCTCTCGAAGACGGCACCATTACCTTCTACACCCAGGGCGAATTTACCGACCTCTGCCGTGGCCCGCACATCCCCAGCACCGGTGCGATTAAGGCAATTAAGCTGATGAAAGTCGGTGGTGCCTTCTGGCGTGGCGATGAGAGCAACAAACAGCTCACCCGCATCTCCGGAATCTCCTTTCCCAAAGCCAAAGAGCTAACCCAGCACCTCGAAATGCTAGAGGAAGCCAAGAAGCGCGATCACCGCAAACTCGGCAAGGAACTGGAGCTTTTCATGTTCTCCGACAAGGTAGGCGCAGGTCTCCCGATGTGGCTACCGAAGGGTACGCAACTACGCGAACGCCTCGTCAACTTCCTCAAGGTAAAGCAGGAAAATGCTGGTTATCAGCAGGTAACAACACCACACATCGGTAAGAAGGAACTCTACGTTACTTCTGGTCACTGGGATAAGTACGGCGAAGACAGCTTCCAGCCCATCAAGACCCCACGGGCAGACGAGGAGTTTATGCTCAAACCCATGAACTGCCCGCACCACTGCGAGATGTACAAATTCTGTCCGCGCTCTTATAAAGAGCTTCCGCTGCGCCTCGCTGAATTCGGAACGGTTTACCGCTACGAGCAAACCGGTGAGCTGCACGGCCTCAGCCGTGTCCGTGGTTTCACGCAGGATGATGCCCACATCTTCTGTATGCCCGATCAGGTGAAGGGTGAATTCATCGCTGTTGTCGACATCGTAAAGGACGTCCTCAACGTCATCGGCTTCGACGACGTGACCGCCCAGATTTCCCTGCGCGACCCGAACAAGCCCGAAAAGTACATCGGCTCCGATGAAAACTGGGACACCGCCGAACGGGCCATCATTGATGCCTGTAAGGAGATTGATATGAAGACCGTTACCGCTTACGGCGAAGCGGCTTTCTACGGCCCGAAGCTCGACTTTATGGTCCGCGACGCCCTCGGCCGCAGCTGGCAGTTGGGTACCGTTCAGGTAGATTACAACCTGCCCGAACGCTTCGAGCTGGAGTACATCGGCTCCGATAACCAGCCGCACCGCCCGGTAATGATTCACCGCGCGCCCTTCGGCTCGCTGGAGCGTTTCACCTCCATCCTCATCGAGCACACCGGCGGTAAGTTCCCGCTCTGGTTGGCGCCCGATCAGTTCGCGATCCTACCGATCAGCGAGAAGTTCAACGACTACTGCCACGAGGTTTCAAAGCAACTCGCTACCCACGACATCCGTGGTTTGGTAGACGACCGCAACGAGACCATCGGCCGCAAGATCCGTGACAACGAGAACAACCGCATTCCCTTCATGCTCATCGTTGGTGAGAAGGAAGTTGACGCTGGTGGTGTTGCCGTTCGTATTCAGGGTGAAGGTGATAAGGGTACTATGTCTGTTGAAGAGTTTATTGCTTTTTTCAAAGAGCAGCTTTAGGTAATCCGCCTAAGGATTCATTAAAAAGCGCTTCTCTACTTCGGTGGGGAAGCGCTTTTTTATGGCGCGGCCGCAGGATGCAAGGAAAGGTTGAGAAACTCCAGCTCCGGCTAATCACACCGTTCGTAGTCGAATCAGGAGACCCTCCACTTCAAAAGGCAGTCTTTCCGCAACGACACGTGACCTTACATAAGTTCGGGGTAAGTGCAGTGGCAGTACGCTATACTACCGTCGGTCACATGAGGTAGTTTTATGCTCGCGAAGCGAGCGCAGTCCTCCTAAAGCGAGGCCAGTAGGGGCGATTCCTTACGGTCGCCCGTACTGAGTCACGTTCGCCACTACGTTTTCACGTCATGTGCCCGACAGCAGTATAGTCTCATAGGCCAGAGATCGAAGGCTCGATTTCTTCTCCCCCATCTAATTCTAATTCTTCTTACCAAAAAGCGTCTTAGCCCAAAACTCCTTACGCTTAGCCTTCCGCTCATCCCTCCGGTTCTCCTTTTCCAAAAGTTCTATGATACGGGTGGTATAGGTAAGCGTACTTTCGTCGTCGCGGCGGCTTCTACGGGCCATCATTTGCTCTACGTCCTGGGCGGGGAACTGGCCGAGGCGGGCCCTAATTTCATTGACGGACATGAGGTCCTCCGGGCTAGGAGCACCGTATTCAGCGTAGATGGGCAGCTCGTCGAGGTAGTCGGGGCATTCGAGCAGGGCGGTGGTCATTGCGTCCAGTGGGGAAAAGCTGCCGCCGTGGTAGCGGCCTAGGCCCCGGGTCCGTTGGACCTTGCGCATGAACGTTCCCCAGACGGGCAGGGCAGTGGCCGTAGATGAGCCACGGCGCAGTGTCCGGAAGTGAACGGCCGGGTATTCCGCGCCTACCCACGTACTCACCACCAACTTGGGGTTGTAGCCTACGAACCAGCCATCGGACTGATCTTGAGTAGTGCCGGTCTTTCCAGCCAGTGCACCGCTGATACCGTAGGTGCTCCGTAGGCGGGCAGCGGTACCATTATTTACCACGCCGGTCATCAGGTAAGTAGTGATGTTGGCGATGGTGTCGCTCATCACGCGGATGGTCTTTTTCGGGCGGATGAAACTCACGATCGTTTCGCCGTCGGCGGTTGTGATCTTGTCGAGAAAATGAACGCCTCCTTCCGGTCGGCGGCCTCCGTTAGCAAAAGCGCTGAAGACCGTATTCATCTCCGGCAGCGTAGCTTCCACCGTTCCGAGGGCTACGCTGGGGATGGCCTCTACGTTACCGGTGATGCCGAGCTCATGGATTTCGTCGACGACGTTTTGCAGGCCACTGCGTACCGCGAGGTTCACCGCCACAGTATTGACGGATTTGGTCAGGCCGCCGCGCATGGAGTAGACCCCTTCATAGTTCCCTCCGGGGTTCCGTGGGTTGTAGTTCTGGAAGTCTGCAATGGTAAACTGCTGCGCCGGAGTGTACTCACACGGCAGCATCCCTCCCTGCAGTGCGGTGGCGTAAATAACCGGTTTGATGGTGGAGCCTACCTGCCGCCGTGCCGTCACGTGATCGTACTGCACGAAACGATAATCTACACCACCAACCCAGGCACGGATTACGCCGCTCTTCGGTTCCGTCGCTAGCAAACCAGCGTTCAGAAGCGTGAAATAGTGGCGCAGACTGTCGATTGGACGCATTAGGGTATCAACGGCTTCGGCCGTTTTCCAATCGTAGATCGTCATTAGGTGAGGCTGACGAAGCGCCTCCATTATTTCCTCGTCGTTTTTGCCTGCAGCTTCCAGGCTTTGGTAGCGGGAGCTGCGTTTCACCGTCTTCATAAAGGCGTCTTCCCAGGGTGCGCGCTTGGCGGATTTCCAGTCGACGGCTAGGTTTTGCTGGATGCGAGGCAGTTGCTCCAGTACTGCTTCTTCGGCGAGGCGCTGCATGACGGAGTTTACGCTGACGTGAATGAGGAGACCGTCGCGGTCGATGTCCCACGGTCGGCTATCCGGTCGCTTTTTGCCCGCCAGTGCCTTCTCGACCTCCGCGCGAAGCATCTGGCGGAAATAGGTGCCGCTACCGACACGGTTGTTCTGTCGTTGATAGTTGATCGTCAGCGGCAGGGCCGCGAGGCTATCGGTCACTGGTTTTTCTAGAGAGCCGTTTTTTGCCATCAGTGCGAGCACGAGGTCGCGGCGTTGCTGGCTGCGCTCGGGGTGGGTTCGTGGATTATAACTCGTATTCGCTTTCAGGAGACCGACAAGTACGGCCGCCTCCTCTGCTTTCAGGTCTACGGCTGACTTGCTGAAGAAGCGCCCCGAAGCGACTTCGATACCATAAGCATTTTCACCGAAGGGAACGGTATTCAGGTACAGCGCAAGCAGCTCCTGTTTGTCGTACACCTCCTCCAGCCGACTGGCGACAATCATCTCGCGCATCTTGATCTTGATCATCCCCAGTTTACCGCCACCCCGCCGGGGATACAATTGCTTGGCGAGCTGTTGGCTAATCGTGGAGCCACCGCCACCGCTACGATCGCCCAGGATGATGGAGCGCCAGGCGACCCGGCAGAGGGCGCGCAGGTCGATGCCCTGGTGCTCGAAAAATCGGCTGTCTTCCGTAGCGATCAGGGCCTTAGTTACGTAAGGTGATATCTCTGCCAGATCAACGCTCACCCTGTTTTCCCGGTAATACTTACCCAGTAACTCACCGTCTTCGCTGATGACGGAGCTGGCTTCTGAATTTTCGACCAAGGCCAGTTCTGCGTGTTCAGGCATGTGGCCGTAGTGGCCACCCAGCGTACGGATAAAAAACACCAGAAACAACAGTGTCATGATGATCGTGGGTGCCCCGATACCGATGAAGGCCAGCTTCAGCGACGGCTGACTGCGGAGCCAAGCCCAGGCGTTCAGCACCAGCTGTTTGGCGCGGGCTTGGAGGTTGTAGAGGAAGTGTTTATCCATTTAAGTTAGCATACTTACCGCTGTTAAACGTTTTTATCTGGCTTTTGTGTTTTCGGGCGCGAACGCAGGTACAGAGTAAGTTATTGAGTCACTGAGCGGCTACCACTGCTACTATTCTCGGCAAACAAGCATAGCGAAGTGGGTAGTTACCGCGGAGCAACTCGGCGACTCCGTGATTTATAAATTCTCGTAACACCACCCCAGCGTAGTCTCCATCTCCTGATAGTAAGAAGCACTGCGCCCGGTAAAGTTATTGTGCATAAAGCTAAAGGCCAGCCATTTCCCCCGTTTGGTTTGTATTAAACCGCTTACACAAAGTACTCCACTCAGAGAGCCTGTTTTAGCCCAGACATAGGGCTTGGGCTTATTATCGAAGCGGGACTTTAACGTACCCGAAGAGCCTCCCTCAGGCAATAGCGTAAGGAGACGATCACGGCCAACCTCCTGGTCGAGTGCCATAACGATGCGGACCATCTGGCGCGGGGTAAGCAGATTATACCGGCTCAGTCCCGATCCATCTACCCAACGAATATCTTCGATGCCAAGGGCGGGCAGCAGCGTATCCTTGGCGTATTCAATAATGGCTCCTGCATCTGGCCGGTGATAGCGGTGGGCAGCAGACTGGAGGAGAAGCTGTTCCGCCAGAAAATTATCGCTGTTCTGCAGAAGCTTACGAAACACCGTGTCGGGTAAAGAAACCTCCAGCGTAGTCATCGCCGCCGGAGCGGGATACGGAGCCTGGCCCGCCGAAATCCGCTGCCTGGGAAAAGTGGCAGATAGTTCGTTCGTAACCAGTTCGTCTGAAAGGTGAAGAGGACGCTCCATCGGGAAGCGGCTAGTGGCGATAAAATCAGAACTGACGGTAAAGTCATTGCCGAACTCAGAGCGCCGAATCCGGGCCTTCTGCCCGGGTAGTTCCCGCAGCTCTCCGGCGATAGAGACCGGCGCACCGACCAGTACCTGCCGCCCTTCAATATCTACGGGGGAAAGGTCGAGATAGAGCCGGTTACCGAAAAAAGGCAGCGCCGAGCGTTCGTAGACATAGCTGCCGTTATAATCGTCCCAACTCCAGCCGGGGCCGTAGCGGGAAACGCTTTGCCCAGGGCCGATGGGGAAGTTGACCACTACCGGTTTTTCTCGCGCAGCCAGCCAGGGACCTACTTCGTCAACGTCGGTGAAGCTTGGGTGTAATAACAGCGGATAACCGGTGCCCCAAACTTCGTAATGGTCGTTGAATTCCTGGTAAAATAGCCCGGGGGCCCGCCGGCTAAGGATACGGTTGGCCAGGTAAAACGTCAGTAATTTCACATTACTGGCAGGTACAAACCGACGATCGGCGTTGATGCCGTAGAGGTTCGTTTGGGAATCGAGATCGTAAAGAACGAAACCGGTTAGTCCTCCCTCAAAGACCTTGTTAAATTCGGTTAGTTCCTGAAGTTTACGGTTGGTACTGCCGCTTAAATCTAACTGGCTTTGCACCTGCGTCCCCGCAAGAAAGAATATAGAAATCAGAATTAAGAAACGAACGGGGAGTTGAAGGTCAGATTTCCTTGTCATCGGTCAGAGAGGTTACCAAGTGCAGAGATCCGAGCGTAGGTTAAAGCGTGTTCAACACCTTTAGAAACGCGGTACAAATGACTTATAGCGTTCCTAAACCTGTATTCTGATCTTTGTGCTTTAAATAAAAAGGAGCCGCCCCGGATTCACCAGAACGGCCCATAAATCATAATCCCAAAAACTAAATTCACGGCATCGTGGCGGACGCCTTGCGGTTATGCAAGTCCAAATGTAGAAATTTCTTCACGTTAGGCCTACCCTGAAGAGTCTTTTTATCGCATAAGTACAGGAATTAGCTAAGCTTCGCTGCCTTCACTCCGGATGAGGAGCTGAAAACCGTTACCGTGGATGTTCACGATTTCGATATTTTCATCAGGTTTTACATACTTACGTAGCTTAGTTACGAAGACGTCCATGGAGCGGGCAGTGAAGTAATTATCTTCCCCCCATATTTTG
>Ga0306864_1000841_pt1 | contig 13436 bp, 10 predicted proteins | sample AntRauTorckE5430_FD_190448 | JGI IMG/M metagenome (GOLD analysis project Ga0306864, IMG submission 190448) | Saline lake microbial communities from Rauer Islands, Antarctica - Metagenome Torckler E5 #430 (v2) (version 2) | ecosystem: Environmental > Aquatic > Non-marine Saline and Alkaline >...
TTCCCCTGTGGTATATCCCAGCATTATCGCATCAGATGGTGCGTGCTTGAATACTTCTAGCACTGAGTCCGCACCGAGAGATCCCTTGGCGTTGTTGATGAGGATAATCTGGTTTTCGGGAAGTATTTCCTTCGTGATTTTCTGATCAGGCCCTAACTGAAAATACTCGATATTTTCATGAGGAAAGCCCAAGGAATTCAGGATCGTCTGAACTTCCTTTTCAGCAACGGCGGTTGCGCTCAGCACGAGAAATTTGTCTTCTACGATAATTCGTGATTCTATTTCCTGGTCACGAATCAGGTCTTGAAAGTAGCTCCGTTTACTTTTAATGAGGCTGTCCATTCTTTCCTGCATTGCAGCTTCAACCCGTTGTTTGTTTTTGTAGAGAAGGATAAAGAAACCACCAAGTCCCCCTAGGCCTAGAAGCCCCAGGACTCCCATTATCTTCCATTGAGTATTTTTGGTCTCCGCTACTTTATCATCAATTTCACGGCTCTTTTCGTACAGAATCTGATCTGTTTTTAATTCAAATTTCTCTTCACGGATCTTGATATCTTGCTTGAGGTTTAACAACTTTACAGATAGAGAGCGAACACTGTCACTCAACTCTTGGAGTTCTATTTTCTGGGCTTCCAGTTGGACCCCCGTAATAAGCAAGGTGAATACCAGGCAGAATTTTATCATTCTATATTTCATGGATACGTTATTCTAAGATGATTGGCCACCACTCGTTTGCTTTTTCCTGGCCGACCCATTTGACAACCTCTTTGAAGTGGAAATTTTTCTTCTTGGATTTCTTCCAGTTTTTCTTTCCACTGCTGGTCTCACCACTATAGACACGTTTCAGCGCCTTTAACAACTTTTCATGTTCCCCAGCGGGTAACCGCCCGCCCGCTCCACCGGAGGAGGGGAGGTCAACTACTCTTGACAAGGCATCTAGATATTCGTTAAGGGGAACCTTGAGGGAATCTCTGAAAGCAACTTTAACGTCTAAATCGAAAGAAGAGAAATCGAAACCTGAAGCTTGCAGCTTTTCAGCTTCATCTTTCTTCTCTTGATCCTTCCTGTCTTTTTCCTCTAGCCTCAATTGTTCACGCCTCTTTTCCAAGCGATTCAAAACCTCTCGCTTACGCTGTTCCAGCCGCTGTTGCATTGATTGCTCGAGGGCCGCGAAGTGCCCATCAACCATGGTTGCGGGCGTTACGAACTTGGCGTAACGTTGCTCGTCCAGCTTTATATCTTCCGGTGCGAACCTCGCGAATTCGCTGTATGATTTCAATGCGAGATCTACCCTCCCCGTGGCTTCGGCATGGGATTTGAGGGTTTCCTTGGCCGTTTTGCTTTCCTTAAATTCATTCTTCCCTTCCGCATTTTTAAGCTTCATGTAAGTGAGATCCGGGCCTTCACCTTCGGTGGGTGAGACCATGGCAAGTAGTTCTCTCATTTGCTCTGATGACCTCCAGGATTGCTGGCTACTGAGGCTTGTGTCCATGAACACTTCATAAGCTCCCAATAACACGTTACGATCGTCATCGTTTAGGTTATTGATGGTGATGGAGACTTTACCGTATCCGAAAGGTTTGGCTATTCCAAGGCTGTGAAAAGCGGTGCCGGGGTCGGCTCCGTGGAAGGTGATGGCACTGATCAATGCTCCCAGTTCTACGGGGCGTAGGTTGTGGTACCGGATACTAGTCTTGAACATTGCCCCTTCCCGTAGAGGGGTGAACTTCATACTGATTTTTTCCTGCCCCTTGATCGTGGTAACCGGCTTTACTTTATTACTCAACCTTACGGGATAGCGTTTCCAGCCCGCAAGTTCAGCGGTGTCGTCCATCAAGGTTTTGTACGGACCTCGATACTGCTTAAGGTATAATGGATAGTAAGAAGCCTTAGGGAAAGAAAGAACGTGATCGTGCACCTTACCGTCCTCTTTCGCATCGTCTGAAACCGCCGCACCAACGTGTACCCGCCCCTTCAAAGCATCGCTACCAGCTATGTAGCCAAACATACATTCCGACAAATCGGAACTAGATGAAGTATGGAGCGGACTTGTATTTTCCGCAGCTTCTCGGATCGAATTTTCGTAGGGAAGTTTGTAGAGGTACGACAGGCCGAAGTGTTTGATGGTTCCGTCATCATCCGTATTAAAGAAGACCGGAACTTTATCGCCGTTAGCCAAAGTTGCCCGCCAGTATTTCCAGTCGATGGAGTGCCGATTTTTGTCGTGTTCATAGTAAGCGAACAGGAAGTTAGTCATGACCTGCGAAGAAATCTGTAGATTTCTGCTGACAGCAAAGAACACGAACTCCAGGTGATGCCCGGTCCACATTCCGGTGGGTTTCTGAAACCGGGGCCCGGGCTGACCTGTAAATACGATTGTGCCAGGTTGTGCTCCCAAGTCTTCCTTATCTACGGTATCGAAGCGTTTACGCCCATCAGTAAAAGGAGTACCGTCGGGTTTATTGATCCTATGGGCAAAGTAGCCAGTGCGGGGTTTTCCCGTGAACCGGTTATACTTAAAGAGTGCTGATTTTTGCTCGCCTTTTTTAGCATCAAACCTTCCAGTTCTAGCAAAATATGTGGAAAAATCTGAGCCTAAAGTAGCGTCAAGATTGCGGTGAGATACGCGTCCGGGGATACCGCAGTCCTGAATCTCATAGCTACCGTCCGGTAGCTTTTGTAACCAACCACACTGAACGTTTGTTGGTCTGAAGTTTGCCAAGTAAATATCTTTGACCGTACCGTTAAGGTCGCGGATAGCGTATCGATCATCGCTTATTTTATCGCCGAATTTGGAAAAAGACATGATCTCTAAAACAGATCGCAGCATCCCCTTAATAGATGATCCTGGAATAAATGGTTTTCCGTTATGCTTGATTACCTTCTTCGGCGCATCTAATTCGTCCGGATTGTTAGCGCTCAGGACTGCAATAGGGCTGTGCGCTTTAATCGTCAGGGTTAGTTCTCCAGATCGCCCCTCCTCGAAAGGGATGTCGTGACTGATTTTATTGGCCCAGTTTGGCAGGACCACTTCTCTGGATAAGGGAACAAAATTGAAGGGAGCTTTCATGATAAGCTATTTGGAGGGATAAAGATTTGAGGAGATGGGGCAAAGCAGGCATCATACTTATTACCGGTTTCAGGCGCGAACGCAGGTGCAGGGGAAAGTTGATAAGATCATTAGCTGATTAAGCCGTAGAATGCAGTCCAAACAGGCTGCAGTGAAGGAAAGCCTTCAACACCGTGGGAGGGTTGTTCTTCCCAATATTCGATCATTTGGTAGCGCGTGAAACCCGGGGTGCGGTGACTTAGGTAGGTGACTGGAGTCAGTTGTTCTGGAGATAATTGTGCCAGATCGGTACGGTAAACGTAGTATTTTGCGTCGACGTTTTTGATGCTGATACTACTCTGGCGATCGGCACTCAGGAGCATAGCTTCAATGACAAAGGGAAGCGAGGTAAAATTCTCTTTTGAGACCTGTTCGTTTTCCAGCATCCGGGGAGCGGAGGCATTGGAGTACCAGAGATAGCCACTGTATGGCACCTTGAAGTCAACGGAGTCTACTTCTATTCTTTGGTGAATTTGGTTCATAGCTGGATGGGTTCTTTACTGGCAGACGATGACCAACTGCCTAAAAATGCGCCGTGTCCCTTGTTTACATTTCCGCCGAGGGGGAGGCGGCCTTCGCAGAGATCGTTGAGGGTTTCTTCGAAAGCTTCCCTTACGAACTCTCGCTGAAATGCTTGGCTATCGACCTGAAACTTAAGGTCGAAGTCTTCTTTGGTTGTAGTGACCTCTTCGTAGTAAAGTGCTCCGCCGTAGGCACCGCCCGTAAAGCGGTCAACCTTCAGGTGAGGGAGGACTTTGCTGCTGGTTTTCCCGATGGGGATGAATACGTCAGAAGAGATTACCCGGCCTCGCTGTCCTTCGCAATCCTCTTTAGCATAGCCAAAAAGTTCACGGACGGCAGCATTGTTAATGCCTATGTCCGCAAGTGTGGAGCCTTTTTCAGCAGCTGAGCGCTGGTCGTCTACTTGATTTTTGACTTCTTCCCACTCTTCCATATCCTCTAGAGAAATCTTTTCGACGGCTCTTTTCAGTTTGTCCCATCCGATAGTGTCGTGGCTTTTTATCGGCATACCTTCGGCATCAATAACTTGCTGAAAATCGAAGTTATCAACAATAGCGTTGCCATCAATCCCTAAGCCTGGCACTGCATTTGCGGAAGACGATTCTATCGTAGTTCCTGTCAGATCGTTGTAGTGAAAGGCAACGCGGTGAGCGATCGCTCCTTTGATTGAAGTTGCGGGGACGAGAATACTCTTTTTGACCACCTGGGGCTTACCAGACGACCAGTCTAAGCTCTTCTCAGTTTTCCCATGATGGTTGGCTAGCTCACCGGCAAAGCCTGCACCAAAGAGGAAGAAGTACTCTGGTTTCAGCTTAACACGATATTCGATAAAGTTACCCGGGATATCCTCCTTACCCAAAAAAGGAGTGGCACCGCCAAAGGGGGCGTTCAGTGAGTTTTGTTTGTTCAGGTAAGCATCTAAATCTTCCGGGGTCCGGAGGTTGTAGATTCGGTGGTTGCAGGTGATGATGTTGAGGTCCCCGAAACCGTTACGGGTTCCTCCGCCTATCCGAAAGTATTCCTGATGGATAATATTTAGCAAGCTTGACCATTCTTTGATCTCTTCCTTCGTTCCGCTCAATTCGATTTCAAAGACGAAGCGTGTTCCCTTTACGACAACTTCTTTATCGAACTTACCACCATCTTCCGCAGCGCCACGGTGGCTAATTCGTACGTGCTCGCGGGTTGGCATGTCAAGGATCGCCTGGTAGTAGGCTGATTTCTCGGTCATGGAGGCAATGTTTTCGATTACCTCGTGGCATTTGTCGCCAGACTCTTTTAACAGGCATCCGTTGGTGACAACTACTAAGCTTCCGGCCCCGCTGGAGGGTTCGTCCTCAGTAGCTCCCTCGCCCCGGAAGCCAAACAGGTGGTTTGTTTTATCGGTATCCTTGAAGGCATCTTCGTAGGTATGGCGAAGGACACCAACCAGGCTAGTGGCCGGAAGGAAGGGTAAACCGTTGACATCGCGGGCGACAATATCATCAGACATAGCCCCTGTGGTCCCCGTACCAATTCGTAGGGGGGTATTTGCTTCGACAACAATTCGGGCCAGATAAATATGATCATTACTAGACTTCATGTTAGTAGGCTTATTTTTTCAGTGGCTTAATCTTAGGCATTTCAGCGGCTAGTTTTTGCAGGAACAGTACCCTTAGGTTGCTGGGCAGGGATTCAGCGGCGTTCATAAGTTTCTCCCCCCTACCCTGCTTGCGCCAAACGGATTGCGACTGGCCGGCGTAGAGCTGGCCCTTCTCTTTGCTGAAGAGGTTTTCTTTAAGGTCTTCATAGGCTGGATGTCGGCGGGCCAGTTGTCTGATTTGCCCCCACTGGCTATTATTTATTTTCTCGTAGTTTTCAATTCCACGGCTGTACTTCGCAATAAACTTATTCACAGTCGTCAGGACCTTTACTTCGTGGTCTCGCTCGACAGATTTCTTATCCAGAAAGGACTTAATCAAATGGTCATCTTTACCATTTTTTATGGGATAAGAACGGTGTGGTTTTTCAATTTTCTGGGCTTTGATTAGATTACCCTTCAGCATACCTTGCCGTTCAGTAGACTCCTGGAGAATTTTGGGATTAGCGACCAGTTGTCCAAATCCTTCGGCCCGATGAGCGCCGACACCTGGCAGCCATACAGAGGTATTTAAGGGTTCACTTATTAATACGGTGATGACCGATCCTTTGGTAATGATAAGTCGATCGGGGTTATTGGTACGGCGCTTGGCGTTCCTAGTGGCGTAGCGTCGGTGGCGGATGCGTGATTGGTCCCATAGTATTTTGCTGCCCGCCGGAAGGTTTAGCTGCTCCGGCGTGGGGCGTACGGTAGGCCGACCATGTTGGTCATAGAAAGCGAGGTTGCTGTGGGCCAACAGAGAAACTTCTTCCTGGACGGTGGTACCATCTTTGACTTCCGTTCGCCCAACCGCTTTTATTTTAATCAACCCGTACTGGGCGGAGCGAGACCGTCCCATTCTTCGTTGGCCGACCAGTTTTTTGTCGAGAAGGTCTGCATGGGTTTCATCATCCAGGTCAACGTTGAATTCCCAGACGCTTCCGGCAGGGATAGCATAATATCCGAATAGTTGGCCCTCTTTAGAGCGTCGCTGACTGGCGTCGAAAGCGGTCTTTAGGGAGAACCTTTGTTCTACGTTAATTCGTTCGTAGCCGTTGGCGTTTTGGCCCTCCGTTACATAAAAGTCTTTTGCCCGTTTGAGTTGGATATTATCTTCAGTGATCAACTCCGTTTTACGGGAAGCAGATAGTTTGTGGTGCAGATAAACCGGTCCTTTCTTTTCTTGTCCTTTTGGAAGGTACCAAGATGCCGGGACCATCGTCACGTTAGCATCTTTGACGTAAGGATGAGCGTCACCGAAACGGACTTTACCGGAGTGGAATAGCGCGATGGTATCTGGATTACTTTCATCGTAAAGCTGGCCAGCGACAATGCCCAAGAATTTTGCTCCGGGGATATAGGATAGCGATTTACTCACCCCTTCCGAAGCTGAAGAACTGTTCAGGAGCAGATCGGAGCAGAGTGTACAGAGATAAGAGAGTCTAATCATTTTCCGGAGTGTTTAGGATTTGAAAAGTACACTTGCCTAGGCCACGATACCGGTTGAAACCAAGTCGTTTTACCCATTTCATGGTGTGGACCATTTCGTTTTCAAAGTCGCCGGGGAAGTCTAGTATCTGGCCATACAGGGTAAGTGGTACGGTAACTTCTTTTGTTCTCAAAGATTTGTCTAGCGCAATACCGTTTTCTCCGATTGCGGTGGACGTTACTTTGCGGTACAGGGCCGTGGCCTGGTCTTTAGAGAAGGCTTGCTGTAAATATTCCGACGGTTCCGCATCGGTGAAAAAGTCCTGGGCGGCGGAGACGGATACTCCGGCTCTTTCTTCCGCTTCGTTGAGCTGGTCTTCGCCTTCACCGAATACTTGCTTGATGAATGGTTTAGAGACCAGTTCTTCGTTGAAGGAACTGAGGTGTACTGCGGCATCCCTTAAGAGGCCTTTGAGTGTCTTGCCGGGGATGATGGGGAACCCTTCTTCGTTTTTCAGGACTACATTGTTCGACTCCGCACCCGCAGCCAGACCTGAGCCTATATGCCAGTCGGAATAGAAGGTTATGCTGTAAGTCAGTTTTTTACGTTGCATAATAGGTTTTTGATGGTTGGTCAGCCCAAAGGAGCGTTTTACTTAAACCTTTCCTGGTGCCTGCGGCCGCGCCCTGAAAATGTTCTGATAGAATGTTGTTACTGTACGCTGGCTAAAGTGAGCACGTCGTAGAGGTGGGTGTAATCAAAGTCCCCTTTTGTTTGGTAAAGGTCTTGCTCCGTTAGATTGAGCTTATTGAGGTAGCGGGGGTGTTGTCCTTGAATCCGGACCATCAACTGGTCGGCCTCGGGCTTACTTCCTCTTTCCAGCACACTTAACCAGTTGCGGAGACTAGAGCGTGGCGCATCCTTCCGCTTCACTTCACGGACCCAAGAGGTCAGCTGCTGGACGTCGGGGTAATTGGTGCTAGCGGGTTTGTGTAAGAAGTATGGTCCGTAATTAAAGCGGACCGGGCCTGCCGTTAGAACACGGTCAATAATTTCGTCGTACCCCTCTACATAAGAAGACTGTACCTTATGGAATAGCAGACAGGAAGACGCCCGCGTGCCCGAAGGCGCTGCGATTCCTTTTGCCGTAGTTTTTGCGGCCTTGGTCAGTTCCTCCGCTAATTCCATTCCATAGTGGATGGGATAGTTTGGTTTGATGTAAGCAATACCGGCGCAGGCGGTGAGTCCGGTACCTAAGCCGACGCTCGATAACCTATCCTTTGTTTGCTGTTCGAAATGACGAAGATAGGTGGTGGTAAAATCTAAGGCCAGGTCTCCGCGTATGATGACGGAGAGGTCATCGCCGCCCAGGATCAGTGGACGGAAAGGTATTACCCCATCTGAATCACCAGATGTTCTACTTCTGACGACATCTTCGAACGCTAAACTTACCGCCTTCTGGGTGCATTCGTTGAGGAGGTCGGAGAATCGCTGCAGGTCACCCGTATTTGCATCGTCCTGATCAATTTTATGGTAGATGTCTTGGACTACTTTACCCAGTCCGTTTCCGTCTGCGTGAACAACGGCTAGCCATTGTCCTTCCTCGGCGATCTGGTTAATATCTACTGGAAACTGAACACTACTGTCGGCAAATTTAGCGGTGATTTCGCTTTCTTTGGCGAACTCTCTTTTTGTTACTTGTTGACGGTCCAGGACGCGTTTCCGGGATTGGTCCGTGGGATCAAACTTCGTTGCAGGTACTCCGGTGCGTCTGCTTCGGCGGGAGATCATCAAGCCAAGATCGAAAGGGGGAATGGCGAGGGATTGATTTATTTCCAGCTGATGATTGAGCTGGGCGATTGAATCGCTGAGCGACTGACCATCGAGTTTGATGCAAGCTTGCGCTACCCGTAGGTCGGGCATCATCTGCTTAAGGCTAGCAACATAATTACGGACTATTCTGCGACACTGAGCTTCTTCTTCAAATCGGTAGGCGACTTTTCCGGCAGCGGCGATGATGAGGTTTTCTTTTTTAAAATCCCCATCGTTCCCTTCAGCGACTTCGTCAGTAAACAGCTTACCACACGCTTGTTCCACGAACTCGCTGGCGCCGATTATCTCTTTAAGTTTTCCGGTAGAAAAAATGAATTCCTGGATGTTACTGACCGAGAGGCCGTATAAATAACTGGGCATAAATAACTGGGTGTCTTCCTGTAAAGCGGGTGGGTGTAAGACCTGTCATATGGGTAATCGCAGGCTAAGTGTACGGTAAATTAACATAATTTAACCGGTTTTATTCTGTATAATGCTCTTAAATTAAAATAAAGACTCTACTTCTTGATGTAAGCGCCTGTCGAAATACTATTCTTTGTTGCGTGTTATTCCTATTAACTGATGAGATGGTTTGCTTATAAATGAGAGGTTTTGAAGTGCCCTTTCGCGGCACGCATGACTCCTACAGAAAGGACGATTTAACACTTCATTAGGCGTATTGTGTCGCAGTGCCCTTTCGCGGCACGCATGACTCCTACCTTGGACGAAAGCAGAGCTTCTAGAACAGGCCGATGTCGCAGTGCCCTTTCGCGGCACGCATGACTCCTACATAGCATTGAAGTTTGAGAAACGTTCTGGCATGTCGCAGTGCCCTTTCGCGGCACGCATGACTCCTACACAAACTCATCCTCGCCTGTAAGGCTTGGAAGGTCGCAGTGCCCTTTCGCGGCACGCATGACTCCTACACTGGTTCTCTGTTCAATAGTGGAAATTGGTACTGTCGCAGTGCCCTTTCGCGGCACGCATGACTCCTACTGAGAAAGATACACTAACTTTCACGACCATCATTGTCGCAGTGCCCTTTCGCGGCACGCATGACTCATACGATATTATCTTCAATAATCGTAGTCCACGCTATGGTCGCAGTGCCCTTTCGCGGCACGCATGACTCCTACTTGATCTCTTGAACTACTGTCCTGGAGAAGAGATTGTCGCAGTGCCCTTTCGCGGCACGCATGACTCCTACCGCAAAGCTGGATCGGATGGGTGCTGACAAGTTGTCGCAGTGCCCTTTCGCGGCACGCATGACTCCTACAATGGTGGGTAACAACGTTTGGATTGATGGTAAATGTCGCAGTGCCCTTTCGCGGCACGCATGACTCCTACCCGTTAAAATTACAACCAACTGATAAACAGCACTTTGCAGTACATTTACTTGTTGAGAACTCCGCTACCGGAGCACATAATCGCCTTAAAAGCATCCTTTTCATAGCACCAAGGTATGCAATTTCCGGTTAATAAGTACCCAGTCTTCCGGCATTTTACCTATCACGGAAAGCTCTCGTTTGGAGTAGTCGTGGAGCGGCAGCAAGAGGATGCTGTCGTTGGGCGACCACCGCGTTTTTTACTCAGGTCCGTAAGGTCGCGATCTAGTTTGTTCAGCAGTGATTTCGGGAAGGTGCCCATAAAAACGGAGTACTGAATGCGGTAACCACCGGCGCGCAGGATCAGCTTCGAGGCTTTCAGGCGGAGGTTGTTGTCGCTAATGTCGTAACTAATCAGGTGGGTTTGCATCAGACTGGGTGGTGAGGTCGATGAGTTTTGCGCGTTCTGCCGCCAGGCGGAACAGGTGGCCTGCGCGGGTGGCTTGGCTGCCGTGCCAGCGCTTGGTGGTGCGCATCCATTCGTTGAAGGCAGTCCGCGATAATCCTTACGCAAGGTGGTCAGTCTTGCGGTGATGGTTTCGATGGCCTCTTTCAGCTCTTCGCTTCTACTTTTACGGCGGTTGAGCAGGTATTTAAGGCTGGTGAACTGCCCTTCCGTCTTGAGTTCGAACTGGCGGATGACCCAATCGGCTCCTTCCTCCCGGTCGCTAAAATATACCTGCTTGCGTCGCAGCGTGGCCAGGCTCTCGAAGTAGGGGCTGCGCAGGCAGGCGTCGGCATCGCCGTAGTGGTCGAAGAAGTAGATGGGAATTTCGCTTTCCGCTGCCAGGCGCACCGCTGTAGATTACAACTAAAAAGAGTAACACCGTCACAATTGAAGCAGCACGTCAGCTCATTTCCGCCGCGTCCGACAAAAATGGGTTGACTGAATTTGTGCCCTTTGGCGGCACGCATGACTCCTACACTTGGACTTCTCAACCTGCTTATGCTCGCTTGTCGCAGTGCCCTTTCGCGGCACGCATGACTCCTACTAAGTGGTATAATCAGGTAAGCCACAGCCCGGTGTCGCAGTGCCCTTTGGCGGCACGCATGACTCCTATCAAAAGGAACTTTTAGAAGAGCACACCCGCATCATTGTCGCAGTGCCCTTTCGCGGCACGCATGACTCCTACAAGACAGAGTCTTAAGAATAGAAAAGGAATCATATTGTCGCAGTGCCCTTTCGCGGCACGCATGACTCCTACATGGATTGTACCATACCTTCATCCTCGACTATAGTCGCAGTGCCCTTTCGCGGCACGCATGACTCCTACTAGTTCTGTTGGCGATGTTTATGACAAAGGTAGTGTCGCAGTGCCCTTTCGCGGCACGCATGACTCCTACACAATTAATTGACACTTTAATACTAAAAAACTCATGTCGCAGTGCCCTTTCGCGGCACGCATGACTCCTACACAGTTTACGAGTTTCAGCCTTCCGGCCCTCTTGTCGCAGTGCCCTTTCGCGGCACGCATGACTCCTACCGGTGTAAGCGGGTTTTTTCTCACCTTCCACGTGTCGCAGTGCCCTTTCGCGGCACGCATGACTCCTACTTTAATTTCTCTATCTCTCACAGCTCAAGAAGGTCGCAGTGCCCTTTCGCGGCACGCATGACTCCTACAAGAAAGAAAAATAAATAAGTTTAATTAGATAATTTGTCGCAGTGCCCTTTCGCGGCACGCATGACTCCTACTTGGTCATTTATCTGAAGACATGGAAAGAATATTTGTCGCAGTGCCCTTTCGCGGCACGCATGACTCCTACACTGGAAAAAATTGGAGGTAATCCCGAGTTTCACTGTCGCAGTGCCCTTTCGCGGCACGCATGACTCCTACCCGTTAAAATTACAACCAACTGACAAACAGCACTTTGCAGTACATTTACTTGTTGAGAACTCCGCTACCGGAGCACATAATTGCCCAAAAGGCATCCTTTTCATAGCACCAAGGTATGCAATTTCCGGTTAATAAGTGCCCAGTCTTCCGGCATTTTACCTATCACGGAAAGCTCTCGTTTGGAATAGTCGTGGAGCGGCAGCAAGAGGATGCTGTCGTTGGGCGACCACCGCGTTTTTTTGCTCAGGTCCGTAAGGTCACGATCTAGTTTGTTCAGCAGTGATTTCGGGAAAGTGCCCATAAAACGGAGTACTGAATGCGGTAACCACCGGCGCGCAGGATCAGCTTCGAGGCTTTTTTGTTCGCGTTCCTTATTAAACAGATTCATTTTTTTGAGACTAAAAGCAACTCAAAAACAAGGTTTTCAAAACATCCATCCTGTAGTCTATCGCCACCCCACTCGTGCGGCACGTCGCCCCCTGCGGTCGTTGGCGGCCTGCCGGCACGCCAGTGCCCGCAGGGCCCGCCAGCCTTATTCGCTTGCCCGAACGGGGGCCAGGACCAGCCGGAACCCGCGGGAGTCGACGCGGCGCCCGGGGCCGTCGTAGGAGCGGTCCGACAGGCGGCAACGCCGCGCGGGAAAGACCCACGAGCCGCCGCGCAGCACGCGGAACGGGCGGTTTTCAGTAGCCTTCACTACGGGAGATTGTAGCGGAGCCTCCCCCGCCCTCTTCCTATAGATGTTCCCGTCGTACTCATCCGCGCACCATTCCCAAACGTTGCCACTCAGGTCATACAGCCCTAGTTCATTAGCTTGTTTACGGCCTACTGGGTGGGTACTATTATTTGATTTTTCACCGTACCAGCCTGCTTTATCCAGCTCATCACTACCGCCATACTCCGGGTATAAATCCTTAGTAGCGGTGTCCTGATCAAAGTCCTGCGGGGCGAGGTGGCCACCTTTGGCGGCGTATTCCCATTCTGCTTCGGTGGGTAGACGAAAGGCGTAGCCGGTCCATTTGGGATCTTTGGCCAGTTGTCGGTTGATGCGGGTCAGGAAGGCTTCCGGTGGGCCGCCTTTCCGGGTGCCGTCGACGATGTCGTGCCAGGAGACCTTTTCTACGGGTAGTTCGGTGCCTTTAAAGTACGAAGGATTATGATCAGGGAAGACGGCTTCCCACTGGGCTTGGGTAACGAGAGAGGTGCCGATGTAGAAATGCTCGGTAAAGTAAACTTCGTGGGCTGGCTTTTCATTGTCAGATGCATTTTCGTCATTGCTGCCCATGAGGAAGCGGCCTGGTTTGACGAGGGTTAAGTGGAGAGAGACCGCTTGCGAAAGCTCCACCAAAACAGTTTCCTCCTCACCTGGTCGGACTTGTGCTGAAGGGTTTTTCACTGGTTATCAATTTTTCGGCGGCGCAGGAATTCAGCGCGGAGGGTCTTGGTATCCGCGTACTCGGTGAAGGCGATGAGAGAACGCAAGCGGCGGGCGGCTTCCTTGGTTTCCATAATTTGGGTGATTTCGGCGAAGATAAGGCGGGATGCTTTGGTGAAGAAACGGCGCTTACTTTGCTGGGTAAGTAGGCGGTGGGTTGGGAACAGGCGAAAGCCAAGGAAGGGCAAGCCCCGCCCGGTTGCTTGTAGCTGGACCGGCTTCAACTGCTGCCTGAGTGCGGAGTTGACGTAGGCGCTTATTTCCTTTTCCCAAAGCAAGAGGGAGACTTTG
>Ga0306864_1000842_pt1 | contig 13424 bp, 11 predicted proteins | sample AntRauTorckE5430_FD_190448 | JGI IMG/M metagenome (GOLD analysis project Ga0306864, IMG submission 190448) | Saline lake microbial communities from Rauer Islands, Antarctica - Metagenome Torckler E5 #430 (v2) (version 2) | ecosystem: Environmental > Aquatic > Non-marine Saline and Alkaline >...
AGGATAATGGGTTAGAGGAAGTCGACATTGATTTTGAGCGGCAAAGTAATCAATGTCAGAATTCTCTAATGCGATTGCCCTGGTCCGCTGGTCGGTTGTAATAGCTTCGCGTACCCAAGCGTGTACCGTAGTAATCACATATCAATTCGCCTGTTACTTCGTCGGAGTAGAATTGGATTACATTTTCCGCGTTGAGCGCGTCAACAACAAGCATCAACTTCCCGCGCCCTTTTCCGGTATCGCTGCCTATCCATTTACCTTTGCTATTCAATAAACCAAACTCTTGCAATAGCGCTGTAAGTTTTGGTAGGTCTTTCTCTGATTCGTTGAATAGCTCCGCAAAGGTTTGCGGCAAACTCTCATCCGCCTGCGCTTTTTTTTGCATCTGCCCATTCGAGGGCTTTTCAAAAGTTGTCTCTGAGTTTGAAAAGTCGAACCTTAATGTACCACCACGGGCAAGAACATCTAATACAGTTTCTTCGGTTTTAAGATTGTCACGGTACTTTTTTTGTGCTAAAAAACGTTGGTCAGCTAATTTTATGTGGTCTGAAAATTCCTTGCTGTTATAATACTCACCGGGGTCTCCACTGTTCTTGTTTGGGTCTATCTTTGCCATATCATTACGTTTTTAGCGCAACCGGGCCTCTCTTACCTTGCCCGGTTGCGCTTTTTTGTAGGTACTCACCTCATCATCATTAGCATCAAAGTACCAATGAGGAGTAAGGTAATATACGTGTCGGTTACTGTCCATAATTTGCCGGAGTTATTACTGCTCATCTCTCCATGCTTTGTAGTTCGGCTTGAACGTCTTGCCTCCATGTTTAGCAGCGTGAGCATTTATACGGCACTCATCCTTGCAGTACTTGTGATTGTGTTGCCGGGGTAAAAACCGCTCTCCGCAATAAGCGCAAGGATTGGTGCTTTTGTCCACATAGACAACCCGCTCGGTGCCCTCGGGCATGGGGTCGTTAACGACTGTCGTTATACGGGTTGTATCCTCGGTGCTTGCTGTTGCTGCCGGGGGGCTGTTGTAGGCAGTCTTGTTGAATCCGATTTGTTGCCGGTGATGGTGGTGTGCAAACGGGTTGGGAGCTTCGCCGTTAAGGTGATTTACGCAGTCGTTACGTAACGCCGTCACGGTGGCCGGGGTAGCCTCCGGACCTAAATACTGAGTGAGCACTTGCTCTGCCTTCAACGCAAGCGACTGAGCAACCGAGTGGTTGTTCTGGCCCTCCATTATAATGCTTTCTTGCAATAGGTCTAATGCTTCACGCCCGCAATCAGTGGCACTGGCTTGAGCGGTAGCTGCTGTTCTATATCCATCCGCCCGAGCTGTGCCGTGAACGCTTAATGATCGGACAATTCCGGGGCGCTTGCGATTCCATAAAGTAGGGGCTGCAACCGGCTCAAGAGCTGCTGCCGTTCTGCCCTCAATGCCGTTCACTCGGTTGTACCCTCGGGTGAGCATTTTCTCTGTAAGAGCGCCCGCCCAGGCAGCGAACAAGCCGGGTTCAAAAGCGAACGCCGAAGGTTCAACCTGTTCCTCCATACCTGATCCTTTACGGTGAATCTCTTGTAGCGATATACAGATAATGAAGGTTGCTAGGCAAACCAGTGTAAAGTATGCCAACCCTCCGCCGTACTTGCTAACGGTAGCCGCGTGCTCATCGGTAGCACTCAGGTTGCGCCCGTCAACTTTGGCGACTGCTGCCCGGTGCTCATCGGTGGCCGTGGCCGCTTGTTCACGGTAGCGTGCCCGAGCTGCTGCAATCGCTTTCGGCAACTCGGTGCGAATGTCCGCAACGGTGGCCTCACCCGTTGCCTGGGCTGCGGCTGCTGCTTCTATTGCCCGAGCTTTTGCCGTAGCATATACTTTGCCGGTTCGCTCCTCTTTGATGTTGTAGTTATTCGCCGTGATGGTGTAACGGTTCACGTTGGCCGCTGCTGCCGCCTTCGCCGCTTTTATCCGGTCGGAGTAGTCTTGCCTGAGCTGGGCCAACTCATCCGCCTGGGCGCTCTCTATCGTGGCCGCTGCTGTCCGATGAGTACTATCTGCCGCTTCGGTGGTTAGCTCTGCCGGAGGTGGGGTGGCTGCTACAACCGTGATCTTGCTACCCTTGAAAGATAGTAACCCTGAGCACGCAAGCAAGACAATACAAGTACCAATACTAAAAACACTCATCCACCAATCAAGCCCTTGCTTTCGCTTGTAAAGGATTGCCCGGACGGTGAACGGCATAAACTTGCGGAGGCCCAACTCAATGAAGGCAGTACCGAGCGTTGCACCCGTGGCCGCTATCGGTGCCGCCCAGGTCGGAGCAAGGTCCGCAACGTAATTATACAAGAGTGCAAATAAGATTCCCCACTCGGTTAGGGCGCTTATTATTTGGGCTAAGTAGCCTAACAAGTTGGTGGTTGGAGTGAGTGAAGCGTACCGGGTGTAAAACGCTTCGCCTTCGCCCGATTTGGGCAAGTTAAAATAAACCTTCATTTTTGTGGTGGTTTTACCGGCTTACGCCGGTGGTGAACTGCCCGCCCGTGCTTGCTTCTAAACTTACACGGTGCGGGCTTTTTTTAATTATGGCCTATGGTGGCCGGGTGAATAGTTAGTTATTGGTGATGGTATCCGGGGTTGTTGCCTGGGCCTCAATTGCCTGCTTTCGGGCCTTCTCTGTCCTGAGCTCTTGCAAGTCCTCAAAACGTTCCTGAAATAGCTCTGCCGCTTTCTCTGCTGTGGTGCAGATGTATTTCATAAAAGTGCCCTCCTCTTTGTGGCCGGTAATCTTCATTAGCAATGCGGCAGGGAAACCCAACTCAAAAAAATTAGTGGCAAAGCTCCGGCGGGCATCGTGGCTGCTTATCTTCTCACACTTATCAAAGTGCTCAGTTGTCAACTTTCCACCCAGTGTGTAAGTATAGGTGCAAGGAGTGTTCAATCCTGCCCGCTTCGTTGCGACTTTGAGGAACTTGTTGTAGTTCACGTCGGAGATAAGAGGGAGTGCCCAGTTGTATTTTTCTAGGATGTTCTTTGCGATTGGGAGCAAAGGAACGTGTATGTACTCTCTTGCCTTGCCAACGCGAATCCTGAGTTGTTCGTTTCCATTATTGGTTAAGTGTAAGTGCTTGCGGCTAACTCGCTTCGCGTCTCCACGTCGGAGGCCCGTGTAGGCATTTAATACAAACATATCCCTTACCCGCTCAAGGTACTTTGCTTCTCCAAAGTCAAAACTCAGGAACTGGGCAAGCTCAGTCTCATTGAGATAGTGCTTGTATGGGGTTTCTGTTTTTGGTTTGAACGCTGTTAGCTTGTATGCCGTGTTGGAGTGGTATTGTTTCTCACCCTCCTCTGAACCGGACGCTTTTAGGAACTGCCTTACCCGCCGGAAAGTATTTTCAATTTGGTTTAGGCGCAAATTACGCCTCTCAAGAAAGTGCTTAAAGTCGGATGCAAATTGATTATCCACGTCGGCCCAGTATATGTTACCATTCTTATCTGCGTATGCTTGTAACTGTTGCGCTGCTGTCTTGAGGTGGTTGAAGTTCTTGCTCCCATCTGCCGCATCTTTTTTCTCTCGGGCATAATCAAGTGCAAAACCGTTCAACGTGTTGCGAACAGCAGGAAGCACTCCGGCGTGCCCGCCGTCGGCTCTAACTTCTTTGAGCTGGTTCAGCAAATCCTTTGCGCTTATATCCGGGTTGCCTTCGTAAATATCAATTGCCATGTCTGCCCACTTTTTGAGCTGCTTATTAATAAGGTTTCGTTTTTGCACGCCCAAGTTGGCAAGATTAGAAATCCGTTGCTTTTCCTTATCCCAGTACTCAGGATCAATTGTGATCTTAGGAGAAAAACGAACGCGAGAACGGTTAACGCTCATCGTGAGAATTACCGCGCCGGTGCCGGTCTTAGTGATTTGCAGGTTGTAGTTAACCTTCGGTGTTTTGTTAGTCATTACGCTTTGTCACGCTCTTGTTCGCGACATACACAAAGGTAATATTTGTCCTTTGTTTTGTCAAACTATCTTTCCGACTTTAGCCGAACTTATTAACTAGTATCAATGATTGCTAGGTTTTAAATCGCTTTTAGTTGCCAATATCGGATAATTGGAACGTTGGGTTGTAGTCCTAGTGGGCCCACTCCAAGTACAAACCCGCCACGATCCGTAAGGACCGGGCGGGTTTGCTCGTTTATAAGGTTAAGCGTTTTCGGTCTTTAGAACCCAAGGCTCGGAGTCTCTACACCACTTACATCCAGCAGTGATTGATCGATATTGTCTTCCCCCACTTTGATGTTCCGGAAGTGAGTAACGTAAATTTCCCCTCGTCTTCGGTAATCGACACGATGGGAAAACCGTCGAAACTACGCTCCACCACACTATTCGAGACGTGACCCCGTGGGCATTATTATGTCTCTTTATGTGTTCCTAAAGTTAAGTGTTACACCTCCGTTCAAAAAACCGAACCCTATTAATACTCCGTACGTTTATCTGCATAACGGAAACACCGTTACTTTTTAACCCCAAGCATAACCAATACAATTCTACTTTATCAATGGAACTCCGTGAAAACCTCGGCCGCTTCAGCTTCATCGCCTTTTTGATGCTGGTTTATGTGTGCCTGTTTTTCCTGCCGCAGCTCAGTACGCTGATTTAGGAAGAGCCTTCAAAGAAAAAACGCCCCCGTTGCCTTTGGCAACGGGGGCAGTTTTTTTTGTAATTACTCTAATCAATCGTGAGGGTTGATATTACTTATAGTCTCATTTTCATCTCCATTGAAGAGATCACGTAACCGTATAATCAGTAATCTCTCGTATGAGGCCATAATTCTAGCCTCACAGCCTGAATATCGAATCTACCGCTTATTAGCCGGATGAAAACTCATGATGGTTTCCCGCAAAAAATCCGTGTCAAGGTGAGTGTAGATCTCAGTCGTAAGGATGGATTCGTGTCCCAGCATCTCCTGCACGGCGCGCAGGTCTGCCCCGCCCTCAATCAGGTGAGTAGCGAAGGAGTGACGGAAAGTGTGCGGGCTCACGTTCTTCTCAATCCCCGCTCCGGCCGCATACTTCTTCACGGCCGTAAACACACTGATACGGCTGAGCGACCCTCCTCGCCGGTTCAGGAATACAATATTTTCGGCCTCCGGCTTGATCGGCATTCCGGAGCGGACGTACTCTAGGTAAATTTCAAGGTGACGGATGGCCTCGCCTCCGATCGGGACGATGCGTTCCTTATTGCCCTTACCCGTCACCCGGATGAAGCCCTCGCTAAAGTATAGGTTCGTTAGTTTAAGGTTCGTCGCTTCACTGACGCGCAGGCCGCAGGCGTAGAGGGTTTCCAGCAGGGCGCGGTCGCGCAGGCCGTGGTCGAGGCTCATGTCGATCTGGCCTAGGAGCTCCCGGATTTCGAAATAGGTAAGTACCTCGGGGATTTTTCGGCCCATTTTTGGGGCCTTAAGTAGTTCCGTTGGGTCGTGGACAACCAGTTTTTCGTCGAGCAGAAACCCGAAGAACGTCTTCAATGCGGAAATGAGCCGGGCCTGAGATCGCGTTGCGAGACCCAGTTCGGCGAGGTACTGAATGAAGGCGTCGAGGTGAAACCGTTCGATGGCCGTGGGCATGATGTCCCATTCTCGTAGCTTCAAGTAGGTAGGCAGCTTTTCCACGTCGGAGCGGTAGGCAGACAGGGTATGGTCGCTGTAACCTCGGTTTAATTTGAGGTAGGCGGCGAACGAGTTGAAGTTGTTTTTCCAGACGGCTTCCATTGGGTGCAAGGTAAGCGTTTTAGGGCGCGGACGCGGGTGCAGTGAACGTTAACAGAAAAGACATAGCCCCGGCCAGGGCGTTTACCTCGCAGCTTCCTTCGGAAGTCTAGGCCGAGTAAAGCACGGCTCGCACGAACAAATTTGAGCCCCAACCAAATCGTTAGCCGGCCATGATTTTCCGCGTCCTAACGCTCTAACAATATAAATCCATTTCCTCCGGGCTCTACCCGAAGCCCTCGAAAATCAGCCCGAAAGCCCGCTACTTCCAACCCCAAAAACTCCGGTTCGTGATGCGTAGTCGTAAGCACGACTACCGGGCAGCCAGCATTATTAGCCGCCTTGGCCCCGGTAACGGAGTCTTCAAAAATAATGCAATCTTTAAGGTCAACGCCGAGTACATCAGCTCCTTGCTGAAACACCTCAGGATCGGGCTTCCCCTTGCTCACCATCCCAGAGTGAACGAGGTGGCCCATCAAGTCTCCAATGCCGAGGTTGGCCACCACAAACTCCGCATTCTCCTTAGGGCCGGCCGTACCGATGGCCATCGGGACGCCCACTTCGTACGCCTGACGGATGAACGCCAGTGCTCCGGGAACGATGTTGGCCTCGAAGTCGGCGGCGAAGATGTCGCGGTAGGCGGCTTCTTTATCCCCGGCGATCTGCTTACGTTCTTCGTGGGTAAAGCGGTCGCCGAAAAGGTTTTCAAGAATCTCCAGGTTTACGCCGTGGATTTCTTCTTTTACGCGTTCGAGGCTGTAGTCCAACCCAAGTTCCTTAAGCTTTTGCTGCCAGGCGCGGTGGTGGACCATCATGTTGTTTACTAGAGTACCGTCTAGGTCGAAGAGTAGGGCTTTGCAGGATATTTTCATTGGTTCTTTGCTTTGAGTGGGCAAAGATAAGCCGGGACGTTGCTCGCTCCGTGAGCGCGTTTATGATGTGCTTTCCGAGCGCGATATTTCAGATTCGATTCGTAGCCGCTGCACGCCCAACTCGACGGGCGAACTTTTTCGCTTACGTAACGGCCGAGACAACGTATTACAGGCCCCAAAACCTCCCCCTGCACCCGCGTCAGCGCCCACACCAAACAAACCACCCCAAAAAAGCGTAATTATACCCATAACAACCTCCATTAAAACCAAGTAATGCGCAACACCCTGCCCCTGATCGGCCTACTGGCCACCCTGCTCGCTTTCGGCTGCAACACCCAAAAGGTCGTGATGGCCCCAGAAATGGAAACCCGGAACCTCGACACCATGACCGTAACGCCCGCAGCCAACGGTATAATCGAAACCGAGGAAATAGTGATGCCCAAAGAAAAGGTTATCCCCAACGAACGGCCGGTCTACAACGCCGCCTACAACCGCACCCACGACCTGCTGCACACCGCGCTGGACCTCCGCTTCGACTGGGCCCAGGAGATGGTTATCGGCAAGGCCACCCTGAAGCTGAAGCCCATCTTCAACGCCAGCCGCACCCTCGTGCTCGACGCCAAGAACTTCGACTTCAAAAGCATCACGATGAACGGCAGCCCGCTCACGTACACCTACGAAGGCGACAAGCAGACCATAAGCATCGACCTCGGCCGCGACTACACCCGCGACCAAGAATACACCATCGTACTCGACTACACGGCCATCCCCGCCCAGAGCGGCGGCAGCGCGGCAATCACCTCCGACAAAGGCCTGTTTTTCATCAACCCAGACGGTACCGAAGACAAGCCGATGCAGATTTGGACGCAGGGCGAAACCGAAAACAACAGCCGCTGGTTCCCCACCATCGACAAGCCCAACGAGCGCTGTACCCAGGAAATGTACGTGACGGTAATGGACAAGTTTAAGACCCTGAGCAATGGTTCTCTGGAGACCTCCACTAAAAACGCCGACGGTACCCGCACCGATTACTGGAAGATGGACCTGCCCCACGCTCCCTACCTCTTCGCCCTCATCGTCGGTGAATTCGACCTCGTGGAAGACGAGCCCTGGAACGGCATCCCCGTCAACTACTACATGGAAGACGGCTTTAAGGACTACGCCAAAGACATCTATCCCTACACCCGCGAAATGCTGACTTTCTTCAGCGATGTGACCGGCGTGCAGTACCCCTGGGCCAAGTACAGCCAGGTGGCCGTACGCGACTACGTATCCGGCGCGATGGAAAACACCACCGCCGTCATCTTCGGCGAGTTCATGCACGGTACCGACCGCGAACTGATCGACGTGGAGACCAACGAAAAAATCGTTGCCCACGAAATGTTCCACCACTGGTTCGGCGACTACGTGACCACCGAAAGCTGGAGTAACCTGACCCTGAACGAAGGCTTCGCCAACTACAGCGAATACCTCTGGCTCGAGAAAAAGCACGGACGCGACGCCGCCGACGCCCACATGATGGAAGAACGTTCCGGTTACTTCGGCTCCACCCAGCGCGGCGGCGTCCATGAGCTAATCTGGTATGAATTCGAGGACAAAGAACAGATGTTCGACGCCCACAGCTATAATAAAGGTGGTGCCGTACTCCACATGCTGCGCGATTACGTTGGCGACGATGCTTTCTTCGCCGGCCTCGAGAAATACCTGACCGACAACCAGTACTCCGCCGTAGAAGTGGACGAATTACGCATGGCCTTTGAAGACCTCACGGGCGAAGACCTCAACTGGTTCTTCGACCAGTGGTTCCTCAGCGCCGGCCACCCCAACCTGAAGCTCACTACCGACTACGCCGACGGCCAGGTGATGCTGACCGTGGAGCAAACGCAGGACACGGACGAAAACGTCCCCGGCGTTTTCCGCCTCCCAACCACAGTAGCCATCTTCACCAACGGCTCCACCACGCCGAAGGTGATGGACATCGTGATTAACGAGCGCAAGCAGACCTTCACTTTCCCCTCCAGCGTGCAACCGGACGTGGTCATCCTTGACCCCAAGCACACCCTGCTCGCTCAGTTCAATTACACGAAAACGACGGAAGAACTGGCCGCTCAGTTCAAGGGCGCGCCCAGCCTTATCGACCGGATGCTGGTGCTGCAACGCCTTAGTAACAAAGATGATTCTCCCCTCAAAAACGAGGTGGTGTCCATCGCACTTAACGACCTATTCTACGGCGTTCGCGAGAGCGCGCTGGACATGATCATGGAATCTGCTGATGTTAGCCAATTGGCGGTTATTCGCAGCTTAGCAAAGTCAGATCCGCACTCCCGCGTCCGCGCAACGGCCATTCAGGTACTTACCGCTAACGAAGACAGTGAATTAAAGACGATCTCTGAGATGGCGCTCGATGCGCAGGCTTACCGTGTGGTTTCCGTCGGTCTACAGGGCCTCGTAGTTGCCGACCCTACCGCAGCCACCGCCGCTGCAACTGAGCTGGAAAAGCTGGACAACCCCTCCATCAACAGCGCCCTAGCCGGTATCTACGCCGAAGCAGGAGACCCCGCCAAGCTCCCTTTCTTCGAAAAGCAAATGGCCACCGCCGACGGCTACGGTGCCCTCGACCTGATGGATGGCTACCGTACCCTGCTCGCGAAGGGAACACCCGGACAGATGGAAACCGGGCTTGATAAAATGCAGGCAATGGCCATTGATATGGACCAGAGTCTCTTCCGCCGTCTGGCCGCCACCAAGGCGATCAACGACATGCGCGAAGATGCAAAAGCAGAGGGCAAAACCGACGTAGTGACCAAGCTTGGTTCACTAATTCTGGGAATTAAGGCGGTGGAGACTAATCCTAACCTGGTGCAGTTTTACCAGCAGTTTGGGGGTTAGTACTTCACACTTTGAGGCGCTTCGCACTTTTTTATCTCACAGAATTTCACGGGGTTTGGCACAGAATTTAACAGACCATGACGGGTGATTAGAGTTGATAACCTTGAGGTTTTTCACGGAGATAGAATACCTAAGACTCCCTCTCTATGAAACTCTGTGAGATAGATATTTCGGCGAAGCCGAGCAGCCCGAAGGATTCTCGCGAAACGGTCACGAACGAAGTGAGCATCCTCGCTATCATGTGGGGCAGCACTACTTTCTGCCCCTACATACTACAACCTCATGACCGGCGTTTAACCCCCAAGTATTAACCAGCGCGACGATTACCATCAATCGTCGCGCTATCTTTTTCTCTATGTCCACTTTCCGCTGTGTTTTCATTTTTGCCATTGCGTTACTCTTTCTCCCCACCTCGGCTGCAGCCCAGCTGGAGATGAAAGGCCTTGAGATCGGTCCCTGGGCCGGTGCGTCCTTTTACCTCGGTGATCTGAATACCGACTTCGGCCTGAACCGGCCAAACATCGCCGGTGGCTTTGCGGCCCGCTACAACTTCAACCACCGGCTTGCCGCCCGGGTTAGTTTTAATTACGGCCGCATCGAAGCCTACGATTCGGACAGTAACAACCCCTTCGAGCAAAACCGGAACCTGGACTTCCAGAACGATATTTTCGACGGTACGGCACAGTTCGAGTTCAACTTCCTGCCCTACTTTCATGGCCATAAGGAGTACTTCTTCACGCCTTACGCCTTCGCCGGGGTCTCCGTATTTACCCACAGCCCCAAGACGCGGACGGACAATGGCCAGCTGGTCGAACTTCGCGATCTCGGCACCGAAGGGCAGATGCGAGGCGACGAATACCTCACCATCAGCAGCGCCATTACTTACGGCCTTGGCTTCAAGTGGGACCTGAGCTACGAGATCAGCATGGACATCAACGTCGGCGTGCGCAACGCCCGCACCGATTACCTCGACGACGTCAGTACCACCTACTCCGACCAATCCGACCTCATCCGTCAACGCGGCCAGCTCGCTTACGACCTCTCCGACCGCAGCCTCATTCTGGATACTGAAGGTGACCGCATCGATCGCCAGGGAGAGCAACGGGGAGATGAGACGCTGATGGATAAGTACATCTTTGCCGGTATTGGCTTTAACTATTACTTTGGTGATGTGCGTTGCCCGGATTATGGGCATAAGAAGTCACGCCGCCGCCGCAGGTAGGAATAGTCTGTTAGAGCGTTAGACTGTTGGTATTTTAGCCGCCGAAGTTTGCTCCTAACGACCAGCCCCAAGGGGACATTCCCTGAAGATAAGCTCGGACGTAGTCCGAGGTACTCACCCTAACATATGCCCACACAGCAGACCGAATTCACCCTCCGCCCCCGCCAAAGAGGCTACCACATCATAACCAGCGAAGTAGCCGAGAACCTCCCGGACCTCCCCGACGTAGGCCTACTCCACCTATTCATCCAGCACACCTCCGCCGCCATCACCATCAATGAGGCCGCAGACCCCGACGTGCTGGTCGATTTCGAATCCGTCTTCAATCACATCGTACCGGAGCACCTCCCTTTCCTCGTCCACACCATGGAAGGGCCCGACGATATGCCGGCGCACATCAAGGCGGCGATGATCGGGCACTCGATCACCGTTCCCATCACCGGCGGGCGGTTGAATTTGGGAACTTGGCAGGGGATTTATTTGTGTGAGTTTCGGAACCGGGCTTCGGGGCGACGGGTTGTGGCTACAGCGTACGGTTAGTCCACCTGAAACAAAGCATTCGCAAACAAGAACTTACCCTGCTCCCAAAACCCACGATAAAGCGGATTGTCAACGAGGTAAATTACCTGCCCACGGCCCATGTTCTGGACACCAAATACGAGGGTTTCTTCAATCTCCTTTTTCACCTTTGAGCCGACAAAGCCGGAAATGAAGGGAGCCGTCCGGATGCGGCCGGCATTTACACCGTTCTCAAGGTAATCGTAGGTAGCAGAGCCCGTTTTTAGGCTGTGATAGTAGTCGCCAATGCCGAAGCTAAGCGGGTAGGTTTCGTCCATCTCCACACCAAAGATGGCACCGGGGTTGAAGCCTGCGATGAAGCGACGCTCAGAACCGGCGTGCGGTAGCAGGCGGGAATCAGGCACGTCCTCAGCTTCAACTTCGTCTTTATCCTCCTTCTCCTCGGCGGAGTCTTTGCGCTTGAGGTCGAAGCCGTCCAGCCCGCTTAGGGAACGGTTAGCTCCTTCAATGGCGATGAGTTTTCCACCGCTACGGATCCAGTCTTTCAGCTCATCCGCTGCCCCACCGAGGCTGTAACGGCCGCTGGGCATAATAACCACGTCGTAATCACCAGCAGCGATGTCACCAATGTCGTCCGCATCGAAGACGCTTACTGGGTACTTAAGGTCTTGCTCGAAGTAATACCACACCTGGCCGAACTGGTTGGGGTTCACGTTTTCACCGGCGAGAATAGCGATGCGGGGGGCACGCTGCAGGGTGTAGACGCTACTACCCAGGTCGCCGCCGGAGGTACTGAAACCGGTGGTGAGTACCGTCATATCCACCTTATGCTTGTTCACGATACGGCGAACGGTCGCAGTAAAGTCTTTTGTTTTCCGATTATCGCCTTTATTAATCAAGATAGAGCCGGGGCCGAAGGTTTTGTCGCCAAAGCGAAATTCACCCGTAGCGGTACGGGCGTTGACGCCGGAGGATAAAAGATCGCCCAGGAAAGCGGCGCTGCTCAGGTCCTCCCACGGAACGACGTATGAGTAAACATTCGCCAGGTCTTTACCGACGAAAGGATCAGTGTAGGCAATGAAGTCATCGGCAGAGCCCGCAGTGGTACTGATCCCGATCCGCTGCGTACTGGCGTAAGCATCCAGCCCGTAAGCGAGCGGGACGGACCACCCTGTGATATCATAAGTAAGGGAGTCTTCCACGAAAGCATCCGGGTCAAAGAGCACCTGGGTAAGTACTGAACGCGGCTGGTAAGCGCTGATGACGAGGTCACCAACGTTAACATCACCCGATCCATTTTTACCCAGTTTGTAATTGTACATACTACCAGAGAAACCTTTTTCCGCGAAGCCGTACTCAATACCATTTCGCTGTAGCAGCTGCACCAGGTTACGCATTTTGCCCCGTGGTGTTTCGGCGCTGATGACGTACGTCAGGTATGGACCCTGCGGCTTAGAGGTAGCCTTCTTGAAGTAATCGCGGAAGTTTTCCGCCAGGCGGTCACTCTCTTTACTGGCGATTTCGATGGTGCTCAGAGAAGTGGTGCGGTGGTGGGCAACGCGGTCGGCCAGCGTCAGGGTATCCCCGTTGGGCAGGTCGATGGCGCGGCCGGAGCGACCGTGGCCAGCCTGTTCGTAGGTCATCCCGATGGCACCGTTGAAGGTAGGCCAGGTATCGCCGTAGCTGGGGTACAGCAGGTCAAAACGTTCGCGGGTGAAGTAGAGCCAGCCTTCGCGGTCGAAGTAGCTGGCGTGGTTTTTACCGATTTCAGTCTGAAAGCTCCCTTGCCAGTCGGTGATGTATTCGTGGTAGGGCGCGGCAGCTGGTGCAAAGTAGTACGGATTGGTATAGCCCTGTTCGTGAAGGTCGGCGTGAATGTGCGGCATCCACTGCTTGTACATCACCATCCGCTGACGGCTTTCTACCTGGGTCTGCCAGGCCCAGTCGCGGTTCAGGTCAAAGAGGTAGTGGTTTACGCGTCCTCCGGGCCAGGGCTCCTGGTGCTCGCGGGTGGTAGGGTTGGGATCCAGGCCGAGGGTAGCATTCTGCCGGTACCAGTTGGAGTAACGGTTGTAGCCATCCGGGTTAAGGCTGGGGTCAAGAATCACGATGGTGTTCTTCAGCCATCCGCTGATGCGAGCGTCGTTCTTCACCAGGTCGTAGAG
>Ga0306864_1000844_pt1 | contig 13404 bp, 13 predicted proteins | sample AntRauTorckE5430_FD_190448 | JGI IMG/M metagenome (GOLD analysis project Ga0306864, IMG submission 190448) | Saline lake microbial communities from Rauer Islands, Antarctica - Metagenome Torckler E5 #430 (v2) (version 2) | ecosystem: Environmental > Aquatic > Non-marine Saline and Alkaline >...
ATTTGCCTATTACCAGGTATCACTGGGTATCATTGATCATTGATTATTGAATACATACATACAACATACAACAGTAGTCACCAGCAATATCCTACTTATCAACACTTCCAGTCTGTTTTGCTGTTGAATATACAGCTGTGAATACATTGGAATACTCACGATGAAACTGCTATATCAAATAACGCCCACCACAGTTTACATCAAACTATCTACATTTTATCATCGTGCATTGGAGCATCTTCTACAGCTCGAGGTTGATCCAAAGCTATGGTATGCAGTGAATCGAGGAGTTCTTCTAGGTGTTGCTATATTGAGTTTCTTAATTCTATTTCCAGGTGAACCGTTCGACTTCCTGATAAAAGATGACCATGCAACTGACAAAGACACGTTGAAGGAAGAAGGAAATCACAAAGAAAATGTCTTAAAAAAGAATGGGAAGTTGAAGGAACGACAGCTTCAGAAAGAACAAAAAAGTGATAGAGTGGGAGATGGGGATCAAGTCAATGTGTCATTTATCATGTATATAGGATTCTATTCTCTTCTCTTCGTCGGGGGAGTATTTATTCTCGACAGATCCTATGGAATAACATTCAAGCATGCGTTCAAGCATTATTTACCGAGGGAGGCTGTTGTTCTAGGATTCTAGTTGATTTGATTCCAATTTTGTGGTTGGCGGTAGGGGAACGAATCATTAAACATGAATAGTAAGTGCCATTTGCACACCAGGTGTCACGCCTCACTTTAGGCTTAGCTATTAGTAAATAGCAAAGCGATTCTTCAATCGAAAGTGCAAATATTCATGATTCTATCATAAGAAGGGAAACGGATGCTTCATTTGTTTTTTGACGAAATGCATAATATGCAGAGAATGAGTATCTTGTATTCCTTGCTCTTTCAATTCTAACCAAGAATTGAACATGGGATGAACGTAGGGTTTAAGTTGATGCACCTTTCAGCGTCCGGCGAATGGGCTCTATTGACTTATACTATATTAAGGAACAAAAGGAAGAGATCACAATAATTCTCCCATAAGACCTTCTAAAAATTTTGGTCAATAATTATAATATACGAATACAGTATTTTTCTATCAACAAAGAGCTCCTCTAATATGGTATTCATATCCAACCGAAGTTCCTCCCCACTATTTGCATCACATGCACACTGTCTCGTTCTACGCTTTTGAATTCACTTATAGCGTCCGCTCGTGCATCATCGAGAACTTGTCTTGGCAACTTATCATTCTCAATCATTGAGTTCAAAATATTAGAGAAAGTTTCTAAACCGATGTCGCACGCATATTCAGGATGCCCTTGAAACGAGTATGTGTACGGCTTTCCTTCTTCGGTCAGGTACACTGCTGCTTGAATAGGAACTTTTTCTGTTCCACCAAGTGCAGTTGCACAAAGCGGTAATGAATGCACCATATCTCCATGGGTTGCCAAGAGAGTATACGAGACGGATGGAGTTAATGTCGAAAGAGTTTGCATCGAGCTTGCTTCTTCTGGAGGCGGTATCCAGTCTACGCTGCATTCGAAGGAACTAGGGCCAACTTGAACGGATGCTGGACAAGGAATAGCAAGTCCACCAATACTACTATCGTGTCCACCAAATGAGTGTGCAAACACTTGATGGCCAAAACATAGAGCCATCGTCTTTCGTTGCTTGACATGAATTTCAGTCTGGATGATCGACTTGAGTTTCTCAATCCAATCCTCACTTGCATACGCACTCGAAAAAGATCCAGGAAGAAGAATTCCATCGTATGCATTCCATTCTTGTTCAGATTCAGGATAATCTTCTTGTTTGGCCTCATACACAGTAATTATTATTGTCGCGGTTACAGTAGAACAAGACGGATCTTGGGATACTTTGAATGCCTTTTCCAATAGGCTAAGAAACATGTTTGCAGTATTGTCGGAGGGCCCATAGGGAGCAGAATCTTCACAGGAAATCATCATTAGGTGCAGTGTCTTCTTAACTGCGTCGTCGCACTCACCATACTTAGAATTGATGGTACGCGTGTATGACTTTCGATGAAAAGTAGTCATTTCAGTTCTTGTGACTAGTGGATTCAAAGCTGCGAATGTCCCTCCTGCTGGTACAAAGGTAAATGCATATGCAACAGATGCATACTCTAGAGACAACAGCCAGTATGGAAGTTTAGAGTTTAGATGTTGGAGAAGAGGAGGTCGGAACAAGGAACAATGTTCTCATTGCTAATTATTGTTCTCATTGAATGTACGACGAGCGAGGTGGTGTTGGTGGTGACGGTTCATCATAATACTGGCATCAAATTTCAACTAATATATTTCCCGCATTTTATTTCCCCGAAATGTCCTCAAATTCGGAAATGACCGGAAATCTTCTCGTTCACTCTACTTCTTTGACAATTGACAACCCACGACCGCCGACGGCAACAACAAACAACAACCCCCTTCCTTTTGCACAACATAGATCACTACTGTTCAATTTACAACAGCACGGTATGTCATCTCGTACACAACATCCCCAAGTCTTTCTTTAGCTAAAGTTCCAACGCATTACAATGGATGGATATGAGCATAGGTCAACACAAAGAGGTCTAATGAGTGATCTCCATCATTCATCTTCTGGTCGACACGTAAAAAAGCAAGATCATCATCAAACCTTTCATACCAATTTCCCCATGCCTGAACCTCCGAAGCCAAACTTATCATCAGCTATATATACGTCAACCGATTCTCTCTACACTACAAACTATAGACACGATAATAGTACTGTAAATCAAGGCTACATGCCTACACGTTCAGGAATGGTGTTTCGGAGTACAGATTCAACAAATAGAGCACTGATGGAGATAGAATTGAAGAAAAAGGACTCTAAAATGAGGAAAAGGGCAGCATCCTTGATATTTGTTCTCTTTCTTGTAACTATCACTATTCTCAATATGATAAAATCTCAAGAGGCAACCATGATTAAAAATTCACAATCTGTATCAGAAGCTAGTAGGGCAAGTCAACTCGAAAATCAAATAGAAGACCTCCAGATCAACCAAGTAGAATCTCCGCCTGAAGAAGAAGTAATTGAAGAAGGAAATGAATTTCTTCAGCCATTTCGTTACTTTGCTGATACCAACACTGCAAGACGTAAAAGCGACTCAAATTTCTTCTTTCACATTCCCCGAAGTGGTGGATCGACTATCAAACAAATCGCAGGAAAGTGTCTAGGAAAAACATTGGCTTCAGAAGTAGGCGTGAGAGATGGTCATGGTGAAGATACTATGCTGCAAGTCGTTAATATTGATGGACACAAGTATGTAAATGTTGACACAACAAACATTGAAGGTCTACATCGTTCCTCCAACTTGGGTCTTGCTTCATCAAAACTTGCTGATATGATGTCAAGCAGTTACTTTGAAGAGGCTGGTATGCTATTTGATCTTGAACACAAGGGTAGGGCAATGACAATATTTAGGCATCCTATTGATAGAGCAGTGAGCCACTACTACTTTATAACCAGGGGTGACAAAGCCTACCTTGATCCAAGTGTTACGATTGAAGATTATGCTCAGGGTAATGGAATTGAAAACAGTAAGTTGTTTGAATACACATTATCAATGCCGTGCTTGCCAATATCAATATACTTACAAGTTCCGTCTGTTTCTTGTTTTAGATTGGATTTGTCGATTTCTGACGGGTAAAATGGAGGGTGAGATCACTAAAGTACATCTAGAACAGGCGAAGGAAATTTTACGTAGAAATTTTCTTGTTGGATTTTTGGACGATGGTGAAGAGTCAATTTATCGTATCATGAAATATTTTGACTGGGATTTTGATCCTGACGAAACTCTAAGAATGCAGCAAGAAGATTGTATTAAGGACCTGCTGAAAGATAAGACTAATGCGAACGAGGTAGAATATGAGATTCCCAAACGTGGTTCACAGGCAAATGCTCTAATCAAGTGGCAAACTCAGTTCGACATCAAGTTGTATGAATATGCGGAGAAGATGTTTGATGAACAGACGAAGGAGTTTGGAAGTAAGGCACGGAAAAAACTACTCCGGAAGAAGAAAAAAGAAGCAGGAAAATAAACGCGAACCTATTAAAACTTTAATTTCTTTAATTATATACATTGACTACATTGAAACTTTCAGTTCCAGATTGACGGGAGAAGTGAGGTGCAATCTCCATAGTAAGAATACTCAAAAGGTGTATTTGATCTTTCTATTAGCATACTTTTCTTGAATTCATGACGTTTCTTTTGGAAATACTACACCATCAGCTGAAATTTAGAGACAAATTCTTAGAATGTTCCTGAATCAAGCACTTTTACTGATGCTGCTGGAGAAGCTGGTTCCTCATGGACATCATCATCGTTGAATTCTTCAACTTCAACATTCACAGTTTTAGGAGGAGGACCTCCAGTTAAAACCTCGGAGACTTCTTTACCTTCGGCCTCGGCAGATGCGACCTCAACCTCAGGTTCAATGGGAAATGATGCCTCTACTACAACAGGAATTGGTTCTTCATGCGCTGCCATTGAAAGATCGTCTGCCGCCTGAATTTCATCTTCAAGTCCATTGTCATACGAAATATTATCATCGTTGAACTTGTCGCTTGTGATAGATTCGGAAGCCGAAAGCAGTGGGTCAATAGGATTATTTTCAGATGCGCTCTCAATTGTCTGATCTTGTGCCTCCTCGTCAAACACCTTCCTTGTCTGTACTGGTTTCACTGGAGGAATCTCAGATACAATAGGCACAGAAGAAACTTCAGAAGTGTCTTCGTCAGTTGCAAACACCCAGTTCGCCAAGGTAAGTACAGATACAATTACTTGGAAGACAATGGCTGTGATAGCAATCTTGGCAGTTGATCCAAGGTCACATCCTTGCATAAACCTCATATAAGCCACGTAAGGAAAGAGAGGAGACGGATAGTCAATATACCAAGCCCATTGGTCATCAATATTAGCTGCATAACGGTCAATAGAACATACATTTCGACCCGATGCACGGAACATCACAGTAAACACCACAATCTGCAAAATTGCAGAAGTTGTTGTCGCAAGAATGGTAAATACCATCATGCAACTAGACTGCACACCTTTGCATTTCATAGCGAGGACGGAGAGCAAGGAAACTGCGCTCAAGACGAGTGCAGGAATGAAGAGATTTCCAGCGGTCTTGACATTACTCGACCGAAACATCTCAGTGTCGAGGTCCGTGAAATCATAACATGACCCTGAATGTTCCCATGTAGATGCAGTTTTATTACTGGAAAAATCCTGGTGACGAAAGAGACCGAGTCCAAAATACTCATCGTTTGGGAAGATATCAGGATTATCATTGGCGGCGCCGAAAGTGAGTCTCACATAATCGCTAATAGGTATAAAGGTGAGATAGGTAAGAGAAAATCGGACAATTGCAGATGCGATGTTTATTGACTCACCATCCGACGAAAGAAACAATCGCCAGGTTCAATGCTAGGAATGAGACGAATATGGTTGGGATGGGATCTTTTGTTGATGAAAGGTTTGGTGAGACACAGTGACACGAAAAATACACTGAATGGAGTTATGATCTTATGATCCACAACTTAATTTTGACTTACTTCCCAATATACTCTTGCTATTTGAATGAGATAAAATAAAGACTTCAAAGTGAGACAATTTACACTCTGAATGTTTACAAGTAAGTATTGTAGTATCGTGTCACATGATTATCCATTGCAAACAAAATAACAAGGTCGCACTTGAAATCCATAGCTTTAACTGGATACTTACATTAGGCTCATCATGTCTTCGCTTCGTATTTTAGTATCGTTTAGATGCTATTGTATTAGCCTATGAAAGCTTGTGGCTTGTATTTGCACAACTTGTTGAAAAGATCAAATTGAAAGTAGGAGGTGCGCAATGACGTATTTTCTCTGAGCCCATATGGTTTCAAAAGGGACTGATAGGGTTATGGATCCTAAAATAATCAGCTTGAAAGATTGCGGAATAATAAGCTTCATTGGTATTTGTTAGATTCCAAAGACCTACAGGCGGTGTCCTTGAAGATTGAAATGACGATTCTGTGACGAATAATGAAGTAATGAAAAAAGTCTGTCACTTTTTCCATCAAAATTATTTTTACCACTCGAAAACTTTTTGATTGAGCGTACCATAGATTGAAATAATACTAACGAACTTTTAATCATCATCTGCTGCATCCTGATCATTTCTTGTGCTCTAATACTAGCTGTCAATAAGTGGAACGTCTCTCCAAGCGAAAGACGCGACAATGAAAAAAAGTCTTAATACAATGTATCAGCATCATCGAAACTAGCACTATACCCATTTTGCGCTATCATGACTGACACAAACTCATGATCGCCCTTTCCGAATCCATAGCTAAATCCATATACATGAGCGTGTCGTTTCACTAAATCATAATCTATTCTTCCGCCACCAAATACGATTGTGTCATATCCTGCAACATTAAGCCTATTGATCAAGTCGCGAGCCACATCTGCGTGGTATGGACCCCCACATTCGTCAGGAGATGCGCTCTTAATGAACCATTTTGGTTCATCCAAGTTCGGCGATGACGCTTTGATAACTACATACTTATGTTGTCCTGGTGTAAGTTGTATAGCCTTTATGTCATCCATTTCAACACCGTTCTCTTTACCAAGACACAGTTCGTCATTGACTGCATTGGAGTCTCTCATTAGACTTGCTGTGGCCAAATCATCATTATTGGTCGGGAAACTTCCACCATTATCATTATACTTATCTATAAATGGTGACCACCACGCTCTTTCGAGTCGAAACTTGTTTAATCTATTTGAACGTATTGCTACCTGTTTACCCTTCTTGCTCACTTCGAAGTCAGGATCTAGAAACTGAAGCTCGCCTTTTCAAAGAAAACAAGAAGTTAAAAACACAAACTGAGTCTTACGTTCGCACACACATTCAGAGATTCCAGCACTTACAGCATTGTAATGCCAATGTTTCAGAATTCATAAATCCATCCTTGTCTTCGCATAGGGCCTCTGATTGATCTCGCATAAATCCTCCATACATGGCATCTCCACACAGCGGAAATCCAAGAGCTGAAAGCTGTCCTCGAATTTGATGAGAGCGACCTGTCATTAACTCAATCTCTACCTCTACCACACCTGCACATTGTGGAGGCATTTGGGCTGCAATACAGAAGAATCAACATTTAGACATCCACAAATAAGAAGCTATCCAGAGCAAGCTGTTGGTATACTTGTCTCACCTTTGTCACCCCACAGCGCTTGACACAAGTCATCAGATTCAACAATCGGCACCATATTTCCGACGCTGGTAATCCTCAACACGCACTCCAACCAACCCTCTACAGACGCTTCACAGAATACTTTTGGTGCTCTATTTGTTGGTTCCAGCCAGTGGCGTACAATTACTTCGTTATCCACTAAATCTTGCAACCTGCTTACCTCGTCCCAAATTGACAGTGGAAGACCTGCTGTAAAATGACAGAAATTAGAAATTCAAATTATTCGAGGTATATTCCAAATATTTGATACAAAGCATTGATTATCACTCACCAACCTCACTTTCTCGTTCACTAGGCTGAATGCAAACTAGACACTTGTATCGTTTTTGTATCTGACCTAATTTCGCCTTTGCTGCACCATAAGTTTCAGGAGACAAGTGAGCATCAGTCTTGCTCCTCAAAAGTTTTGCAAAATAAGATGCAAATATCTTTTTTGTCGCTACAACAAATAACCCACTTGTATTCTGATCAAGGCGCTGTGGTGTCACTACGTACAATAATGGATCTTCCTTCTTCTTTCCATTCTGTCTACGCGCAATAGTATCGTTCAGGGTTGTGGAATTCACCAATTGTGAGTTGTTCAATACCGATTCTTCTAAAGTTTTCCTTTGCTTCCTCACCATAGCTTGTCCAATCGCCGCAGCGACATTTTCCAACACATTATCTACAGTTGGATGCACTGGCACACCAGCTGGTTTATTCAGAATAATGTAACCAGTTTCAATATCTTCACTTACAATCACGCCTGGTAACTCATTCTGTGAAGTAAGTGCATTAACGCTTTTTGACCAATCATAGGAATGGATACCAGGAAATCTTCTTGGCGTATGATGAACGCGTAAATAATCGCCTTCCTGCAAGACACTCGGTAAGTTTTTCACCTCCAGCCTAACAGGTTTCAATCCAAGTGCTAACAGAATGTATATTGTGAGACATAATCTAAGAGTGATATATGTGAAATCGGAGGAAATTCAGGGACACGTACCAGGATCTTTCGGACCATTTGCAGGAAGGAACCATATTGATCCCATTGCGAGTAAATCAGCTGGAGGTAATTGCTCATGCAACGGAAACTGACTAGGATCGTGACGAAATTTCATATCAAGCCTTTTGAGAAGGTCATCGCTATCTTTCTCAAGAAGATCTCCTCTCCTTTTCACAGTGATTCCTTTATCATTACTATCAACTACTGTGTTTGGCAGCACTGAGTGAATAGCCTCTTCAACAGTAATGTTATTCAAGGACGCAATAAAATGAGTCACAAATTCAGATGTACTCTTTGATGTACCTTGCCAGTCTTTCATCTCAGCTGCGAATAGATCCTGATCATTTTTCTTGATACCTTCTTTTTCTACAATCGCAGACTTTGAAATTGAAGCTCTCGTGGCAACTGGAACTCGAGGAGACACATTGAACCTTCCTCCTACTTGACGACGAAAGAAATATGATTGCCGAGAGAAGGAAAAACAATTAGTTCTCCAAGGAAAAAGAATCATCATAGTCACCAAAAATGTTAATAATCTCAGTGAAACTATTGTACCATTCGCCATGGAGTCCTTGATATCTGTGCACTGCACTGTGTGAGGTTTTGTAGTATTACTGTTACGTTAAGGTGACACGTGATTATTGTCAAGAGGTACAATAGGCAATGGATGTCGTATTAAAAATAGTTTGTAGTCTCTCTCGTCACCTCTCTTCACTCTCCAAAAGAAGTGATGGTCCTGATTGAGTGTGCCGTGTCAAGTAGGTGTTAAACAAATGTTTCTACCCCAAGTGTCGACAATAATTCTACTATCATGCAACAAGCAACAAGCCAAATGAGAATCATTGCCGCGCTAGTAAATGCTGACCTTGAGCGTGATGCTTCTATTCAACATAATAAGCATATTTACTATTTACAAAAACAAGCTGAATAATTTTTATAATGATAAATTTCACTTTTCTAAAGATTCCAGAAAATCATTGATGTTCGAATAAATCATCATTCGATTTGTGCAAGGGATGCCTTTCTAGTGAACATAACGGGTTTCTTCATCGCGTTCTTAAAGCTACGCCGTTTTGAAAGGTTGTCAAGTATGGGGTTCCTCATCAGATCCTTTACACTACGCCGTTTTGAAAGGTTGTCAAGGACGGGCTTCATCATTACGTCCTTCAAACTACGCCGTTTCGGAAGGTTATCAAGCCGAGATTTCTTTATCACGGCATTCAAGCTACGATGTCTGGTAAGTTTTTGGGTTTGCTCAGAATTTGTTACAACGATGTCAGAGGCAAGATTATCAAACAACAAATCAATGTAGGAGTCATTGCTTGTGATCTCACTATCCTGCTTTCTATAATCATCTTCGTCATGCCTTCTAGAATCGTGGTCTGTACGAAAGTCCGTTGCAAACTGACATGCTGACAAACCATTCGGAGCCGCTGCCTCAGTTCCTAGCTCATAAATTTTGGGCAGACTGTCAAAGCTAATGCCATTAATCCTCAGCTGAAACTGTTTCTCCTTCATGTTCGGTATCGCTGCAGTGGCGATAAGGTTGAACACACAGTCGCTATGTCTCCAAGCCAAGTGGAACTTGCCTTCTGAACGGCGACCTATGGAATAGTAGATTTCTTCGCCATCATGGAACACCTGTCTCTTCCCTGAAGTGACTGACCACCCCAGACTAACTTCATGTTCTTCTCCGCGACAGCTGGCACCAATTGCAGAACCATTTGCTATAGATGATATCCCGTAATGCCAAGTTGAGCTTCTCTTCGACGAAGCCACAATTTTTCCTGTCGACTTTTCTGCGGTATCTACCTGGTAAAAGACAACGTTGCCACTCATTTAATTATCTACTTTTCTACCTTCTTCTTATGTGAACTGCAATAGTTATGAATAATGTGTAGAACTCTGTATTCATGCGATTGTGCGACTCTTAAGGTGTAAAAAGGGTGAAATTTTGTGAATCAAGAGCGATGCAAGAGCGAGCGATGAGAAGAAGATGATTCGTAGTAATTTTTCATGAAAATGTTAGGAAACCTATGCGTTGAAAAAAGAATTTAGACGTTGAAAAAAGAATTTTATATCTTACTAATAACTCCTAAATATTAATATTTACCCGTTTCTTTTTTGCCTTCAAACTATATTTAGGGTCAAAATTTTCAACTGAAATATTTCTTACATCTCCTCCTCCTGATGAGACTAGGTTTCTTATCTCTGATGGATCCAAGCATGCACTTAGTCGAGAAAGGACTTCGTTGTTTAATTTTCCTTGACTACAACATTCTTTGAATGTTTCCCTCACAACTTTTGATCTCATCGTAGATGATGGGAGTAATCGACAAGCTTTCAAAAAGAAATTGTATGAAAAGGAATCGGTTTCGTATGAGCTCTTGCGGAGACTTGAAAACGCTTTTAATGCAATCTTGAATGCTTCCATCTTCACATTGTCAGGCTCATCCACAACGCTCGACGCACAATTGATTGCATAATTATAAGAGAATGCATTGATGTCCACCTTCAATTTCTTCATACGATCAAGAACTTGTTGGGCTTTCAAGTGCTTTCCTTCTTGTTGTGAATTTATAAGACTAAGAAATACACCAGAATATGTTTTTGCGTTTGGTTTCATCGTTGTATCACCGGAAAGGTAGAGGTTCTCAATTTTTTCAATTAGATCAAACGCCAAGTCTGATCCATTTGGTAGTCGACTTTTTGCGATAGTGTCGATTAGCGATGAATACGTGATCATGTCAGGTTTCAACTGACGAATTCCATCGTTATACAATTCTTCCATTAGATCCAAAAGTGCCATGGCACGTCGGACAGGAAAATCTTCTCCATCAGCACATTGTCCCCATGCATTAATGATCTGACAAAACGTCTTTTGATTGGGCAAACATCTATCATCACCATCTTGAAATCTTTCAATCATTAATCTCAAAATTATTTCAGCATTGTCAGCAGCTGTCACTCCCAGACCACTTCGTATCCAACCATTGATAAGTGTGACATAAGTGTAAGAGTCAGGTGATACATCAAGAAAATTAACTCCTACGGCATCATAACGCTTTTCCATACGCTTCACTATATTTTCTGCATTGTAAACTGCTGCCTCTTCTTTGCATTTGCACCATGCGGATACAACCGAATTGTACGTGATCACATCCGGTTTCAGATAATTATACTGATGCTTTTCTTCGTCGAAATATAGGTTTTCAAGCTGGTTTAGAACATTTTCAGCTTTATCGGCAGATCCCGGTTCTGGACTATTGGCATATGCAGCAATAACGCTATTGAAAGTAACAATATTTGGTCTATTTTTGACCCATTCCCCTGAATCATACAGTTTCAGCATCCGATTGAGAAGTTGATGAGCGCGTCTAGCAGCACCCTTTTCTCTACTTCGAGACATGGCAAGAATTGCACTTGTATAGCTTTGATCACTAGGAAAAAGCGGGCACTCAGAATGGAGGAACACATCCTTTTCATCAAATAGTTGTACGTTGGGCTGTCCATAAAAATTACCTTGGTCTTTCTCTTTATTGTCATCTTCTGTGACTCTATGAATGTTAGCCAACTTTTGCTCCTTTATTTGCTGTACTTCATCAACATCTTCAACACTGAGTTCTTCTATTCTCGTCATGCATTCGTTGGCATTCTTTGCAGCTCCCGCTGTACCACTTCTAGCCCAGGCATCTAATGCATCACTATACGCCCATATTAGTATTCTGCGAGCGTTCCTTCTTATATTTCCAATAGTGCTACTATCAGCTTCTTTTTCATTTTCATAATGTGTCTCTACAAGAGGCAACCATTTTGACGCTCTCGCAGCACACATATCATTCCCAAATGCCCCTCGGGATTTTGATTTCATCATGAACATTTTTGCGCTAGGTTGTTGCCTCGACCAAGCTTGAACAACGTATGCATATGATTGGGCGTTTGGAGCAATGGATGAGTCTGAACTTGCACGTCTCATGTAGTTTAACAATTTTTCTGCCCTTTCAGCGTAACATCCCCGGTCAGAAAGAGGTTCCAGCCATGGAAGCTTTTCATCAATCTTAGATTCACCATTTAACGACTTGGGTGGTATCTTCTGGTATCCACAACGTGCATATGCCTTGAGAATCAGGTTCAACACATCTGTAGTCAATTGCACAGTTACATCTTCGCTATCTTGAAGCTGGAAATCATTCCATCGAATGAGAATATTTTCCATTCTATCGACAGCATTCACCTTTTCACTCCCTTTATCACTAGCATCATTATAATTCTTAGCATCATCCCATTGAGCTCCGCCCAAATTAGCAAAAGCTTTGAGCACAATACGAACTGTTTCAGTATTTGGTTTTGCAGTTTTTCTCTCCGAAGTTTGCATGTCAATCATTTGAACCAACATTCTATGAGCATGATCTGCGGCATGTATAGGATTAAAATTTGCATGCTTTGTTGTTGTCCTCGAAGCTATTCGTAGAATATCAGCATTGAAGAGAGCAGTGGGGTCGCTTGCAAATAGTCTGGTTGAAGATGTTTTGGGTGTTGCGATTGCCTCAGCTGACTTTCCCAATGTTAATATAAGGGCGGCAATTGCCGTTTGTCTCAGTGATATTATCATTGTCAATACGAATTGATGAGCGGATAGTAAAAGCAATTGAGATCAAGTCTATACGGTGATTGATACCAGTAGATGTTTAATGGGTGTCGGCGCTTATTGCTTTCGGCTTTCTTCTGACTGAGTGGTTGGCTCTCTGTTTTATTGTGCGCACTATTATTTGTTATTTGTTATTTGTTATTTGAATTATTTGCCACTGGACATCTCCAGTAGTAGGGTATATTTCCCAGACCGACACAGGACAATTCTGGCTTTCGATCTCTTTCGATGCTACTTTTTGAACTTCAGTCGCTTTGCAGATGATAATTCTTCTTCCTTTGCTTTGGAAAGGGAACGTCTTTCTCTAGCAAGTGGCAGTCAAAGTAGTGATGCTGAATGACAACTGTTTACATTTTAGGCCCGGAATTTTATGCTGAAAGGAAACACGCGTTGGGGAAAAGTTAGCCTTTTGCTGAACACAATTGAAAAGAAATCTCTGAATTTGGAGTGGATTAATGAATGGTTCACAGAACTGCTTCTAAATACAG
>Ga0306864_1000846_pt1 | contig 13388 bp, 10 predicted proteins | sample AntRauTorckE5430_FD_190448 | JGI IMG/M metagenome (GOLD analysis project Ga0306864, IMG submission 190448) | Saline lake microbial communities from Rauer Islands, Antarctica - Metagenome Torckler E5 #430 (v2) (version 2) | ecosystem: Environmental > Aquatic > Non-marine Saline and Alkaline >...
TTGGCACTTCGTCGCCGCATTATCAACCTCCCAAACGGATGCTCCGTCGCTGGCAATGACTTTACACAATATAGGATTCAAAAAAGTGTTTACAGACTCTGTGTCGGTTTGTTCGTTTGTTTTCGCTGCTTCTTGTAGAGGCACATTATGTTGCTCCTCTTCTTGAGTCTCTCTCGCCATTGCCTTTGCCCGAGCTTCGTTCACCTGGATATCTCCACGGCATGTGGGACAGCTTTGCTGTTGCACCAGCCATTCGCGCAAGCAGTGTTTGTGAAATGTATGTCCACACATTGGCAACTTCTTGCAGTCTCCGTGAATTCCTTTCACTTCCATCCTGTCTCTGCAAATAATGCAGTTGCCCCCAGCAGCTTCCAATTCATCCTCCTTGGTCACAGATTCGAATCGAGAATTCATGTTAGAAGTGAGACGGCGATAAGATGAGAAAGCTACTAGCCTCTGCTTCAGCCTGGTAAATGCCATGTAGAAATCGCGAATGATATTGATAGGAAGGCCGTATAGAGTGGAAACGGCTATGAAGAGAATGAGATGAAACAAAAATTTTGAAGCAAGGGCCATCAGTTCTACCATGAATGTCGCAGTAATACGCCGATCTCTCCATACGGAGGCAACCTCTTGCAAAATATGCTTTTGGAAACTATCTCTAACTGCAATCTGTTCACGGCCGCCTTCTTGTCTTTCGGGATTCTCTTCCGTTTCATGACGTTCTTCGGTGCTTCCACCTCCATGCTCCTGGTCGTTGCCATCGATGATAAGGCGTTGAAGCACATTCAGAATGCCATCAAATACATGAATGCCGTACAGGGTAGATGAACTCGTTACCGACGCCATCAAAACAGCTGTTTCGAACAAGAACATAATATAGATACTGGGGCCATCTTCTAACAAGTGTGACGCGCAGTAGGTTAATGCTAACACATCAAAGATATACAAGATATTCAATAGCATCACAATCTTCAAATGATTCAGCCGCACCCTCGGCAACCCTTGATGCATTTGAAAGGAAATATCTTTGATATTCTTGGGCATGAAGATTCCAATTCCTTTCCAAACCCACCAAATTGATTCTTTGTCAGTAGAACCGGTCGGATCTAAATTGTTGACACCAAACATGTGCTCTCTATCCGAGAGGAAATAGAAAACTTCTTCAGTCATTCTCAAGTGGTTTGTCCTAAGCTCAGTCGCCCAATGGAGACACTTGCCTAGAATGATGATGAGGAAGATACCCATGGTCTTAACGCTAATTTCTTGTCGGAACATTGTCAAAGCAATACAGGTTTCGGTGACATTCCAGCGAATATGATCCATAATAGTTTCCGTTTCCATCAAACGCAAACCGTTCAAAAATTTGCGGATTGTAAATTGAAATAATCTATAGAATGATGCTAGCACTCCGTTCCCTAGCAATATATAGGAAAGTTTTGAACTGGTCAGATACAAAAGGGCGAGGTATACCTGTTTCCGCGTCCTAAGTACGTAGATGATGTGAACTGCAGCTGCTATGAACGAGACTGTTGTATAGTGCATTTTGATGAGAGATTTGGCGGGTGTGCGGAATCCGTGATTTTGAATCTCATTTAGATCCATGGGTTGCTCGGCGTCTTCTTCATTTTGAAAGTGAGCTTGGTTTTCATCCTGGGTGTCTTCGTCCTCTTGTAGGTTTAGGTGTTCCTCTTCCTCCTGCTCTTGAAGTGCCATCAAGCGCTCCATTTCAGCTACATCAGGATCTTCATCTTGCTCTGCGTTGTTTTCATTGTTATTTAGTCGGGGTTCAGCTACTGCTGGTTCTGCCATTTTTCTTTGCTATCTATGGATGTATTGAATAATTTATTAGGCGACCTATTTATAATGTCTATTGTCTCAACTCCTGTGATCTGTGATCCTACGATACCTATCGTGCGGTATGTAGAAAATACTGCTTTAGATCTGTTTGGATGGCTTTGTTCTTTTCAGGAGAGGGAAAGGCCTTTTATAAGCCAAATTCTACTTCACAATTCCAAATCAGGTGTAATAATTGATAATTGATATTTTTTTAATAATAATTAATATTTGGATAAATAGAAAGAAAGCACCTTAAAAACGAGAAGTATCTCTTCCAAAGAAGAACGATTTGAGCCAGTACATGGGGATCAAAATTTTGTTCTCTATACTTGTCTGCCTTCCCCAGTACGCGAACCGCCACACCAATAAAGCCACAAATCCTGTCATTCCAGGTACATCAATTTCCTCGCCCTTCACACCGATGTTTTTCCCATCGTAAAGACCTTTGAATTTTCCAACACTTGCCATGCTACCAAGTGAAAAGTACTTGAATGATTTTTCGTCTTCTGTCTGCTTCTTATTGAAGATATCTGCCAAATACATTCCTTGCTGACGAGCTACTTGCGCAAGCTGAGGAAGAGGCTCATGCTCGTTCATTGCCGAGTCTCCCATTGCCCAAATGGATCCTTCATAACCTTTCACACGCAAGTAATCGTCAACCAAGATTCTTCCATTTTGTCCCTTTGGAAGATCAAGATCTTCAGTAAAGTGAACAGCTTTGAGACCAGCGCTCCATACCAAGGTCCCAAATGGTAATTCACTGCCATCGGAGAGCAACGCCTTCTTGGCTGGAAATCTGAATCCATCTCCTTCATAATCTTCAACTGCCCCGACAGATGTAGCCAAGCGAACGTCGATATCACGGGTTTCAAACAAACGTTTGGTATATTCTTGCAATTTGGCATCAAAGGGTCCCAATAATGCTGGTCCTGCTTCTACTAATGACACTTTGATGTGTTGCACTAGATCTGGGTACAGTTTTACAATATCTGTGGTAACAAAATCATACAGTTCTGCAACGAATTCGCAGGATGTTGGGCCTCCGCCTACAACTACGAAGGAAAGAAGACGTTCTCGCTCTTCAGCGCTAGTTCCAGGAACAGCAGCCATCTCGAATGAATCAATAATGTTGTTTCTAATCTTTCTTGCATGATATAAGTGCTTGAGAAAGTAGATCCCTTCCCCTTCCACAATACTTGAACGAGTCGGCATGAGAAAGAGAGAGAGTAAGTAAGGTATGATATGCAGTGTGCAGTATGCGTTATGCAGGATACAGTATACAAAGCCATTAAACGATTGGTATTATGTCTTCTCACCTATCAATGCCAAAAGTATTAGTCTTCACTCCGACTGCAATGACCAATTTATCATATTTGAGCTTGAACTGTTCTTGATCATGGGTGGACTCGCACACCATACTTTTTTCCTCTGGGTCCAAAGCGATGGCCTTTGCCTGCACGAAATTGCCATTCTTACCTAGAACTTTGCGAATGGGTTCCTGGATGGCACGAAATTCTAGGGTGCCGACTGCAGTGGATGGTAATAATGGCGTGAATACGAAATGATTCGATGGAGAAACTATTCTGATTTCAGGGACAGTTTCTGATGGTGGATGATTGTTCTTCATGTTGAGGGCCAAATTGAATCCTGCCCATCCCGTTCCTAGAATTAGAATACGATTCTTTCCATCTCCGCCGACAATGGAGAGGTCAGAAGAAGTTGCTGAAGAAAATGTCCTGACAAGATCCGTATATTTATATTTGTGGAATTTTGTAATCGAGATTGATGGGCGAAGGGTTCTATTCAGGGTGGTGAGTGATCGGAGCATGATGGGATTGATTCTTGCTCTTGCCATGCGAATACCAACGTTGATTGCTCAATGCTCAATGTCGAATGTATCGTAGTGAGAAATGAGAAAGATGTACTTCTTCTTCTTCGTCGTTCGTCGTCGTTGAAAAAGCAGTAAATAGAAATAGTAAAAGATCCATGAAGGATGTCCGGATGATGGATGGTCACAACATCATCAGTCACATTTAAAAAGGCCCTTTTTGATATAAATTCATTTAAGAAGAGAAGGGGAAAACAGAAGGATCCCTTCACAGCGACCAACCATTCAAAAGAACAAATACAACAACAGAAGATAACAGATAAGCACCCCATCGATCCTCTGGAGGCAAGCATGCATTTAGTTAGTCGTCTGATCCAGGCAATCAAATTCAAATAGTAATTCAAGACCTAATAATTCCTCCAACCCTGCGTGAACTCAAGCTATCATGGATGGGACAGATTACAATAGACCCAGGAGGCCAAACGCCGATACCCTCACATATCTAAAATCCCTCCCTTTTGACGAAAGAGTTGCACATGGCGAGATCGATGACTACATCAATTACCAAAAACAAATCACTGAGCAGCCTGATGCAGAAATTGAAGAGGTTGAATATCCCCAAGCACTTTCGGCAGCTCTTGCAGCATTGGATGAGATCAAACATGAAATTGCGTCACTTGCAGGAGATGAATTTGGATCTCAGTGCATTGAAACCATTGCGAGGATTACTGCTCCTTATTCCACAAATGCTGCGAGAAAATTACTTCATGGTGTCTCAGGGTACATGATCCATTTGAGTACGCATCGATATGCTAGTCACGCAGTACAGACAATTTTACAGAATGTACAACAGATCCATGATAGCGGAGATAGTAAAGTGGATATAGCCAAAATACTAGAAATTGAAGAAGAAGATGAGCAAGAAGATGGATATCAGCTCCCTGAATTGAAGGATTCCATTCTCAGCATTTCCCAGGAAATCCAACCTGTTTCGAAAGATCTGGCCGTGCATATTTGTGGTTCTCACGTTCTGAGATCCATGCTCTGCATTCTTGGTGGATGCGTGGAAGTTGTACCGGATCATTTAGCAAATAAGCCCGGCGGAACTATGGAATCGGGTGGAACGAGGAGAGGAAAGGTGAAATCTAAAAAAAAGAAGAAAAAGAACAAGTCCGTAATGACGGCTGATGGCGTCTCCAATAATGCAAGTCATGCGCAGTATAAAAAGGTTGAGAATGGGAGGCTTGATGCAACAGATGATGGTGTCAAGGATTGCCTTTATTCCTTCATTTATGAATTGACACAGTTGGATTTGAAAAGTGATGAAGATGAGGTGTCTCAGCAACCTGGAGAATTGCAGCAACTTGCAAGCAATCCAAGTGCGGGACCTCTCTTGATTGTGCTTCTGCATATTTTGATTCAAACTTCGGAATCATCTGTCAGTACTGCTGGAAAGGAAGAGCCAGAAACTGATCAAGATAAGGCCAACAAAAGCATTTCAGATTTCCGCCTTGGGATCCATGCGCCACCCACGCAATTTAGTAAGGGGTCACCTGCAGAAAAACTCGCCAAATGTCTTTTATGCTGGGATGATTCTACAGAAGATGGAAAGCAGCAAGAAAAGGCAGGTGATATTGTATATGGTCTCTCTGGGGAAACGCGTGGATCGCATGTGGTGGAAACGTTGCTCAGAACCTCCAATGACTCGTTTTATGAATCCTTTTGCAATGCTGGCAAGTTCTTTGAACCCGAGGCATTTGCAGATTATGCCCATCATGACGTTAGTAACTTTATCGTTCAGATGGTGCTCAATACCGCACGGACTCGAGAGCAAGTTGAATGTCTTATCAAATGCGTCGAAGGATTAATCAATGATGGATATGTCCTTGACGCAAAAAATAGACGTAGAGGGATTTTTTGGAGAGCAGTAGAAATGTCTGCCAAGTTTCGTATCGGACAAGAAACTATTCTGAAGTGTATGCGAAAGGGTTTTGGAACTTTGAAATCTGATGGATCACCTGGGGTAGATGAATGTGTGCACCAGCTGATTAATTTCAGACAGCCCGAGGAGGGAAAGCGATTTGCTGAATTAGATGCAATTGGAGCAAGAACAGTATACCAATTGTTGCGCTTCGTACCAAGACTTTGTGGAGACTCTTTGTCAGGTATTGTCGCAAAGTATGATGCTGCGGAATTAGAGAGTATGTGCAATGACGGGCTAGCAAGTCGGTGCTTAATTGATGGTATTCTTGATGGTCCGACCGCACAAAAGCCATTTTCTCAGGCTGTGAAAAAGTTGTTCGAGAAGCTCAAGGGTAGATGGGCATCTCTCTCTGTTGAGAGAGTAGGGCACCATACAGTCAAGAAAATATTCATTAAACTGACAAGTATGGACGATAGAAAAGCTTTATCTGAAGAACTCGCGGATGGAATCAATAGGCTTAATGGGAATGCCATGGGTCGCAGTGTCATTGCTGATTGCGCAGTCAAGGATTTAATGGAAGGTGAGGATGTATGGAATGCTGCTGTAAAGAAGCGACTAGAGAGAGAAATTTTCTTGAAGGAAATCGTGGAGGGTAACTTTGGCACAGAAAAGAAGAGAAAGCGCAAGCGAAAGAAGGCACCCCTAGATGCAGATGTGGAAGATAAGAAGGTCAAATCATAATCATTCTGATAATGCAATAAGCTAATTTGATTTTTTAGAGAGAAATCCAATCTTTTGTCTGAAAGGAATCAAGTTACGTAGTGATGACGCGTATGAAGGAAGAGGGTGAATTCTCTGCATTTATCGTATTATTTAGAAGCAAATTTCACGTGATCTTCGTTCAGTCAATAATGATTTTCGATTAAAAAAAATGTTGTTGGGTGACACCACACTGGAAACTGCGCTCGCTGAGAAAGTAAAGCCCTTTTTACCAGCAACTCAATGCATTATTGACAATGAAGCACCAACTTTGACAAAGGAGTGCCTTCGGATATCGAGCTTGGAAACCTTCCAATCGAAAGAATCAAAACTGATGAGTCCTGAATTATTGCAAGAAATCATGAGTTTGGGTGATCCTTCTAAGTTTCCCCACCATGGCGCTAATTTGATTGACCATGAAGGGTTTTACAAGAAAGCAAGTCGCAAGCGTTGAAAAGTTTGGAATGGAGCCCGGCCTCTCATACAAAAAAACGTATCTCGAAAGACTTGTTGCCGACAAGATTACGATCGCCTCGTCGCCTTCATCAAATGACGAATCGGACACTCATTTAATGGTATGATACACTTGGAAAAAAATGTGCATACTCATTGCTGCAATGTCTGTATTTGCGCTAACAAAGGCTAACAACTTCAATCTTGTCACTACTCCTAATAAAATAATTTCAGATCGAAGCAGCACAAGATTATATTTTCACTCTCTGCCTACGAAATATTTCAAGCAGTCAATTGCTGGAAAAATCATTATCAAACCTTCCCAATCTTATGACTCTGGAATTGCAATTTGGAAACAAAGTGAATTTCGATGCAGCTCCCACGCAAGGGAAACATTTTGGTCTAATGCAAGCCTCCGATGCGATATCTCTTGCCATTGCAGTTCAGAGTATACCACATTTGTGTTCGCTCTCCTTGACAAACAGCCAGATGACTGATGATTTGATGAGATTGTTTGTAAATGAACTCAAGGCTAAGGACAAGGATAAGGATAAGTACAATGATGGAAATTCACTCACTGGTATTCGAGATACGCTAGTGGAGCTAGACCTTAGTTTCAATAAACTGACGACAGATGGGTTTCGACAAATCCTTCTCTACTTTCTAGATGGAGACGACCTCATCCATGATGTGGATGACGATGACAAAAAAATCATCGGTGCAGAGGATTCCATTCTCTCAACATTCAAAGTTGCAGGAAACAAAATCAGGGCTGAAGGTGCAAGGACTCTCGGCAGGATCCTCAGGACAAACGCATCCCTCGAAGCGCTCGATCTGCGAATGAATCTCTTGAACGATGAAGGAGGACAATTAGTAATGAACGGTCTTCAGCACAACCATACTCTTAAGAGATTGAATATGTCTTGCAATTTGTTATCAAGTTTAACAGCAGAAGGGTTATGTAGTGTATTTGAGATGAGTGACTTGTTGACAAGGAGTAGTAATCAATTGCAGCACATGGATATTTCATCTAATGAATTCAAAGCATCCGATTTGATAATGCTTTCGCAAGCTGTGGAACAGACATGCAAACTTACTTCTCTGGATCTGAGAGGAAATGTATTTAAAAACAGTGGCAGCAAGAAGATAACAACGGAAGATGCTCTTGAAAGCATAAACAACAAACTAAAATCCAATGCAACCCACATGAAGATGCAAAATCGATAAATCGTAGAGAATATATCGCAGAGAATATATTTGCCTATTTATTACTTTGAGTATGTCGCACCAACAACGTGGAAGAGCAAGCTTGCAAGCAACCTCTGCGCTTGTTTGCGAACAATTGAAAATTCGTCATTGGCATTGGCGAGACTTGAGAAAGATCCATACGATTTTCGTCCGTCGTGCGCAAAAAATGAAAATAATAGTTGGCGGGTAAAAGTGAGGTTTGGGCGGTCCGACAGGGATGGGAGAGACCCGGTGTTCCACACGGAGGACGTCGGAGGAAAAAAAGACAGTGATTAATTATTAGCAAGTAGCAAGCGCAAGCAATAAGCAATACGCAGACATATGCACATACACATCCATACATCTACAGACAGCCAGCAGACAGTATAAAGTGTTATAGCTGCACTCTTCTTCTTGCAGATAGATAGTTGGAACAAGTGCTTCTTCATTTCTGTTCTTTTTTATGCTGAACGACAAGAAATGCAATTAGAAGAAATTATTTTATCATAATATCATCGCTCTGTAAATTATTAATAAACACGAGAGTTCCTTCTCCAATCTGAAAGCGCCATCTTCAACCTGAGATTAATACAAATAAGATTACCTACACATGGTGCAAGCAACTAAATTTCTTCTGCGATGGCTGTACCTCAACAATCTGATAAATGAACGCGCTGAAATCCAATCTATGCCATACATTCACCCAAATTGGCATCAGCAAGATCATCAGCATCAGACCACCGATCAACTGCAAAACGATCATCGGCATCAAAATCAATATCAACATCAACAGCATGATGCAACAGCACCTCATCGATCCGATGATCAACAACAAAGCGACTCGAGCTCGATCAGAAATCATCCAAATCATATATCTCCACAAAGAAGACCTCAACTTCAACTTAATCCTAGACCAAATATTGATGCGGATCGAGAATGGAAAAGAAAAGCGATTCAATCCGTTGCATTATATCCTCCTGGATCCTTACGCTTATTGGCATTGGATACACTGAGGTTAGAAATTGTTCATGAGTTTGCCAGGGAATTACACAACGCCGATGAAATTGTTCATGAATATTGTGCCAAGCGCAGAGCCAATCTTCACAATCACGGCAAAGATATTTTGAAGGACATGGAAGGAGGTAATGGGGATCTATATTTGGATGCTGATTTGATGATTATTAGCGAGTTTGAGAAGGCCTCTAATGTGAATTTATCCAAGGAACTTTGTATAAAGGATGAGGAGAATCAAGACTCGGCAGAACCTGACTTGATGCTAGAGGGAAATAAGGTTGCATCGATGTCATCGCCCAGTGATTCTAACAAAGAACAAGCATTACTTGCCATTTCTCCAGATGGGCGATCATCGCAATCCTTTCAAGATGAAAATAGTGAAGCGAGCAAAAATATAAATGAACAATCCATGACGAACGGCGACACAAACGATGATGATGATCTAGAACCAAGAGTGTTGGCCGCTCTTGCACTTCAGCGTGAATCAAGAGATTATCTGCCACAGTTAGTGTCTGCAATTCTACACTCTCCGGCACCATTGACGCAATCAACAATGTATACTCCACATTTGAACCCACTCGCAACTCTGCGTCGACTGTTGATTACTCGATGTGTCAGGGATCCTAATTTAGGTATTGAATTATGTTGGTTATTGGAAGCGGAGGTTGGCAGGGCTTGGAAGTCTCTATTTGAACATAGGCAGCAAACGGGTAGACGATTGATTGTTGTCTTGCCAGCAGATAGGGCTGCGGCTATACAACAAATAGGATCGGAGAAAAGGGCTGCTTTTGATTTATTGCAAGATGTAGAGAGTGCTACTGCTTATGGTGTTTACGGTGATGACTTTTATGATTCTCGGAATGATTTGATTGATCAAGGGTGGGATGACGGCATTGGAACTCCTCATTTAAGAGAGAAAGATGATATGTCAGGATTGTATAGCACTGCGCGACTACCAGCTAGTTTGAGCTTGAAGCGCTGCAGCCATTTCGGTGATACTATGCACTTTATTGACCTCCTAACAAAAATTTCTTTAGATCTTCGACTGCGCCCGCTGGATCATAGGGAAGATTATCTTGTAGAGCGATTGGAGGAACTGAATCGTAGATTGCGTAGGCGAATGATTTCAAAGGGAAACGTAAGTCTTGATGTAGAAGATAATCGCGGTCCTCACGATTGGCCGACGCACAGCGACTTGTCGCCAGACTCGATGAAGTATTCCATTCACTTTCCACTTGAGCCCACCGCGACCGTTTGGCCTGGCGGACAATCGGATACAATAGACGCACAGATGCATTCACAATCACCTCTATTGAAACTTAAAACAGAGCATGGTGAAATGAGAGTGTTGAATATCGTCTCTGCAAAAGGAAGAGTCCTGGCTTCTCGCGAGCGTTGTCCTTATCTAGTCCACTGTGAAGTTCTAGAGACTGGGCTTGAAGGGAGAGATGCTAGATTGTACGCAGCAGGCTCGGAAGATGCAGGTATCACCTTGCAAGAAGCGTTGGGCTTGGCAAGTAGTAAGAAAGAACGTAAGCCTTATAGCAACAGCAGAGGAAATTTTGCATCTTATAGGATACCATCAGAACTGTCGCCTTCCGATTCAACAGCTATACTTGAAGAGGAGCTCATGAAGCCTCTGGAATACAGCAAGACATCTCCGACAGGGGCAAGTCTGCTTCCAAGAGGTGGTGATCAGTTTAGCTATCATAATAAGCATCCAATGACTGATGAATCGGGGTATACTATGTCTCCATATGATTTGGTCAGAGAGGAGCAATTGCAACAATTGCATGAGCATTTCCAGACAACTCAACAGCATCCCCATTACGGCCCACCCCCGCCACCACAACAGCCTTTCAATTCTCAAGAGAATCTCCCAGCTTTGACAACATATTCGAATTTGTTGGATGGGGTATTCGGCAAGCCATGGGCGGAAACTTGTGAAGAAATTAGGCGAACTTCACCTTATGGGAATGTTAACGGATGGCGCCTCGCTTCTTTCATTATGAAAGCTGGTGAAGATATTCGCCGAGAAGCCCTTGTGATGCAAGTAATTTCCAAGATGAAGACATGGTTTGAAACTGATATTCCTATAGAACATAGACCTTTCCTGAAGCCATACACAATAATGTGCGTTGGTGGCGACGCAGGTCTACTTGAATGTCTGAGAGACGCCAAGAGTATTGATGAGGTTAAAAAGTCTACAGATGGATTCACATCGTTGCGAGACTACTTTGAGAGAGCGTATGGTCCTGCAGTACCACGTCCTCCAATGGGTCCTTATGGATATCAAGGAATGCCACGACAAGCTCCAAAAGAGAATGTTGTACCCAGTCGTCTAGGGCAATTGACATTTGAACAGGCGCAGGATAACTTCTTGCGTTCCTTGGTCGGGTACAGTCTGGTTTGCTACATTCTACAAATAAAAGATCGCCACAATGCAAATATCCTCCTTGATCGCGAAGGTCACATTATGCACATTGACTTTGGATTTGTCCTTGGAGACACTCCCAAAATGGGTAAGGTGCCTTTATTCAGCGAGAGAGCCCCATTCAAACTGACGCAAGAATTCTGGGAGGTAATTGGTGGCTGGAACTTCAACGAAGGCGGCCTTGGTGTCCGCTTCTGCAAAATGTTTGAAGAAGCGTTTGCTTGTGCATCTGCTCACTGCGATGAATTGGTTTCGCTTATTGAAGCTGCAATTTTGAACCTGACACAGAATCCTATTGAAGCGAGGATGCTTTCGAATGGCGTTCGGCATAGGCTTCGGATGCGAGGTCCTGTTGGATCAGTACAGCAGAAGACCTTTATCATGGATCTTGTGAATACAGCACTGACAAGTTGGGGAACTTCTACATATGACTGGCTACAAAAGAGTATGAATGGATACATATAGGTTAACGTTGCACCTGTGATTTACAATGAAACATATAGTTCATTGTTTCAGCTAATTCAAAGTCGATTGTTACATGTAATCTAACTAGAAATGCTATAATAAGTTAAAGAGAAATGCTAGACCTTGACCTAGAGGTATTTACCATAATTGTTTGAAACCCTACTATTGTTTAAATTATTCTCCGCAAAAGATTATTGTCAAAGATCACATGTATTTTGAATACATCGATCCACTTTCAATTATTTTTGCAAGATGTCCTGCGATCCATTTACCAGGTAGAAGAACCTTCCCATCCTCCATCATTGTTGTTCACTTGTACGGTTTGAGCAATGGTAATTTCCTGCTCATATAATTCCTCTGTTGGTTTCGAAGCTACAACTTTTCCTAGATTCTTATTGATTTCTTCAGTGATCTTATGGCATTCTCCACCTTTTACCCCAGTCACAGTCTCCTCAATTCTTCCGTCAGGAAAGATCTTGAATTCGATTTGTTCAATATTTCCTGCTCGGAGCATTGTGGATGAATCATCAGCAGCGTAGAAACTGGATCTATAACTAGAAGGCGCAAATGCCTGAGCACTTGCTAGGAAAGAAACGCACAGATTCAAAAGCTTCATATTGTTTCTAATCAAATAGATTTCGATGTTGTTGCTAATTTGGAATTCTTTTATTCAGACGTGAGCGGGTTTTGTGATACATTGGTGTTCGTCGTTGGTCTTGGCGCCGGCTGCGCTTGAGCTTGTTGCTGATGAGCGTGTAATGAACGTGTTCTTTTTGTGAGGAACACGTGACGTCATGGTCATGATGCGCGCCGTTTTTAATGAATATTCTTTAACATGACGATTGATACGTGATACGAACATAGGCGCAGGTATGGTACGATACAGGGCAGAGTTTAGTTCGTCGAATAACAATCCGTTATAACACATGGCAACACAGTTGGATCCTATTATTATTACGAGATTGGAGTCACATTTAAAGACAATCATTTACGATTATCATCACCAAACTTTTGCATCTTCGCACAAATTATGATCTTAAACTGAATCGAACACGTGTCATCTGTTTTAAAATGTTTTTCTTACTGTAAAACTAATATGAAGCGGGGAAACAGTTTTCATTTCGATCATCCTAAATTCAATAATATGCACATACACTTGGTTGAAAGTGAATAATATTATATAGTTTCGAAGTAGCTGAGTACTGATGAATTTGTCCGATCATCCTGGATCATATGCAAAAAGTAAATCAAATTCGTGAATTCAGTTTTGAATGAACACATAGATACTCGTAAATATTTGATGGATGATGATGTTTGATGTTATTGTATTATTGTTTTCAAGAAGGTAGTAGAATCTAGTAGTAGTATGTCATTATTCTAGATATCGCCATTAAGTCTGTCAGTCATTGTAAAGTAGTGTAAAGATTAAAGATATCGTGTAAGAC
>Ga0306864_1000847_pt1 | contig 13377 bp, 8 predicted proteins | sample AntRauTorckE5430_FD_190448 | JGI IMG/M metagenome (GOLD analysis project Ga0306864, IMG submission 190448) | Saline lake microbial communities from Rauer Islands, Antarctica - Metagenome Torckler E5 #430 (v2) (version 2) | ecosystem: Environmental > Aquatic > Non-marine Saline and Alkaline >...
CAATAACCATGGTACCGTCACTCAGTACAAGTCCTTCTATCAGCACACATCCTTCGTTAAGCGGCGTACCATCAGTTAGTATGAAACCATCAACTAGTACCAATCCTTCAATGAGCAGCTTGCCATCTGTTAGTACAAAGCCCTCACTCAGTGGCATGCCAACTGATAGTATTAGTCCGTCAATGAGCATGGTACCGTCACTCAGTACAAGTCCTTCTATCAGCACCCATCCTTCGTTAAGCAGCGTACCATCCATTACTATGATACCTTCATTGAGTATCAAACCATCTATCAGTGGCATTCCATCTGTCAGTACCAACCCTTCAATGAGCAGCTTGCCATCTGTTAGTACAAAACCCTCAATCAGTGTTATGCCATCGGTTAGTACCAACCCTTCAATAACCATGGTACCGTCACTCAGTACAAGTCCTTCTATCAGCACACATCCTTCGTTAAGCGGCGTACCATCAGTTAGTATGAAACCATCAACTAGTACCAATCCTTCAATGAGCAGCTTGCCATCTGTTAGTACAAAGCCCTCACTCAGTGGCATGCCAACTGATAGTATTAGTCCGTCAATGAGCATGGTACCGTCACTCAGTACAAGTCCTTCTATCAGCACCCATCCTTCGTTAAGCAGCGTACCATCCATTACTATGATACCTTCATTGAGTATCAAACCATCTATCAGTGGCATTCCATCTGTCAGTACCAACCCTTCAATGAGCAGCTTGCCATCTGTTAGTACAAAACCCTCAATCAGTGTTATGCCATCGGTTAGTACCAACCCTTCAATAACCATGGTACCGTCACTCAGTACAAGTCCTTCTATCAGCACACATCCTTCGTTAAGCGGCGTACCATCAGTTAGTATGAAACCATCAACTAGTACCAATCCTTCAATGAGCAGCTTGCCATCGGTTAGTACAAAACCCTCAATCAGTGGCATGCCATCTATTAGTACCAACCCTTCAATGAGCATGGTACCGTCACTCAGTACAAGTCCTTCTATCAGCACACATCCTTCGTTCAGCGGCGTACCATCAGTTAGTATGAAACCATCAACTAGTACCAATCCTTCAATGAGCATCGTGCCATCGGTCAGTACAAAACCCTCACTCAGTGGCATGCCCTCTGTTAGTACTAGTCCGTCAATGAGCATCGTGCCGTCACTCAGTACAAGTCCTTCTATCAGCAGTATTCCTTCGTTAAGTGGCGTGCCATCGGTCAGTATGAAACCATCTGTCAGTACCAATCCTTCAATGAGCAGCTTGCCATCGGTCAGTACAAAGCCCTCACTCAGTGGCATGCCATCGGTTAGTGCTAGTCCGTCATCGAGCATCGTACCGTCACTCAGTGCGATTCCCTCTATCAGCACCCATCCTTCGTTGAGCGGCGTACCATCGGTTAGTATGAAACCATCGGTCAGTTCCAATCCTTCAATGAGCAGCTTGCCATCGGACAGTACAAAGCCCTCACTCAGTGGCATGCCATCTATTAGTACTAGTCCTTCAACGAGCATCGTGCCGTCACTCAGTACAAGTCCTTCTATCAGTACCAATCCTTCGTTAAGTGGTGTGCCATCAGTTAGTATGAGACCATCAACTAGTACCAATCCTTCAATGAGCAGTGTGCCATCGGTCAGTACAAAGCCCTCACTCAGTGGCATGCCATCTGTTAGTACTAGTCCGTCAACGAGCATCGTGCCGTCACTCAGTGCGATTCCCTCTATCAGCACCCATCCTTCGTTAAGCGGCGTACCATCGGTTAGTATGAAACCATCTATCAGTTTTGTTCCATCTGTCAGTACCAATCCTTCAATGAGTAGCTTGCCATCGGTCAGTACAGAGCCCTCAATCAGTGGCATGCCATCTCTTAGTACCAACCCTTCAACGAGCATCGTACCGTCACTCAGTACAAGTCCTTCTATCAGCACCCATCCTTCGTTAAGTGGCGTGCCAACTGCAACCTCCAAACCATCAACTAGTACCAATCCTTCAATTAGCAGTGTGCCATCGGACAGTACAAAGCCCTCACTCAGTGGCATGCCATCTATTAGTACCAACCCTTCAACGAGCATCGTGCCTTCACTCAGTACAAGTCCTTCTATCAGCACCCATCCTTCGTTAAGCGGCGTACCATCGGTTAGTCTGAAACCATCAATCAGTATCGTTCCGTCCGTTAGTTCCAATCCTTCAATGAGCAGTGTGCCATCGGTTAGCACAAAGCCCTCACTCAGCGGCATGCCATCGGTTAGTACTAGTCCGTCAACGAGCATCGTGCCGTCACTCAGTGCGATTCCCTCTACCAGCACCCATCCTTCGTTAAGCGGCGTGCCAACTGCAACCTCCAAACCTTCATTTAGTATTATACCGTCTGCCACAGTAAAACCATCATTCAGTACTAGCCCTTCGGTCACTATGAATCCTTCTATAAGTACTATTCCATCGGTCACTATGTTGCCATCATTCAGCAGCGTACCATCGGTCACTATGTTACCAACATCCAGTACCATGCCATCGGTCACTACAATTCCCTCAACGAGCAGCATTCCATCTAATACTGTGAAACCATCATCCAGTACCATGCCATCGGACACTACAAATCCCTCAACGAGCAGCGTACCATCGGTCAGTATGAAACCATCATCTAGCAGCAAGCCATCGGTCACTACCAATCCCTCTACTAGTAGCATGCCATCAGTCAGTATGTTACCATCATCCAGTACTATGCCATCGATCACTATCAATCCCTCTACAAGTATTGTACCATCGGTCAGTATGAAACCATCATCCAGCGGCATGCCATCGGTAACTACTAGTCCATCTACAAGTATTGTACCATCAGTCACTATGAAACCATCATCCAGTGGCATGCCAACGATCACTGCAAATCCCTCTGCGAGCAGCATACCATCGATCACTACCAGTCCTTCAGTTAGTACTATTCCTTCTACCAGCAGCGAGCCTTCACTCAGCATAAATCCATCTGCCAGTGCAAGTCCTTCCACAAGCGGCAAACCATCGAGTATCGATATTTCTGTCAGCAACGTTCCGACTGGAGTCGGTGGGAAGGACTCATCAAGCAATCGTCCATCTGTTAATTCTGACAACTCAGGAAGCAATAGTCCAACAGGGGTCGGCGGGAAAGATACATCAAGCAATCGTCCATCTGTTGATACTGACATTTCAGGAAGTAATAGTCCAACAGGAGTCGGTGGGAAGGACTCATTAAGCAACCGTCCATCTTTCGATACTGACACCTCCGGAAGTAATAGTCCAACAGGAGTCGGTGGGAAGGACTCATCAAGTAACCGTCCTTCTTTTAATACTGACAGCTCAGGAAGCAGCATCCCAACAGGAGTCGGCGGGAAGGACTCATCAAGTAACCGTCCATCTGTTGATACTGACAACTCAGGAAGCAGCATCCCAACAGGGGTCGGTGGGAAGGATACATCAAGTAACCGTCCATCTGTTGATATTGACTCCTCAGGAAGCAGCATCCCAACAGGAGTCGGTGGGAAGGACTCATCAAGCAACCGTCCATCTTTCGATACTGACAGCTCAGGAAGCAGCATCCCAACAGGAGTCGGTGGGAAGGACTCATCAAGCAACCGTCCATCTATTGATACAGACAACTCAGTAAGCAGCATCCCAACAGGAGTCGGTGGGAAGGATACATTAAGTAACAGTCCATCTGTTGATATTAATACCTCAGGAAGCAATAGTCCAACAGGGGTCGGTGGGAAGGACTCATCAAGCAACCGTCCATCTTTCGATACTGACAACTCAGGAAGCAATAGTCCAACAGCAGTCGACGGGAAGGATACATCAAGCAATCGTCCATCTATTGATACTGATACCTCAGGAAGTGATATTCCAACAGGAGTCGGTGGGAAGAATATATCAAGTAACAGTCCATCTGTTGATAATGATAACTCAGTAAGCAGCATCCCAACAAGAGTCGATGGAAAGGACTCATCAAGTAACCGTCCATCATTTAATACTGACAACTCAGGAAGCAATAGTCCAACAGGAGTCGGTGGGAAGGACTCATCAAGCAACCGTCCATCTTTTATACACGCCACCTCAGGAAGCAATAGTCCCACAGTAGTCGATGATAAGGATACATCAAGTAACAGTCCATCAATGGATACTGATACCTCAGGAAGCAATAGTCCCACAGGAGTCGGTGGGAAGGATACACTAAGTAACAGTCCATCTGCTGATACTGACACCTCGGGAAGCGATCGTCCAACAGATGTCGGTGGAAACGACTCATCAAGCAATCGTCCATCATTCAATACTGACACCTCCAGAAGCAATAGTCCAACAGGAGTCGGTGGGAAGGACTCATCAAACAATCGTCCATCTGTTAATTCTGACACCTTAGTGAGCAATAGTCCAACAGCAGTCGACGGGAAGGACTCATCAAGTAACCGTCCATCTGTTGATACTGACAACTCAGGAAGCAGCATCCCAACAGGAGTCGGTGGGAAGGATATATCAAGTAACAGTCCATCTGTTGATATTAACCTTCCGAAAATCCCGAACGGACAGAATAGTTCAAAGAGCCCTAAATGTTTTGAGAATGGAAAGGGCTCGAAAAGTGGAAAAAGCACGAACAATGGGAAGGGTTCCAAAGGTGGGAGTTACGGAAAAGGTTATAACAATGGGAAAGGTTCCAAAGGTGGGAGTAATGGAAAAGGTTTCAACAATGGGAAAGGCTCCAAAGGTGGGAGTAACGGAAATGGTATCAACAATGGGAAAGGCTCCAAAGGTGGGAGTAATGAAAATGGTGTCAGCAATGGGAAAGGTTCCAAAGGTGGAAATAATGGAAATGGTATCAACACTGGGAAAGGCTCCAAAGGTGGGAGTAATGGAAATGGTATCAACAATGGGAAAGGCTTCAAAGGTGGGAGTAATGGAAAAGGTATCAACAATGGGAAAGGCTCCAAAGGTGGAAATAATGGAAATTGTCTGAACAATGGGAAAGGCTCGAAAGGTGGGAGTAATGGAAAAGGTATCAACAATGGGAAAGGCTTCAAAGGTGAAAATAATGGAAAAGGTATCAGCAATGGGAAAGGCTCGAAAGGTGGGAGTAATGGAAAAGGTATCAACAATGGGAAAGGCTTCAAGGGTGGAAATAATGGAAAAGGTATCAGCAATGGGAAAGGCTCCAAAGGTGGAAATAATGGAAAAGGTTTCAACAATGGGAAAGGCTCCAAAGGTGGGAGTAATGGAAAAGGTTTCAACAATGGGAAAGGTTCCAAAGGTGGAAAGAACGCCAATGACTACAAGAATGGGAAATCAGCCAGGAATGTGTTTATCAACGAGCCCGCCAATACAAGTTCCACTACGAAGAGGCTCAACAACAGTACGAAGAACGCAAAGACCAGTAAAGAAACGAAGACAGCGAAATCAAGAACAAATATTTTTACCAATTAAACTATAATTATAATCCACCCCAAGGTACTAATCAGCATTGATCGTTGTGGGCGATTTCAAACTCTTTTGGGCATTTTACAATATACTAAGTAAATATGTAATATTTCAGTTGTTATTATTATTATGATCTACTGTCTGTAATTCCCACTTATTGGCAGTCATATACTGTAGTTGTACCTTTCCATTTTCTTGTTCAGCTTTGCAGCTGTGCTGCCTCTTCCAATCCTGCCACAGCTGCTTATTTCTTGAGAACGAAACTTCACAATAAAAATTGACATGTTGTCTCTGCTTCCTTTCTTTAGACAAACATTGATTACTTCCTCTGATAGCACACCAAGTTCCGATTCGCCGTCTTCAAATATTGTAGAAATCAAGTTCGCGCATTGTCCATTCGTGACAACGTCCCATATTCCATCACATGCAGCTGCGAGAAACAGTTCATTCATCTCATCACGATCTACTGCAACAAAATCTGGCAACGGGCAGACCTTTTGTTGTTCTGGTGGAATACATCCTGTATCTGTCTTTGATCCATTACAACTACTCATGCCTTCTTTAGACAACAAGTTAAGGATAGACTCGTGATCCTTGAATGAAAAATCACCCAGCCCTCTCGATAAAGCCAACATCCCATCAACTTTTCCACCCGAAACAGACCCTCCAGCCTGTACGATCCTCTTTTCCTCGGCCGGATTATCAGGTTTATGATCAAAACTCAATGGAATCACATCCGGCCTATTCTCGTTTTTATGAATTGACTTTTTGTCAGGACGGGTCCTCGCAGCTTTTTTCATTTGCAACACCGATGACGGCCGCTTGCATAGAATTGCTCTGCAATCTCCCGCATTGGCACAAATAATGTGATTGGGTGTCAGCAGTACAACCAGAGCTGCACATCCAGCATCCATCAGATCAAAGCTGCTGTCCGTCAACTTCCAATCATCCACTTTCACCACCGCATTTGCATGTTGTGTCATTTGTTTCATTGCCACAAGCATCTTCCTATCCACCTCTAGAAACGTCTTCTTCAAAGCTCTCTTGAGCAACTCCAGTAGACTTCCATCTTGGTCCAATACCTGTACCTTCTTGGTCCACACAGAAAAGTCGTCCTTGTTGCGTAATTTTTTGCCCTTCTTCTTTTTCCTTGTTCTGCTCCCCTGCATCTTCCTCTGCCTATCCAGATATTTCCTACAATAATCAATGTATTCCTGCTGCAGATAGAAGTTGGAGCAGAAATTCCGGCTTGCATATTCGGCAGCGAAGGATCCACCGTGCCCATCAAACAGACCAATCATGGCGTGCTCGTGTAAATATTTAGTGTCTTCTCCATCATCATCTCTTTTATTGTCATGACTCGAGGAATCAGCAGGAATGTGAAGCTTGGTTTGGTGAAAGTGTGCATCTTCTTGTGTGATTCTCCATCCCTGACAGGAGGTAAACGCAAAGGATGGTGCAGAGCTTTCAGGCTGTCGAGGGTGCGATGATAGTGTTCCAGTGATTGTTTCTTTATCAGTTACTGGATTCTTGAGAGTGTTTCCCATTAGCAGTTTGTCCATGATGTGTGATGCTGTATGATCTCGTATGGTGTTGAGTGATGTATGATAGGCGTATTAGGATGCAGGATACCGATATGTCAAGTGAAGCATAGTACCTAGAGGTAGGTACTTAGTATAGTGAGATAGTGGATGATGGAGCTTACAATAACATTCAATACGAGGATTGTGCAATACTGTGCACTATGATACATACATGATACAACATACAACATACAACAGCATACAACATACAACATACATACAACAACATAGATACTTACAACATCATACTCATACTACCATACGATATGGTATCATTTTAGCTGAGGCTTTTCTCGGATGCAGATTTTGTGTTTGCCCCCCGGCGGGGGAGGATAAAAGGGGACCACTAAATAATTCTAATTGAATCTCACACAAAATACTCCGTTGTCATTGCAACGACAACAACAACACCAACAACGCCCAAAAATCAAACCACCATCCACCATATCTACCACACCTATATACTTACTGTATCATAACGGTAGACCAGACATACTTTTACCATAACCACACCATTCACCGACTCATCGAGACTTCTATCCGTGAATCATCATAAATCAGCTAACCAATGATGAAATCCAGGCAACCGACATTCATGAAACTATTTCTTACCCTCATCACAGCGGCAACACTCACATCCGCAATCCCGGTCCAACACCATCTACCCAAGGGAACAACCGAATGCCTCTACGCATCACTCCAAACCAATGAATACATCACAACCTCATTATTCATCACTTCCGGCGAAGACCTCAAAGTGAAATCTAGAATCCAAGGTCCCATCGCACAAAGAGCCATCTCTTCCTCCGCAGAAGTCCTGGCTGCCGCCATGCGCTTGGATAAACTAGGGAAAGATAAAAAGGGACTCAAGCTCGATCAGACGGAGGAGATTGATTTCGAAAGTATCTTCACTGATGAAGCTACCATGCACGATGATGATTGGGACGATGACGCGCAGTTGCAGAAATCACAGGATGATCAGATGGATGACGTCATGTATCAGGATTATTATTATATGGACGATGATGACGAATATGAATTCATGGAAGATGATGCCATGGATGATATTGAGATCGGGGAAGTGAGGAAAAACAGAGAAAAGCGGGATGCCATGTCCGAACCAGAGAAGAGAGAGAAGCAGCAACAAAAGATGGCACTGAAGAGGACAAAATTAGCCAAGATGAAGAAACAAAAGAAGCAGGAGGGGAAGAAACATTTGGACAAATTGAAAGAGAAAAAGATGAAAAAGGAATCCGAGATGAAGCAGATGAATGATGGAAAGGCTGTTGAGAAGACGTATATGATTGAGGAAGAGGGGTGGTACAGATATTGTGTTGATGCAAGCTATGCTCCGGTACGTTTGCATTCATGTGCATCAATTCATGTTGTGTCACTTTTGAACACCATCATTACTTCATTACTTGAGCTAACACCCTGTTTGTTTGTTACCTGTGCTTCCATCAACTTCTTATTACTCGTGTTTCGCAGGTTGAAATTGAATTTGACTTGCGCTCATCTGGAGAGCTTGGAAAGCCAAACGTGAAAACTGAACACATTCAAACTTACGAACGCCACGATATGCTCATGAACGAGAAGAAGCTCATGGCCAAACTTGGATCCAGCGGAAAGGCAGGAAATGTCAAGGAAGAGGATTTAAAAAAGACAAAGGAACAGATTAGCAAGATGAACCGTCTCCTGAATGAGATCAGAGAAAAGCAGGTGAACGAAAGGCATAGACTTGGAGTTCACAAGGCTGTGAATGAACACAGTCATTCGAGGATGGTTGTTGGATCCTTGTTTGAGACGATCTGTTACATTGTCGTCAGCGGTTATCAGGTGTATACCATTCGAAAGTGGTTTGGTGGAAACACTTTATTGGCATATTAGTCTAGTAAAATTAATATAAAAGAGGATGATTGTTTATTTATTGCACATCAAAGTTGCTCACATTGGTCACTGGCTGCCAAGAAGAAAGTGGTTTGATTCTGTATAGAGAAAAGATTGTAAATTAAACAGCAGGAAAGAACAGAGCATCGTACTTTCGTCATAATAATATTAAGTAGCATGCTACAACAGTAGTAGTACATGCTCTAGAGGTAGGTACCTAGCATGGTGATAAGGTGTAGTCATACCTACCACAACATGGTACCATCGTACTCATAAACAAGTCGCAAGCGACAAGAAGGAGGAGAAAATGCGTGACTTGGATACAAGTACTTTTAGTCAAGTCTATTTTTATAGTCATGAGGTTATGCTCTTTTCAGAGAAAAAGATCTCCAACAAGAGCAAACCAGAGCAAACCGATCGTGCGGAGGAAAGAAGCGAGATGCGAGATGCGAGATCGCCAAAGAACAAAATTAGGATAACAGAACGCGAGAAGACAACAGATTCCTCTGCCCACTCAAATACCAAACTGTTCAAATTATTATCAATAGCAAGTATGGCACTAAGAATTCCACCCGAACTCAAAAAGATCACACAGTACATCCGTCGCGCTGAAGAGCTATCGAAGCAATCAAAACCAACCGCTGAAACAATCTTGGTTGCATATCACTGTCGTCAGCATGGTGTCCAGACAGGAATACCCCTCGCTTCCACGGCAGAAGCGAAGAAATGTCTGGGAGATATTCTGACTACCTTGGAAGAGCATAGATCCAAGATGGGTGATTTTAGCAAGGACGAAAAGTACAAGATATGCCGGGATTTCGCCATCAAAATATTTGATAAGGCCGATGGAGACGATCGCGCTGGAAAGAGTGGCAAAGCCACTGCAAGGACTTTTTACGCTGCTGCTTCCTTTTTAGATATTTTGACTCAATTCCAGAATGAGGAGGAGATGGAAGGTGAGGATGCTGTGGAGGAGCAGAAGAAGAGTTTTTACGCCAAATGGAAGGCGACTGAGATTCTGAAGGCGATCAAGGAAGGTCGTGAAGTGAAACCTGGCGGGTATGGCGAAGACCTCGAGATTGAAGAAGAAGAAGAAGGTGGCAATGTAGAGCAGGGCCTCGAAGTCGCCCAAGATGGATCCATGAGAAATATCAGTCCTCCTCCTCCCTACCCCATTGATAGCGCTGCATTTAATCTTCCACCAATGGCTCCTGTCCATTCTCCTCCTCCCATCCAAGCTGCACCATCTGATTCATCCGATGATGAGGAACCAGCGCCTCCTCCAGCTGGAGGACTCATGTCTTCCTTTTTTGGCACGTCGTCGCGCGCCCCCAAAAAGTATCAAAAGTCCACGTTATCGGACGCGAAGGAGCTGACCACGTTTGCTCTCATGGCCTTGGATGAAAAAGATGGGACCTTGGCTGCTGAGAGGCTAAGGCAAGCTTTGGAATGTCTGGACCACGGTGTATAGATCTTTTCGCGTACGTGTAATTCACACTAGGTATGGTAATCTGTAGATGTTTTTTACCAGTTTTGATATTATTTGATGAAAACTATTTATTAGTAGATGCATTTCAACTCGGCAATCAGATGAATTATGACCCTAAGATCCTACGAAAGATCCATACAGTTAATATATTTTCTGATTTGATTCACACTTCTCATGCCGTGTTGAAGAAGCATTCGCATGTTCATGTTGCCTTGCACAATTTCGAATATAGATTTGTATTTTTCTGAACAAAACGGATTGTGGTAAAGCCGTTATTATACTACCAATAGCCGTTATCAAATGCAGACCAGCAGATGATGGGAACAGCCACCAAAAAGAACAAAACGACCTCCTCTCAAGCGACAAGCGACATGCGGGAAAAGACATCCACTGCCATTCAATCACCCATCACTTTGTCATCTATCTGCAATGGCATTCCAGCAGCAACGTATTCTATCACTACTGGCCCGTCAGCGGTCTTCCTTCTTCCTTGCTCAAAGACGAGCCGGGCAGAATGTTTCAAGAGCTCTTCTTTCTTCATCATCATCTTCATCTTATCCTCCACACACTCTCTATCCGATGCCAGCATTAAGTCCAACTATGGAGACTGGTACTATTGCACAGTGGAATCTTGGAAATGGTGATTCGTTTGCAGCGGGAGATGTTATCTGCGAGATTGAAACTGATAAAGCGTGAGTAGTTGAATTGAAATGAATTGAATTGAGTTGCACAATCCTAATAAGTTAGTTTGCCACGATGAAAAAAGATTTATTTTCTGAAAAACATCTAATCCAATATGAATATCTTTCACAGCACTGTTGACTACGAAGCACAGGATGATGGAATCATTGCCAAAATTCTTTATGAAGGACAAGATGCTGTAGATCTTACTGTCGGTGTACCAATTTGTGTCGTTGTAGAAGAGGAGGACGATGTGGCAGCTTTTGCTAATTTTACTGTGGATGAACCTGCGCCTGCAGCCTCAAGTTCTGATGTTTCTTCTTCTCCGGCTCCTGCTCCTGCCCAGGATGCCAAGGTGACCGTATCGCTAGAACATATCTTGATGCCTTCCGCGAGGCACTTGAGTCAATCGAGAGGTGTGGATGCTACAGGATTGAAGGGAAGTGGCAAGGGAGGTAGAATCACAAAAGGAGATGTATTGCAAGCATTCAAGGAGGGCGTCAAGCTTCCAGCACTCGCTGTTGTCAGCACTCAGACTGAAGTCGCACCAGTACCAGTACCAGTATCAGTTGCTTCTACTCCTCAACCCGTTTCAGCTTCTACTCCCACTTCCATCCCCAGTGCACCTTCTGATGTTACCATTCCTAGCATTACAGCTTCGGGAACATTCACAGATATCAAGAATAATAATATGAGAAAGATTATCGCTAAGCGTCTCACGGAATCCAAATCTACCGTTCCACACTTTTATGCATCAACGGAGATCGAATTGGATAATATCATGGCTCTCCGAAAGACATTGAAGGCAATGGATGTCAAAGTTTCCGTCAACGACTTTATTATTCGTGCAAGTGCATTGGCGTTGAGGGATGTTCCTGAAGTCAATTCGAGTTACATCAATGGGCAAGTCAGGATGAGCCCAAGTGTAGACATCAGTGTAGCCGTTGCAACTCCCGGCGGCCTTATTACGCCGATTGTTCCAAACACTGATAAACTCGGTTTGAGTGATATCTCTGCCAAGGTCAAGGATTTGGCTACCAGAGCCAGAGATGGAAAATTAGCCCCGGAAGAGTATCAAGGTGGAAGTTTCTGTATTTCCAACCTTGGCATGTTCGGGATCAACGAATTTAGTGCAGTCATCAATCCTCCTCAAGCAGCGATTTTAGCGGTAGGTGGTGGAGTGAAAAAAGTTGTTGTCAGCACTGCGTATGATGAGAACAAGGAAGAGCAAGAACAACCTGGTGTGCGGAATGTAATGACTGCTAGACTGAGTGCTGATAGGAGGGTTATTGACGAACCAACGGTCGGTTTATTCTTGAGTGCTCTTCGGTATTATTTGAACAAGCCAGAATTACTCATGCTCTAATTTCTTTAAACTAATCCTGTGGGGTTGAAGCTATAATGATTATCTTTTTTCATTGAAGTAATTAAAAAATGAGATGATGAAGGTGTCCATTGCAGCATGCATTATTCAAATCATTTTCTCACTGTGCGTGCTGAGAAAGTGAAACAGATAGTAACATTCTGCTTGCTATTATAGCTTGCGATAGGAACTTTTAATATTCAAGAATTGAATGAGGAGGAAGAATCATAGTATGGCAAGAGACAATAAACACATGACGATGAATTCAAACTGAAATATTATAATAGAGTTACCTCAGGGAGTTTTAAAATTACTTTCTCTTTCCGATAACGGTGATAGTCTTCAATCCACTCACTTTGCAGACCTTGAGCAGCTTCTCAAATCTTTCTTTTTGGCAAGGATCATTCTTACGAAGACAATCTTGAATTTTCCTCACGCATGAATTTTTTCCTGCCTTCTCACGTCCTTTCAATTGAAGTAGAGTTAATTTTGTGAGAGTAGCCACACACTCATGGTGCGCAGCTCCAAGAGTTTCAATTTGGGCTGTCAACATTTTAGAGTAGGTCTGGATTGCACTATCCTTGTTTCCCTTTCTCATATATGCAATTGCAAGGTTCTCCATAGTGCTCATGACAAGTGGATGGTGAGCATCCAGACAGAGATTCTGATCTAATAGGGATACATCAAAGTATTCAATCGCTCGATCAGTCTTCTTCATTCTCATATAAATGTAACCAATATTGGCTCTCGTCGAAGCAAGCCTGTGTAAATGGTGCTGCTGCAGGGAATCATTTCCGCCGTAGACATTGTCAAACAAGGCCTTCTTTTGGATTTGCATAGATTCCTTGAAATATTTCAACGCTTTGATTTCTGTTCCAATCTCAAAGTAGACGCACCCCAGGTTGTTGAGTAGTTCAGCCATCACTTGATTGT
>Ga0306864_1000848_pt1 | contig 13369 bp, 14 predicted proteins | sample AntRauTorckE5430_FD_190448 | JGI IMG/M metagenome (GOLD analysis project Ga0306864, IMG submission 190448) | Saline lake microbial communities from Rauer Islands, Antarctica - Metagenome Torckler E5 #430 (v2) (version 2) | ecosystem: Environmental > Aquatic > Non-marine Saline and Alkaline >...
TTTTGGATCTGTTGTGCTAATTTGTTTTGTTTAAATTTTTTTTTCATTGTTAATGCATTTTTATCAAGGGGTCAGGCATATCTGCCGTCAAAAGAAGAGGATAAGGTAGATGTTCCTGCGTAAGTTGTGCTTCTGTTCCCATTCGCCATGTTAGGTGATGTAATTGAAACATCGTTGAGCGGGTATGCTGTCAAGCGCTTTCCAGATCGAATTGAGATGTTCGATGTTTATGTTGTGGAGGAACGGACTTCGCGTTTGAAAACATACGGTTTGAACCCGTTTAATGACGAATCTTGAGTGTAGCGGTCGGTATCGTACAAACTATGTACCATACGATCAACAACTATCAACTACGAACTACAACGAAGTCATCATCTGTCATCAGTCATCATCCATCATCAATTATGCATTATGCATTGACGAAAGATCTACTACAGCTACTTCTAACATCTTGTAATCCGTACACTAAAGCCATGAATGCAAGGTTGAACACAAAGCAGAAACAATCTCTATTCTCCATTAGACTGATCATACTTACAATTTATATCACTTCCAGCCACGCATGGGTCGCACCACATTCAACAAGAACATCAACATCCTCAACAACAACTAGTTTGAATCTCAACAATAATTCGAGACGAGCGGCAATCGCAAGGTCTGCAGGTTTTGTTGTTTGCCTCTTGTCTTCTCCTGTATTTGCAAAAGAGGAGTTGGAGGCTTTGATCTCGGATGACTTCTCATCGCAGCCGAAGACGGCCAAGACAGCAATGAAGAGGACCACGAATTCGGAAAGCACTCCTCCTCCTGCATCCTCCTCAGCAACCAGCACCGATCATCTTGCTGGTGGCACCGAGGATGCCTTCTCATCTTTCAGTAAAGATCTGGGTTCCATCAATTTTGATTCCTGGAGCAGCACCAGTCCAAAGAATTTGAATGTCGAGAGCAATGGGACTGGCAACCCTGCGAATGCCAGCGGTGATACTTCTGACCTGGGCAAGATACTGGAGGAAAACAAGACAAGGAGGAGAAGGTCGACCGACCCCCTGACGCATAGTTGAACTACTATTATGCATTGCGTATTGCTGCTGATGGGTTATGGTCCTGACGACTTTCAATCCACTTACTTGTATTCCTTTAACATTCGTTCTATCCACTTCGAGTTCTCGCTTTACGATACTAATTCTCTTAATCACGTCTTTGTTGAAGAAAATTGGAATTATGTGGTATCTCAAGAGATACGATGGTGCAATCTTGTCGTAAACCTTTATAATCAAATGTAATCTATCCGGCAGCCGGCAGTTTCGTCTTTCAAACATTCCCAATTTTTGGGGGTTGCAACTTCATTTCCAAGAGCTCATTGACTTGATCTGCTTGAGCTTCGATTTGCTCTGCTTCTTGAGTCTTGAGCTTCCTCTTTTCGCTCATTGACTTCTCGTTCCGCAATCAATTTTCACCTGTTGACTTTAGTATGGGCTAGAACCCCTTATGTTATGAGCCCCCCCCCCCATACAGATACACACACACACAAGTCATCTCTCGCCTGCTGACTGCTGAGTGAGACTGACACAAAAGCCATATTTAGCCGGATCATCGGATATCTGATCATCAATCATCACATCCCGAATCCCGAGTGCAGGACGACATTAAAGCGATTTACTATCCACAACACATTTGAGAAAGCAATGAAACTGTTCTCATTCTTTTTCCTCTGCACGCCAGTAGCTGCATTCGTGAATGCACCCGGAGCAAAGTCCTCTACAAGCACTCAGCTCAGGGGCCAAAACGACCGACGTGGCTTTATCGCAAGTACGGCAGCTGCTGCAGCTGTTGCGCTATCGAACCCTCAGCCATCTTTTGCTGTAGCAGACAGTGATCTTGTAGATGTCTACTTTGGAGTTGGATGTTACTGGCATATTCAGCACGAATTCGTGGAAGCAGAACGTAGGTTTCTGTCTCGTGCAGATAGCGAGCTCACCTCTCGCACCGGGTATGCTGGAGGAACTGCAACCGATAAAGAAGGCCGGGTGTGCTACCACAACTTCCAGGGTGTCGCGGATTATGGTAAACTTGGACATGGAGAAGTTGTTGGAATGAGAATTCCTCAGACTTCCATCGGAGATTTTGCAAAAGAATATTTCAGTCTTTTCACAGAAAAGGGAGAGCGCGTTGATCCAGGGGACAAAGGTGGCGAGTACCGCTCTTTGTTGGGATTGCCTGGGGGGATGAATAATGCATATTATAAGGAAGTCGAAGCAGCAGCCATTGCCAAGGGGTTTAAGTTGGAGCTGGGGAAAGGGAATGATCCTGATACTCTTGGACTCAAGAAAGTGTTTGTCCACGACACAGCCAAATTTCCTTTTTATCAAGCTGAGGTCTATCATCAATTTCGTAAGTATCAATCAGATTATGTGAGAGTACTAGATAAGATAACACAGCTGACTCTAACCCAACCCTTTTGTTGTGAATAGACGATGATTTTCAGTCAAAGGCTTACGGAAAGAAATATAACAACATTGCTAATGAGGCGTTTGATGCAGGAACATTGAAGAGTACTGGTTGTCCTGACCGTGTTTAAAGCATGATCAACTTATCACATGTAGCATGTAAGGCTGAGACTTTAAGCATTTCAAAGATGTATTTAACGCTGTCTAACGACACACATATGAACTAAAAATGTAACAGTGCATTATATTTACCAACGGAGAGGCCGTCAATCTTATCCTAATAAGTTTTACCGGAGAAGACTGTCAGATTTTCGCGGATGACTGATCCATCTTCTTCATCCATTGAAACAAATCCTGGTACGCTATTGTTCTTTCTACCAAATATGTTTCTGTGTTTGCGGATTTTGCGTTTTGTACATGCAGTCGCCAGCGAGCCTTCTTCGAATCTCACATCAAGATCCTTGAGTTTTCTAGGATTATTTCTCCACTTCTTGACTCTAACCTTGATTTTGTCACGGCAATTTTCGACATTGACTGAACCCTTGCCATGCATGTTATCATTGTGCCACTCTGTATTTTGGGATCATACAAATGACCGAAGTAAGCTTGGAACATGTGCAGTAAAAATGAACGGCGTAATTTCTGCGGACTCACCTCCATTATACACCAAGTTTGATTTTACGAACTTCATTTCACCTTCTCCTTCGCGCTTGTTCTCGTAGAAAAAACCATTGTATGTATCCCCGTTATTGTAAACACGTACTCCTTTTCCATTCATTTTGTTATTCTTCCATTCTAATAAAGAGATCAAGAATGTTGAGAACGCTAATATTTGTACATGACAATTTCAATATCAAATGATATCTTACCTCCAGAATAGGACTGCTTTCTATCCTTGAATGAGTACTTTCCTTGTCCAAACTTGGTACCTTCTTTGTACTGGCCACGGTATATCGCACCATCTGAATATCTGTATTCTGCTTGACCGTGCATAGAATTGTTTTGAAATTCACTGTTGGCGAAGCAAAGTGTTAACGACTTGTAAATATTATGAAATCTGGATACTCGACTATGAAATGCTTACCCTTCATAAAAATCACCGTTGTAGTAGGTGAAAGTCCCTTTACCCTGCATATTATCGTTGTCCCAGTTACCGTTGTACTCTCCAACTCCAGGAAATATCTTTGCTCCAATGCCATGTTTCTTGCCACTTTTGAATTGACTATGCAGAAGTAGAAATTGGTTAGAATCTTTCTTTGACGATTAGGAAAAAGAACGTGGGCAAATTTACTACCTACCCAATGTAATCACCGCCACCGTCAATTCCTATCAAGGCACCCTTCCCGTGAGGCTTTCCTTGTTTATAATCTCCTTTGTAAGCGACTTCCTTTGTAACTAAGATGTGCTTCCCATGTCCTTCAAGGTTTCCTTTAACGAAATCTCCCTCGTAAATATCGCCGTTCTTGTCGGTATACACCCCCTTGCCATGAAACTGTTCATTCACGAAATCTCCTTGATATGTGTCACCATTAGTAAACCTAAAAATTCCATTCTTTCCTTCCATTTTGCCATTAGTCCAAAGGCCATCATAAGTCGATCCGTCATTGCAGAACATGTGCCCAAAACCGTGTGGTTTCTTCTTATCATTAAGTGGACCCTTGTAGGTTCCATGTTCCAACTTTATTTCATCATTCAACTTGCCCGCATTAAGCTTCCTCATAATTGCGGTCACGCAAGCGTCCAAATTGCCGTCTTCTGTATAATTAATGTACAAAACATCTGCCAGTGTCGCACCAAGGACACCATTCCAATTCTTTAGATTTAAACACTCGGGCTCCATAACGATCGGAATAAGATTCTTGATACCTTTTCGTCTAGCAGAGTAATCAAACTCTTTTCTACAGTTATCTTCTAAGCCATACCTTGTAGCAACCTTGTCAATGTAGCGTCTAGTCACAAATATAGCGACTTGTTCACATGAATCAATTCCATCGGTAATTTCTTGGCCAATGCTGAAACTCAAGTGCTCTGCGTCAACCCATGTTTTCACATGTGCTTTCTTGAGTGCTTCGTTAAGTTTCAATACGCGATTATGATTGTCTCTTCCTAAACTATCATTACCCCAATTGTGAGACAGGAAAACATCTTTCGACCCTTGTTCACTCATTGTGTAATTCAGTATCTTTATTAGAAGGTGGTGAATGTTATAAGTTTCATCTAGTTTTAAAGTTGTAAATATACTTTAAAAATTCAAACCGTTTTTACTATTTTGAATGACACCTCTTCTTCTTTGTTCACCGTTCGGTGATCGAATCTTCAAGCTATACATAGGTTAGGAGATTATCGTGAGTTTTCTTCAAGATGCAGAACTGTTGTTGTGTCTTCTTCTGCAGTATAAATAAATTGACTTCACCGATCCTGGATAAGGATGTTAATGGCTGACATCTGACATGACTGCTACATCTATTTTATTCATATTCACTTCATCGGTCCTGGATGAGGGCGTTGGTGATTGAAATGTGACATCACTGCAGCTACGACGACGTCCATCAATTTCAATTGCTCAAGAACAACCGTGATGTATTCCTCACGACACCCTCATCAATAATGTCCACAATATCGAAAAAAGTTTTGATCCAAATCACCCACCCAGGACGACAACCGTATCCGACAAGATTGCCAACAAATGAAGACATTTATCCTTTTTCTGCTCACAGTATTCTCAAACTTTGCACAGTCTGTAGTCGGTAATGAATGTCCTGATACGTTGTACACTACTGTGGTTCTCCCTCACCTGTCTCCCCAAACGAGGCTCAGATATCGTTCTACATCAACCACGCTTGAAATGATTATGGAATCCAGAGCAGTCGCGTGGCTTGCCATCGGTCATTCAACTGATGGTACCATGGTGGGCACCGAGGCCGCGATTGGCGTCCTTCCTGGTACTTTCACCATCTATAACTTTGCTCAAAAGTATTCACTAGATACTGCTGATCCATCTGGTATCACCCTCCTTGGAGCAGAAAAACAGAAACTCATGAATGCCACCTTCGGCGCAAATGAAACTGTCAATGGCGAACTTGGAGGCTCTGCCCTTTCGTTTATCATGAATTTGACCGATGGGGATCTAGTGATTCCTGCAAGTGGAACATCTAGATTCATTTATGCTGTTGGTACTGATCGCTACAACTTGAACTCACACGTAATACGTGGAAGCGTTGAGCTCAAGCTTTCTCCGTGTGTTGATTTTGTTGAAGAAGAGGACGCGAAAACTGCAGAGCTAGAGAAGAAAGCACGTGACTTCAAGAATGCCCAGAAGGCTCATGGATTTGCAGCTGCAATTGCTCTTGGAGTTATCATCCCGCTTGCTGTTTCTGCCTCAATCTTTCGAGAACGCCTTAATTGCGTATTCCGAGGGGAGGCTGCATGGCTTTACGTCCATGTCGCCTTGAATGTTTTGGCATATTTACTATTGACGTTCTCCTTTGTAATTGCAATTCTTGCCAGACAATCTATCAAAAACAGAAAAAAACACTTTAACCAGACACATGACAAATTGGGATTGGCTATTTTCATCTTTGTGTCTTTGCAAGTGGTTGCAAGTTTCTTCCGTCCCCAAGCTCCAAAGGGGGAGAAAGAAGGAGATAGCTTGGATGAGACTATTGAAGCTGACGAATTTAAAGACAACAAGGGTTACAAGATCCCTGGACCAAAAACCTCGACAAGAAAATTCTGGGAGATTGGCCACAGGATTATTGCTTTAACGATTCTTGGAATGTTGATTTACCAGTTGTTTAGCGGAATCGGGGTCTACAAAAAGTATTGGAACGAAGTTGATACCTGGTACACTTGCTATTACATCTGGTTGGCTCTTGTTATTCTTTTCACTCTTCTTGCCACTTTTAAGATTTATAAACGAAAACGTTCATAGGTGTCACGAAAACCTGATGAATGAAACATAAAGGAAACAAGTGTAAACATGTCACTACGGAAGCATATCGAAAGAGGAACCAATGATAATCCTTGTAAAAGTTCACACATAATCAATTGATTCAATTATACCCGTTATGCGTTCATCACACTTCAGGATTTTATGTAGAAGGTATTGCGTAAATATTACTTAGCATATCAATGATTCACCCTTTATGTGTAACAGAATCCTGCCCCCCCCAGCAATTCTCCTACTTGTGCGGAGAGTCGAGATCAGAATGCTCCCCCTCCCAAGTTGATTGGCTTTTAGAGTACGTGGTTGGTGACGCGTCGTTAGATTGAGAGTCGCTGCTTTTTGAAAGCATACTGTCGTCAAGTCTGCTACGTTTCGATAGAACGCTCTCACTTTGCCTTGAGACTAGACTTTCGTCAAATCTGCTATGTTTTGATCCCACTGATTCTGACTCGTCAGAAAGAAGACTCTCATCAAGTCTGCTGCGTTTCGATAGCACGCTCTCGCTCTGTCTTGAGACTAGACTTTCGTCAAATCTGCTATGTTTCGATTCCACAGCTGCCGACTCCTCGGAATCGTCTTCATTTCCCTCCTCATACAAAGGCGCAAGAGAGCTTCTCACGGAGGACATCGCGGAACGGATGCTACCAACACTACTCCCATGAGATTTCCTTGCTGCTGAAGTTGCTGGAGTCATCATTGATAGATCATTCACAGTGTCACGAATTTCATCAGCATTACCTTCATCGACAATGTTGCCAGTGGAATTCTTGTAGGAATTTGGAGTAACGGCACTTCTAGGTGTGCTAATGCTCTGCAGAGAACGGTCTCCGTCAAGTGTAGAGGCATCAGCGGCTAAAATTTTAGATTCTCCCAAGCCCAGTGACTTGCGAAACTCTTCTAGAGCGATAAAATCGTCTTCGTGAACGTCTTCAAATTCTTCATGCGTTCTGAGCTCCATTTCCTTTTCATCAATATAATCACGAATAATCTTGGTAAAGGTAGGGTCTACTTTTACCCAGGGAACATATTTGACGATAATACTGAGAAAACTCAGCCGACTGCCGAGCATGAACTCTTCTGAATCAGAGAATGAGAAACGGATGGCCTCTTTTATAAACCCTCGGAAAGCTGTAGACAAGTCCTCATCACTTAGATGCTTCTTGTTCTTCCCTCCTAATGAAGTCGAAAAGAGATTTGCTTGTTCAATAATTTTTTCAAATGTTTCTTTGTGCTTTACTTCGTCCATTTCAAATTGTGTCATCATTTCATCCGTTGGATTTTCATCATCTATATCAGCAGGTTCGCTATCAATCCAATCCTTATACGATTGGCGAAGACTCGCCATCTGAGCTTCTAAAAATCGGACAGGTTGCTGTGTGAAGAAACAAGAGCGAAAAATCGATGAGTTAAAAATTAACGAGCACACAATAAATATAGAAAGAGCACAAAAATCTTACAATTGCTTTAAGCAAATTGAACAATGCCTCAACAATATCAACAGCTCTGGTATCACTGCTTGTAATGTGTGATAGAAGGAGACCCGCTTCACGTCTATTTCCCTGCTTCCAATTTGCGCAAACGGCTCTTGCGTTGCTCAAAAGAAGGGAGGAAATATTAGAGTCGTCTCCATTTGTTTCTTGCAAGGTATTCAAATAACGGACATATCCTCCAATAAGACGACTGTCATCAGTAATCGCAAGAGACCTTAAAAGAGAGGACGAGGAATTAGACCATTCACGAGGGAACAAGGTTCTAAGGTCGGAAGCTATCTCTCCTCCAGACTCTTGAATACGAGTAGACCATAATTTCTCTGCTGATGTGTACTCGATGCCCGAATCTTCGTCGATGAAATTTTGGAAGCATCGATCGACAAGACTAAGCAAGCGGTTTCGATGTCGCAATACAATATGGTCATCAACTTCAATTTCGTCGGCCTCTTCCTCTTCATCGGGATTTGTGATTATCTCTATTCCATCATCAAGAACAAGCTTTTCGTCATTTTGAGTATCACCCAATTTTTGAGCTGTCACAGCAAGAAGGAATCGGAGTCCTTCATCAACAGTACCAGCTGTCACGCAAGGAATGCGATCATTGGAAAAATCCCATCTCTTGTCGGTAGTCTTGTCGGCAGTATCATCGTCGTCGGCCAATTGCGAATCTACTTGGAATGTAGATAGCCTGTATGAGAGACCATTTGCGACAAAATTGCACATATCTTCTACGGAGGAGTCATCGTCGCTATTCAGAAAATTTGAATAAATGCCTTGCCAAGACAAAATCCTTGCACGCTGCAAATTTAGATAAAGAGAAGTCTCATTATCAATCTTTCTCGACGAGGCGTCATCTAACATATCTTCATCATCAGAATCATGAACCAAGAGGCCAGTTCCTTGCCTTTCAGATTTCCCACGTGACGAAGTTCGACCAGCGTCTTTGCTTTTGTCATTTTGATCATTTGTCTCTTCTTGCTGGCTAGAAAGGTGTTCCAAAACTTTGTCACGGATTGTAGAGACGAGTTTTTTCACACCTCTCTTTGCTTCGGTAGAGCGGGCATGATCGCCCTCACTCAAAAATCTTATTGATCTAGCGCAATTCATCATGACTTGCTCATCTGTTGAGAGAAGGTAAATATCCGTGAGGATTTTCAAAAGAGCAACAAAATCGGGTTTTCGTTGAGGTAAACTGAATACAGAAGGAACTATTGATGTAATTAAGATAAAGAATTGTGAGTGTTGCCTGCAATTAGAAATGTTTGTTTACCAAAAAGATGGTCAACGTACCGAAATATCGTGGAAGGAGCGTAAGACTTTCGAGAATCCTGGAATCACTCTTAAATTTCTCTAGAAGATTAGGAAGAGTCTTGATCAATGCGACTGACAGAGCTTCGTGGTTCAACCCCTTTGATGTGGCACTTTTCTTCGTAGAAATTCTTGTGTTTTTTTTTACTTCTTGATATTGTGCAGCAACAATAGGATCCAGGTCGGAAACCAAAAAATCAGAATCAGTCACTGCTTCAACCTCAGCCTTGGTGGCACATGCCAACATCTGTACAAGAACTCTCTGCTTGGCCAAGTCAGCTCTATCACCTGCAGTATTTCCCTCTGAGGTCATGGCTGCTTTGTCGTCAGTAATGGCACGAATCATTGCAGTCCAATTGCTTACAATTATTTTGTGTTCTGGCATATCTCTGAGAGACTCTACAAGGTGATCGACAAGATTGATTCTAATTTTGTCAATAGGAATTTCTCCATCGGTAAGAGTGTGCGCTGCCCAAGAGGCAATCGCGTCAAGTCGTTGGGAAATTTTTCTATCGGATATATTCAAATTGTTAACGCTTTTCCTTTTCTTTTTGCTTCCTTCCTCAGCATCGCCTTCGTCAAATTCTTCGAGTTGCTCCATAATGAAATAAAGGGCATTTCTTCTGATAGTAGGTGTACTCGTGGTTTCAAACGCCAGGGTATTGACTTGATTCCACATCTTTTCATCATCAATCTCATCCAAAAAACCGGCTCTAAGCAAAGAAAGCATGAGCTTCATTCCAGACTCTTGAACACTCGTATGAACATCAATGACAGTGTCCACTATTCGTGACAAAAATTTCATAGTCACATGCTCCAAACTTGACAATTCGATGGAAGTCTCTCTTCCGTTCTTCTCAGCTTGCTGAACTTCTTCATAAGGACGATTCAACCCCTCCAATGCTGCAAACCGAACGCATTCATCCTTGTCACTCAACATCCATCCAAAGTATTTGAGGTACTTGTCTTTTAGGAACATATCTGGACGACGAACGACCATATTGCCCAAGGCTTGAATGGAAGCAGTGCGAATGAACATGTTGGAATCGCGATAGCGATGGATAAACACTCCCTTGATAACATGAGCTTCCACAATCTCATCCAAACTCTCCTTTGTACGCCTTAAGGAATCAATCTGAAACCTCAGAGATTCTGCCTTGGCAGAAGATCGGTTCTTGTTCTTACCCCCAATCGCGGCAGCAAATTGCCTCGTCACCAATTGGAGCTTGTCGGATAGATAGGTAGTTTTGTCTAAAATAGCTAGGGCCAATGAATATACAGCAGTAGTCGCAGCAGCTCTCACATCTGGCTGTCCAACTGTCACCAGCTCCACAATGCGAGAAAGAATATCACGAACCACCTCTGTATCAAATCTCTGCGATGCACCACCATCAATCATCTTTTTCTTCTTTCCACCATCTGCACCTTCACTATCCGATGAATCATCAACTTCATCTTTGGTGAAAGGCACAACCGACGAGGATGCTCCAGACATGCCACCGTCCACAAGAGCCACATGACCAAGGACGTACCAAAACTCTTCATAAATCTTTCGATATTCTCTCACAGCCAAACTTCCACTTGACACGGGAACATCCTTGATTGAGAATACCTTCCTTTTCTTTTCCATTCCACCTTCATCTTCCCCTTCGGACGCATTGGCTTCGTCCACTTCCTTCTTAGCACTCACAACCGCATTATAGTGCACTGCACCATCCGGATCAGAACAGAATAGAATACAATTATCAGGAGTGTGCCTCATTTCATCCACTGTATCGGTAATGATCTGACCCCAATCCGAATTCCCCAGTTCTTCCAATTGCACATCCTCTTCGTTCAAATCACTCTCTACCGTCCCACCCACGGAACGAAAGAGGAGATTGACGAGATTAATTTGTGCAGCATTGGGATCCGAGTTATGAAGGTCCACCATCCGTTTGGCAATGGAGCGGAGTTGCGGTGTGTACACGGTGGGAGGCAGAGAAAGATGATAGGCTGCATCTTCTACGGAAAGAGTCGGGGTGTGAGCAGATGCAGATGATTTGGGTGATATGACGTGGAGAAGGGAGGATACGAGGGATGCAGTTGGATCCTTGAGTTCATGGACATCCAGTACTTTGGCAGAGAGAGCAGTGAGCGCTCCCCGAATGGATCTCTGTGATGCTTTTGCAGTTTTTGCGTTGGAAGAGGGAATGGGAGCCTTGCGCTTTTTGGATGGTTTCGTGAGGACCTGGATTTTGCGATTGGATTTATTCTTGGATTTTGCTTTGGAGGCGGAGGATGGAGTTTTCTTTTTGGGAGTCACCTTGCTTGACCTTCCATAGTCTTCGTCATTATCAGATTCTTCTTCAGCGGTGCTTTCCTGAGGATCCGTGGATTCCACATCGGATTCTTGAGCCTTTGATTCCGCTTCTGATTCGGAACCATGATCATTGGGATCTTCTGCATGACTTTCTTCGACCGAGGAATCGTCTGCATCACTGTTAGATGAAAATAGAGAGATGAGCATGATGAGGGACTGGTTGTAAATTTATAAGCAGAATGGGAGGGATCAAGGTCTGCCGCCAGCATGCATGAAGTATTCCGCGACAGCAATATTCTTGATTCATAGTATAGCTTCTCCCTTGTCAAGTAAGTGTCGTCACACCCCATATCCTTGGCATAGGCAATGAAATTGATTACCCAAGTAGCGCCGCATGATTTAGTCAAGATATTATCAACAAACCAACGAAAGCGAGCCAATGCTGTGAGCCGTCTGCTGCGGTGTTGTACTTACTCTTTGGATTGCGCAAGAAGCTTCTCCTTTTCCTCTTGCGCATTCTTGGCTACGTCATAGATAGTGGTGGCAGTCTGGCGCGCCCTACTGCTTCTTCGCACTGGTGTCGACATATTCGATAGCGTTTGTTATTGCGTAAATGCGTCTACTCGAAGACGGTGCTGGAGATTGGAGTGCTGTGAGTGCTGAACCGTGAAGCGTGAATGCATTAATTGTGGTGCATAATCATCATAAATCATTCGTCCGAGTTGGTGGCAATTTTCTCTTTGCTTCTTCTTCCGCTTTTGGAAAGCTCGTGAAAGGAATATCTTCTCACGACTCCATTATGGCGCGGTTTTGCAAACGCGCGGGTAGAATATTGAAAATATGGTATACAGCTATAATAGCTATAATTTAGACAATGCAATTTTATATCCTTCTTGAGAATACTTCAAAGCAAGCAGCGTGCTGTGAGCGAGGTTGGACGGCAAGACGGAGGGATGGGTCTCGTGACCTCTCGTGACATCACTTGCCTTTCCAAGGCGCGTAGATCTCCGCCCAGCAGCAGCCTCCAACCATTCCGTTGCATCATCATACATTACGGTATAAAGACCCACTACAATAACTAGAGTAGAGACCCAACTAGACTAGCTAGTACACACACCACCCAGCACAGGTAGACATCCACTCGGTCCCTATACATAATCTATACCCCAAACCAACCATCTATTGTATTCGATTGAGCAATAATGGAACTCCGCGTGGGAAAAAAGTACCGCCTCGGGCGCAAGATTGGAAGCGGATCGTTTGGAGATATTTACTTAGGGACCAACATGAGCACTGGAGAGGAGGTCGCGATCAAGCTCGAAAGTGTCAAGACGAAGCACCCACAGCTTCTTTACGAAAGTAAAATTTATCGTATATTGCACGGTGGATGTAAGTGACTTACTTGACTCGATTGAAATCCACTCTTTTTACATAAGTAGGCCCTACCAGCTGCTACACAGCTAGCGACGCGACTAGCTAGGCTTCATGCGGTATTATTGCGACGGAGAAAATATCTAAAATCCATCAATTTTACCAATCGGTATTCCAACTCTATATCCTAACCTTCCTCATCTTCTCTTTCTTCTCAGTGGGAATTCCCAATGTCCGCTGGTACGGTATTGAAGGAGATTATAACGTCATGGTGCTGGACCTTCTTGGGCCATCTCTTGAAGATCTGTTCAATTACTGTGGTAGACGATTCCAACTGAAAACGGTATTAATGCTGGCAGACCAACTCCTTGGACGACTAGAATACGTGCACACAAAATCATTCATTCACCGCGACGTAAAGCCTGATAACTTCCTCATTGGTCTCGGGAAGAGGCAGTCAGTGATTCACATTATTGATTTTGGACTTGCCAAGAAGTACCGCGATCCT
>Ga0306864_1000850_pt1 | contig 13347 bp, 16 predicted proteins | sample AntRauTorckE5430_FD_190448 | JGI IMG/M metagenome (GOLD analysis project Ga0306864, IMG submission 190448) | Saline lake microbial communities from Rauer Islands, Antarctica - Metagenome Torckler E5 #430 (v2) (version 2) | ecosystem: Environmental > Aquatic > Non-marine Saline and Alkaline >...
GATGCAACAATAATAGATTGGAAATAGAGAACCGAATGCTTCTTTCTTCTTCTTCTTTCCATTATTGTTTGCATAAAAATAGCAGGCAGGCATGCGGGTTTCCATCGGATGATGACGAACGAACGATTGAACGAACGCATGTCCATGCAAGGATTTTATTTCTGCTTCTTTCCTTCTCATTCCTTTCCATGTTGAATCAATGGCTCTCCTTGTCTCATTTTTGTGTCGGAGTATAAATTGTAAATTTGAATAATGAAACCTTGATGAAACACCTTCCTTCCATTTCAACACAACTTGTAAGGAATCTTTTACTACCACAACAGTAATACAGTCAGTACTAATCTACCAATCTGCCACTTAGATACACCAATCAACACTGACAATATGGGAAAAAAGAACAGACAAATGTGGAACAGGAAGCGCAAGCTCGAGCAAAAATCTGAAAAAAGTAAACATGACAGGAAAGATTATGTATCAGTAGTGTCATCAAATCCTAAAATGGAGGCTTACTATGCAGCACTCGGGCTTCATTCCACCAAAAGACAAGGTGATATCTTCGTACCCTGCGAAACTATTGCTGAGAAAGAAGAGGAACGGTTGAAATTCATTGCATCATTGAGAACTACTCTTCCTGCCAGCTTCAGAATTGGTCAAAATATCGAACATGAATTTCGTAATCAGCTTCTCAAAGATGTCGAAGCCTTTGTTGGAACTGAAATTGAAATTGAGATTGATGAGGATGGCAATGCCGTTAGTAAACCAAGAGGTGCTCCTGTTGCTAATGATAATGATGATGTTGCTAATGATAATGATGCTAATGATGATGTTGCTAATGATGCTACCATTATCAATACCAATACAAACGCCAATGCTCTCAATGGAAATGATGCAGAAACAAAAGCCAAAACAACCTTTAAAAAATTGGCACCCGCGAAATCTATTCCATACATTCCTGATGCTTACCAGCTATCGGTGGACAGGAGGACGATTAGGAGGAATCCAGCTCTGCAGGAATTTCATGAATGGTTGAAGGTGCAGTCCGAGGCTGGTTTCATTACCAGGCAAGAGACCGTTAGCATGATCCCTCCTGTGGTCCTTTCGCCAGAACCCCATCATGCTATACTTGACATGTGTGCTGGTAAGTTTATATGTTACAGCTCTGAAATGAAGATGGATGATCCATTTTTATGGTAATGTGCATGATTGTATTCATATCAATACTCACCATGCACTATGCGCTTTTTACTGATCCTTTTCATTCCACATTCAACTCCACTCCATATTTCATATTAAAGCACCTGGATCCAAAACTAGTCAACTCCTCGAAATCGTTTCTGCCATTCCACCAGGTCAGATCGAGCCACAAGGATTCGTTGTCGCTAATGATTCAGATGCGAAAAGAGCATACATGCTCGTGCACCAACTTCGTCGTCTCAATTCACCAGCATCATTCGTTACTGCCAAAGATGCACAATTTTGGCCCATGCTTCTCAGGGGAGAAAATACTACTGATGAAGAAAGGGCGCAAGAAGGGATGTTTGATAGGGTGCTGTGTGATGTACCATGTGGAGGAGATGGAACTGCGCGAAAGAATCCTGGTATATGGAAGCATTGGACGGCGTCCTCGGGGCATAGCCTTCATCCTCTCCAGTTGTCTATTGCGCTCAATGGAGCGAGATTGGCAAAAGTTGGTGGGTACATCTGTTATTCCACTTGTTCCATGAACCCTATTGAGAATGAAGCTGTCGTGGCAGAGCTCTTGAGGGCTGCGGATGGAGCATTGGAGCTTGTGGATAAGAGGCCGGATATGCCACAATTTGTGGCAAGGCCTGGTTGGACGTCTTGGAAAGTCATGGGGGAGGCAGAATCGAGGAAGGCGACGAAGAATAAGAACAAGAAGAGAAATGCTAAGAAATGGGAGCAAAAGAATAAACTGCAGCAGCAGCGCGATGATGAGGAGAATGGTACAGCTATGGAAGTGGAAGAAGGAAAGGAGGAAGTGCCTGGGAAAAACGAAGATAAGAAAGAAGGGGATGCGTGTAGCACAAACGATGGGGACGATATGGATGTTGACTGCAGTAAAGATTTGAGTGCGGAGGATGAATGGGAAGTTGTCCCACCCTCTTGGGATGAGGATGTTTTGCAGAAGAGGGCTGAAGCTCGTGGGCTTGTTTGGTACAAGAACCACGACGAAGTACCAAGTGATTCATCTCATCACATCCGCCAGTCTTCTTTCCCTCCTACTGAAGAGGAAAATGAAAAATTCCATCTCGAGAGATGTTTTAGATGTCTTCCCCACGATCTTGATACGGGTGGATTCTTTGTCGCTCTCATAAAAAAAGTGGCTCCTCTTAGTAGTAGAGCCAGGAGAAAGGCAGAAGAGCTTGCTAATGCCGTCGCTAGTAAATTAGACCACAAAACAAGTAAGAGGGACATCGAAAATGGTGCAGGAAAGAAAAAGAAGCTCAATAGCGGCGAGGCAACTCCCGTTGAGGTTGCTGACGACGAAGACAAGCCGGAAACTGTTGAGCACGATCAACCTATTAAAAAGAAGAAAGGTGGCTATGGATTTGACAATGAAGAATCATTTGTTGCTGCCGACACTAATGTGTTGACTCCATTAATTGATTTTTACGGTTTCACAGATCAATTTGCCCAGGGTCAATTTTTCGCAAGAGCCGGTGGAACCTCTAAGCTACTTTATTTCATTACAGAAAGTGTCAAGAAGCAGCTTATTGATCGTGGAGTTCAGGATAGAATTCGTGTTATAAACTCAGGCCTTAGAGCTTTCGAGCGTCGGAACAAAGAGGATTGCGTCGTCAAGTAAGTCAAATCGTTCTATTTCAGTATGATTAAATTCTCGCTCCAAGACCAAAGTGAACTTTTCCTCACATTTATTTTACTTTGCGACCGCAGTTATCGTCCTTGCCAAGAGTCAATCCACTACGTGGCGCCTCACATGACAAAGCGCAAATTTACAATTTCTCCGAAGGACTTTCAGAATTGCTTGAACAGTGGAGCTATTGGATGTAATACATTTTCAGAGCCGCTTGGGTCGCAAATGAAGGCCATTAGTCTTGGTGCGTTTGTTGTTGCCCTTGAGGGCTATGAAGAAGACATCGCCAAGAAAATGTACTTAGTCATGTGGAAATGTAGAGGGGACAATGTGAACTGTCTGGTTACAAAATCAGAAATGGCTCATTTTGAGAATAAATTGAAGGCCCTAGCTGTTGTAGAGAGAGTGGAAAGTGCACCAGCTACCGGTGCCAGTTTGGCAGCATCACAGGGAGAGGGAGCAATTACATCTATTCGCAATAAGTGTACAATTCAATAATACCAGGAAGAATTAAATGGCATAACAGTATTTGTCGACTTTATGGAAACGTAACTGTAACATGGCATTATCAAATACCCTGCTCTCTCAAAAGTATCAAAGAAATCAATTGCCTTTCCACCAGGGGTATAATGAACTTCAACCTGGATCTAGTGGAGCATAGGGATACCTTCTCCTAACCAATCCTGATATGTCCTCTCCATTCACAGTTGTCATAGTGGCTAGTCTGATTGGGGAACTCGTGATTTTTGAGGAACATCCTGACGACTTAACAGCTGCTGAGCTGGCTGGTTTGTAGTTAGTTTTTGTCCTTTTTACTTTGGATGTTTTTACAGAGGCCTCACCTAATGAGAAATCACTACGATTCTATTTAGCACTACTTAAAAGTAGACAATGTTGTCCCTACGAAGTCGGAGTCTTATATCGTCTCTCATATAAGACCCAATTCTAGTAGCCTTGACGACAGTGATTTGTAGAAACTTGGACGGGGTGATCTGCCAAGAGATGTTGCGAATATAACTTATAGGTTTGGTATTGGAGCCACTGGAGATGAAGTCGAATGCCTCGCAAAGCTAGCGACACATCCCGGAAGCAGCAGGAGCAATCCATTGGCAAAGGCCCTTGTCAAACTTGCAAAGACTTTCTATTCCCATCTAGTCAAGATGAAAGATGTTACTGGCGATCTCCAAAAATGGATAAAGATAAGGAGAGAAGCAATGTACATAGAGCACTGTCAGTTTTGGGTCACGTTTGCCACTTCCACAATGACGAAAGTACTCTTTTGCTTCATGGAGAAACAACTGCCTTAGTTGCTGTCTCACCGTCTGATCTCACCTCGGAAATCCTTCCGACATCGTCATTTGTTCTATTTAAGCAGCATCTGGAAAAATTGGATACAGACACCAAATGTGAGGCATTGAGAGCCATGTCTAGAATATTTTCTGCCCATCCTAGGGGAATGCTTGCATTTGAGCAAGAGAGAGTTCTACAAGGGATTATGTCCAACAGTGCTCGCATCTCTAAATGGGTACGTTTGCATTCAACACTCTCCGCATCTGTACCAGATGACAGCCTATTTTGCTCGTCGAAAGTTTGAGAAGACAAGATCTTCTTAACCCAATGGCACTAGTTCCGGTGCTTTTGGGCATTCTACATTCCACAGTCAACATTGAATACTGAATACCCGATGATTCACGCCCATTAAACGAGCAAACTACATCAGATGCGCAAAATTGCCAAGAGAGCTAGAAAGCCAGCGAGAAAATTGACCAATCTCCAACATGCCAGGGTCTGAAAAAACACACACTATCAAATCTGAATATAGAGATTATCCCGGGAGATTTTAATCAGAATAGAAAGTGGCGAAGCAAAGACATAAATGGAGTCCAATACCAACATCTCCACCTCCGAAGAGATTTATGGTGACCAAGATGGAGATGCATCTTTAATTGGGTACGTTTGCATTCAACACTCTCCACGTCTGTATCAGATGACAGCTAATATGGTTATAAGGGCTATTTTGCTCGTCGAAAGTTTGAGAAGACAAGGTCTTCTCAACCCGATGGCACTAGTTCCAGTGTTTTTTGGCATTCTACATTCCACAGTCAACATTGAATACTGAATACCCGATGATTCACGCCCATTAACGAGCAAACTACATTAGATACGCAAAATTGCCAAGAGAGCTAGAAAGCCAGCGAGAAAATTGACCAAGCTCCAATGAAGGGGAAAATATACTCAGCAGGCCAGGGTATAAAAAACACACACTATCAAAGCTGAATATAGAGATAATTCCACTCTTCACATGTTACGTCTTCGTGAACAACCATTGATTACCTCCTTGTAAAGAGCATGCAGGCCTTACGTCTGCACAGGAGATGGGTCTGGATCGATGTGGTCCAACACGAAAGAAAAAGAGGACGACAATGACCAGGATGCTCGTGTACATCAAGAATATTCCGACAGCGAGGACGAGATTGTTGAAGATAGATCAGCATACAAACAAAGTGGAAACGAATTTGTTAAAGATCGGGACGCCGGCGATGTTTGATGAAAATTTAGGAGAAATTGTGTCCTAGCATGAGTTATCATAGCCACAATGGAGAGAAAGCTGGAGAAAGCATCTGCTTCGCCATCTCTCAGCCCTTCTCCAACTCTTTCTCAGCAGCCCACTTTGTCAACCAATCCAAGCCATGAGTTCTTTCCCAGCAGCTCTCCTACTCAAGGCAACGCTCCAACAGGGGCACCTACAAAGTCTGAAGACAGAACGTTCACAATCATTTCTTCCTTCAATGGTGTCTTCAAGTCAAAAATGTAAGGGTAAATGCCAAGTTCAATATGAGGCCGTGCGCTGACAGCAGATCCAAAGAGAAGTTTTCTTTGAATGAACACGATCAACTTCGTTTGGGAGATCACCCAACCTATTGCATGAGATGGAAGAAGAAAGCTAGTTATTTGGGATACTGTCCAGTTGGGACTGGGACAAGTAAGGCAAACTTTACAGACAAAAAAGACGATCAACATTTTGTAGTACATAAGCCTAGATTTCAATATTTGTTGGGGATGAGTGTTGACAATAAGTACGAGAAGCGTCGCTTGTTTAAGCATGACGATAATATCAACGATTCGACCAAATCGTGGTCATTGCATAATTTTAACAAAAGCAGCTAAATTGAGGTATAATGTATGATTGCGATGCGAGAAGGACATTATGCTTGAGAGGACGAATGGGTTGTTGTGCTGGACGAGTTTGGAGGGAGCGTGTCAATCGTAGAAGGAATCAACGGGTAACCTTGCGGGGATCGAGGGCATGTGGAGATTATATTAGCTGACACGGAAGATATGGGTGGACTTCTAAAGGGGAAGGAGGAGACTACAGAGTTCGTATATGCAATCAAAATAAACAGATTAAATATCACATTTGTATTGTCTAAATGGAATACAAAATGGTGTATTAGTCGAGACAGATTGTCATTGAAAACTAGAAACGAAAGAAGATCAATGACGCAAATAGTGCAAAAGCGAACGATGGAGAAGAAATGCCGTTGGGTATGGACACATGAAGTCAGCAATGCTATGCCAGCGAATTATTGCGCTAGCGACTAGGTACGAAAAGAAATGAATTAAAAGGTTTGGATGAAAACCTTCAAAGATATACGGAACCTACAGTGCCCTCAGCAACTCTACGATGCAGACTTGGTGAATGAGCTTGTATCGGAATACCGAACACCGTCCAATACACAATATGCTTCTGAACACCCTGATTTTTATGAAGAAGTCAAAGTATCCATCTTCATTCTGGTTGATAAACTACCAAGGCTCAGCAGGATAGGAATCCAAAGTATTATTCCTGCAATGCAGTGAAGCACGCATTGGCATCTATCATAATGCACGAACTCTGCACGAGAGTGAATGGCACAAAAATACAGGGAAAGGGATGAAACGTAACTTGGGATTTCCATTCTCATTCTGAAACAATTGAAATTATGAGACTCACAATCAATGGAAACATTATCAACCTTGTGCTTGAAGATTCTCAGGATGTGTATCATAATACAAAAGCATCTCTCAAGCATCGTCTCGCTGGAGAGGCAATGGGATATTCACCAGCAATATTAAAAGGATTGTCGACCAATTACATTATGTGAAATGAGAGACTGAATTTCAAAACTGGTCTGACCAATAACCACTACTACAATAATGCACTTCTTCCAGTATTTTTGCCATATAGCCAATAGACTGCAAGTTCAATTGAATCTTGCTTATACTCTCCGTTGAGGATAACGGGTCGACCGTGTGTTCTATAATCTTTTCTCTGTAAATTATTGTTAATATGTAATAACGAAATAGTCTCCTTATCGAGTTCATTTGTAATTTTAATGTAAGCTGACGTGAGAACCGCGAGCTTCATACTTCGCTGCTCATGTAGAATCACTTCGTGCAATCCTGTATAATAAGCATTGATGGCATCTCCATCAAGGAGTTCAAGATTCATTTGCAGAAGTTGTATCCTAACTTCTCCCACGAACCCACTCAAATTGTCAACTTTTGATACAACAAATTTAAAATAAGTAGGGTTAGAACTGACCTAAAGCAGGATCTCCATAATCCTTTCACATGAGGTGCTAATTAATCTGTCCTATGCGTAGTAAATACACACTGCTTCGAAGAGAGGAAACCCTTCTGTCACTTCGACAATCCCCTTCTTTCGGCACAGGATGGTGGACACATTTTTCTTGCTTTGACCTGGTTCATAGAACTTGATTTTCCTCGTTGCACATAATGCGCCTAGACCACAACTTAGGACAATCATGAGTATAGGAAACACCTTGGCCTTGAGGGCCACGATGTCGCTTTCATTTTCACTCTTGCGGCGAGAATATGTTACGGTCCTGGTCGTACAACTCAAGGAAAGCTTGCTACAAAAATAAAGCGGGTTAGCAGAAGCTGTTAGTGAAGCTCTTAGCTCGCTAGTAACCCTCTCATGCCCGTCGTAATTTGTAACGCGCAAAAGTCAAGAATCAGGTGCGGGTGAAACAGTGAAAGATCCACTAGCCTCTGTGATCAATGTGAGAGTGATATCATAGTTATTCTTTGAATCGATCTCAACACCAAGATATGCAGAGTACAATCCTACACTAGAAAGGAAGCTGGAGAGCTTCTCTAATTTTGACATGAAGTCTTCACCAAAGACCTAGGTCCCACCTAAAGGAAAGTGGCCCTCCAAACAAAGTTGTCTTGACGAAAGTCAGGGTTAGTCCATAGACATAATCAAGGCAAATGAGACAATCCATTGAAAGTGATGCCCAATTTCAAAATATTTCTATCGTCCGGACGAATTACACAGAAAAACGGATCCTCGGCAGAAGGTTGGGAAATTGTAATCTTGTTATCAAAGGCTTTGTCGACTTCTTTGTTCCTATTAATACGTCTTTTAAGAGAGCCTTGCAAGGTATCGATTGTATCGATCTCTTGTTTTGTGAATAAAGACGTGTCATGACAAAACAATCTGAATAGCGTTCTTTCGTTGCAATTTCGAAAACGCTTGTGATTCTCACAATTACAATACCAGTCATTCCTTGTGATGACAATACTATGAAATGCTTCAAGTGCTCGCTGATATGTCTCTCTTCGAGCGAGAATTATCTTGATGTAGCTTTTTGAGAACATCCTCAAGTGGACTATCTAATAAAGTTGAATCTTTGTTCTTCTTCTGATTTATTTATTTCAGGTGTAATTTTGAGATATCTGTATGAATACTTGTCGTCGCAATCGTGAACTGTAGCTATTGTTGGATCCGAGTTCTATGGATGGATAAATGTTAGAAATGGATAAATATCAATATAAGGGACACAATACAGATACTTACTGTGCAACTACTCGCTACATAATTGTACAGTGGTCAAAATAGTTTTTCCACATCCTCTCCATTCTTTTAATGGTTCGTTTGTGATATGACGAAGCCTGAAGGAATGTCAGCATTTATCAACATGCAGTTACTTCATTTAATGCAGTTTCGAAGTTGAATTCAGTGGACACATATAGTGTCAAACCATCAAACCATCAGGGTAATGGGCAATGCTTGTCAGAGCGTTGTACAATGCCGTTTTTCGTGCGATGAGTTTGATACTCGGGCAAGACCTGTTTTGGTGTTAGTTTATCACAATATTGTAATACATTTGACCATTATGATGCCAGTTGCAATGGCTTGGTGCATAAGTCATCAGGTATTTTTGTATTGTTTTGAACAAGAGTAAACAAGGATTGGATGGATTTGTATCCTTTGCGTTGGATATTGTGGAGGCCTAGCAATTGTTTGTACAACTGACACTCCCATCAGCAGTGCGTAGGTGTTCACAATATGGACTACTATTTGTTCTCTGATGCTGAGATCATTGTACGTGCGAACGGATCCCTCGGCGTTGGGCTTCTTGTCTGATTCTTCATTTGCATCAATTCGACTAAGTATATGTCCATAATTTGTCTTCAGATATTCCATGCATCCGGGACTTGACATTGATTTCTTGAAAAGAGGAGGCTCATTTATCTTCATCATGAAGTCAGTTCAAAGATTACTGATGAAGAGAAGTTGTGCATTATTGTAGGCCAAGTTTGATGTCGAAGTAGCATGAATGTACCATAGTCGTTATGCAATTGCTTCTTGATTTTTCGTCCTCACTTTCTTGCTTTATAAGAACTTATAAAGGCTCTACCACGGTGACTTTTTCCGTAGGTTTAGTGGTTGGGAGGGCATAATTTATGAACAATACAATCTTCTTGATCATAATTGAGCTATATTTGACTTAGTGATGGTTGAATTTCTTGCACTGGTTTAGTTTTCGGCAATAGATCAGATGGAATCTTTTGGGTAAGATTAGAGTAAACACAGAGTCTTGTGAAGGAAGAGGGATTGAAGGAAGTGAAGGTGATGCACAGGTCAAGGATGAAATGAAGGAGTCGAGTTCTGGTACTAATAGTACTGTGATTCTTCGCAGAGGAAGCGACCGAAGAGTATATTCTACGTTTGTTTAAAGATGACGACAGGAATCAGGAATGTTGTCAGAAGCGGTGACCTTCTCATAATATATTCATCCATCAATGCACCAAACATAATTCCTAAAAACAAGAATGTTCCATCTGGTCATTTGTCTGTCAGGATTATTTCTATGTAGGATTATGAATATCCAATGAGGATGGAACAATACTCAAAATCTTTAGTTGGTTACTCAAGGATTGCGTGCTTTCCAATACTACCATCCACTCTTGCTAGAAGATCTGTAGGAATTATTGATGCTTTTATAATGCCCGGAACTCTTGAGCATCGATGACAGCATTGCTTTTCACGAATCTAAATTTTAGAATTTGCGAGGAGATTTTTTTTTGCAATTGGGTAATGGAGTGTAGACGGACAACAAATTCCCCCAGCAGTATTTATATATCCAAAATCAGTAATGGAGAATTAGGCAAGAATGCGGTTGGAGAGATGTGAAGCCAAGAAGATGATGGGTGGTTTTGGGTTTTGGACTCCTATGACCTGTGATGATTGCTGATGATTGTCTTGATTGTTCGCATAATAAGTTTGCGCGCCCAACTAAGGTACTATCCAAGCCTTTTGATAAGGGACAACAAAGACAACAACAAACTTGACTACCATACTTTTAACTTACTGACCCAAGTTGGGTGACGAATGACGAGGTGACAAAGAATAAAACACAAAACTGACAAACTACAGCAATAGATTGATAGCTTTGTCAGCACATGCCGTAGAAACAGAAAACCTGTGCACTGTACTCCATATCTACAATGATACAGCATAAGGGTCCAAAGATAGTTCTTGGATTCACTTCTTTGGTTGCAATGGGAGCTGTTTATTGGAGTCATTACTCACAAATTCAGGATAAAGCAACCATGAAAGAAGGAGTAGTGAGAGATAAGGAACGAGTGCGGATGAAAAAGCGAATGTGGAAGAAACGGGAAAAAGAAGAAAGAATAAAGATGCAGAACAGTACAGAAGAAGAAGTGGCGGATGAAATGAATTGAGTCTATATAAATGTCAGCAATACACAAAACTGCGTGAACAGATGATAGATAGATAGATATAACCGTATCTGATATCTAGGTAGCCGTAAGCCGTAAAGAATATACCGCTTCAATTGTCGATAACTTTTTGATTCACAAAGGCACAATACATGCACACATCATCGCGCTCTCTAGCTGGACTTATTTGTAACATGTGAATATAACAACCTGTTACTTCGAATTTGATGGTTCTTTTATTTACATTTATCGCAAACAACGAGCTACCAGCTACCACGCCAAGAAATCTCGTAATTGCGTTTGGCTGAGTTCGTGGCGTTAGGAAATCACGCACATATTTTTACAACATGATTTCGTTTCGTCCCCTGGAAGCGAGATATTATCAATGTCTAATTTGAGATAATTTCCTAATCATAGAAAGAGAAGACAAGACGAGAGTTAGATGGACGATAGAAGAGGCATACATATTATGATGATGATTCTACGCCTATCTAAATGCGCACGAGATTACTCACTTGAATATTCCTGTAATTCATCCAAGATTTCGGAAAATGGAGGTCTGGAACTAGGAGTCTCCTCCCAGCAACGTTGCATTAATCCAGACAGCTGACTATCCCAAGCACGGACGGCAATGGGACGGTCAGCCTCTGTGGCAGCCTTGATCACTGCCTTTAACCCACTCAATTGTTCCCAGGGTGGTCTTCCTGCCAATAAGTAGTAGAAGATCATTGCGAATGAGTAGACATCTACTGTTTCAGTGTAAAGTTCGTGGCGGAATACTTCTGGAGCCATGAATCGATAGCTACCAGTCTCTCCTGTCATTCGAAATTTGTCATTTTCTTGAAGACCTGGGTCGGGTCTCACTTTAGCAAGTCCAAAATCAGAAATCTTTAATGTACCTGATGCATCGACCAATAGATTAGCTGGTTTCAAATCTCTGTGGATGATAGGAGGCTTACATTTGTGGAGATAGTTCATTCCACGAGCTAGTTGTTGCGCGTAGAGTATCTGTGTTTTCTTGGACATTCGAGAATGATTGATAATGTGCGATTTGAACACATCCAAAAGACTGCATTTCATCAACTCGGAAATCATGACCTCAAAATTCTCAGTGGTGGAGTAACCTAAAAGCATAACAATATTCGGATGACGTAAAGTTCGAAGAATAGCTGTTTCTACTCTGAAGTCATCGAGGGCTTCCTTGACTTCTTCTGCATTCATTTCATCCTTGCCATTCAATTTTTCACTTGTTATCATATTGTCTTCCTTCCAATATTCGATGATTTTGGTGGACTTGATGCATTTTGCAGCAACTAGTGTCCCCCTCCACCTGCACTTGAATATCTCTCCAAATGCACCAGCACCGATCTTATCAAGCACGTCCAACTCTGAAAATTCAACTTTGAGATTCTTATCTTCTGCGGGTGCACCCTTGCGTGAAGAATCCGTAAGATGCTTCCCCTTGCCACTCATTCCGCCAAACTCCTTGATGACACGCATGCATTGAACCTTCCCCATCCGGATAGCATCATCTAAAGGTCTTCCACCCCAGTTATCCAATGCGTTGACTTTGGCTCCTTTGCTAATTAGAAACCTGCACACTTTGGCATGACCTCCAGAAGCGGCAATGTGCAATGCTGTCCTCCCATCATAATCACTGCCATTGATATCAACTTTCGTGAGTGTTAGCATTGGATTTGAAGAGCTGCTTCGGCTACTTGCATCAATTTTTCTTTGCGATTTACTATTTTGAGAATTCCCCTTTTGCGACCCACCAATCCCATTCAATAGGAGTTGCAATTCATCGATATCTCCAGCCGCAGCTGCAGTAATGAGATTCGTAGTATGGTCTGTAGATCCAGTCGATGCCCCCTTGGACCTAAGATAGTGAATAACATCTGCATGCCGATGTCTGTGAGCATCATCGAGTGCAGATCCCCCCCAGCGATCACTGCGATTGATGGCTGACTTATATTTCTCCACGAGAGGTATTACGACATTCATGTGTCCCTCCGATGCCGCGACGTGTAGAGCAGTACGCCGATCATAATCTCTAAAATTGACGTGATTTGGATGTAGCTTTAAGAGCGCATTCACGCTGTGTAGATTTCCTAGTGCCGCAGCTTGGAGGAGTTTACACCCTGCTGCAAATTCATCAGGATCAACGAAAACATCTTTTTTGGATGCTAGGATCCCCTTTCCTTTAATAAGATGAACAGTATCATCTAATTGATAGTTTGGATTGGAACCATTAGCACTCATTTCGTAAGAAATTGTTGGGACTGGACGGTTCATTGATGTAGGCACTACAATTGCACCATTGGATTTTGCATTTAAAGGTTGACCAGCCTTTTTGTTTTCAGGAATTATGGTAAGGGGATCGTCAGGATTATCCTCATATTCATTTTCGACTCCGTGCACGTCTCTTGACATGTTGATGAAGCGAAGTCTTTCTTTGTATGTGATCTTGTTGTGAT
>Ga0306864_1000851_pt1 | contig 13298 bp, 10 predicted proteins | sample AntRauTorckE5430_FD_190448 | JGI IMG/M metagenome (GOLD analysis project Ga0306864, IMG submission 190448) | Saline lake microbial communities from Rauer Islands, Antarctica - Metagenome Torckler E5 #430 (v2) (version 2) | ecosystem: Environmental > Aquatic > Non-marine Saline and Alkaline >...
TGCCTTGACCAATGAACCGTTTCCTGGCAAGTGACGCGCGTCTGAACCAACGAGATCGTATGCATCTTCATTTGTGGCGATGAGCAATGCCTCTGGATATTGTTGCAATAACACATTGGCAATGCAGAGTTTTCTATAGTTGAACTCGTTGTCGAGTCCAATTACTACCGCGTCAACCTTACCCTTGCTTCCCTTTTCTTTCACAAATGAATAGGATGAAAGTTCATCCCTGCTCATGGAAGGAGATTCATCTTCGTCTGAAGGTCCACCACTAACTCTTGCTCCAAACTCTCTCAATTCTTCACATAGCCCCTCTGTACCAATTACATGGACGTTGATCTCCTCCATTGACAATCTACGTTTTTCAAATAACTTTTGCAAATACCGTGCAGCTGAATAACTGGATGAAACCATTTGATCTTCAGTTAACTCAGGGCAATCCAATATGTTCGCCAACTTATCTCTCAATTGAATCCGATTGGATCCGGCATTATTCGTGACAAACAGAATTTTCTTGCCTTGCTTTAGGAGCGACTTCAATGATGATGCAGCTTCAGGAATAGCATCTGTTCCTCTGTATAATACGCCATCGCAGTCGAATAGGATTGCATCAAAATGTTTATCGACATAGTTGGAAACATCCTTTTGATTTTGGAGAAAGATCATATCGTTTCCTAGTCCGAACATGAAGTGATCCATAACATCTGCATACTGTGTGAGGGATTGCTCGCGCATTGTTTCTGTGATATCTGTAGATGATGCAAGGGTTTGCGTTGCTACGGATGCATTCTCCGTGGTCATTCTCATCGTGTGCATGGAGGAAATGCGAAGACGGGATGATGGTGAAAAGCCGGCTGTGAAGGGAAGACCAGCCGACGTTACACGTAATGCCGTTAGCAGTTTTAGTTTGTGCGAAATCATTTGTTGATCGTATCCTGTACTTTTTTGGTAATATCGAAATGTGTTATCTACTAGCTAGAGAGAGCAAACAAAATTTGAATCTGAAGTTGTTGTGTGGGTGAAGAGTGAAGATACCAAGATACCTCCATGATGCTGACGTCTGTATTTTTAAAGTTATTAGCCTCTGTCTACAGAATCCTTTAAAAAGCCCTTTCCATTTTCATTTTGAGGTTTTTGTGTCATTTTTCCCAGCAGACAGCAGTCAATAGCTACGTATCGCTAGTAGGAAGTAGGATACGATACGAAGATGGAACGAACGTGCAGGTTGTTAGCGTGTAGCGTGCGAATGTGCATCTCTTCAATTTGCTACAATAATACATCCAACAGTTTATTCCTATGAGCAGCAAAAAATCCACCACCGTCGTATCAGAGAAGAAAGCGCTTGTGCATGCCTACAGCAAATTAATAAGTCTGCATCCTGACTTCATATGTAGAATTTGCTCAAAATATCTAACCAGAACACATGCGGTTCCTGAATGCCTGCATCGAGTGTGTGGAGATTGCGTCGATGATAAGATGAAAAGTTTAATGCAACGCACAAATAAATGTCCTAGCTGCCGTTATCATATCCCCATTAAACAATTCTTGAGACGGGATGATGTATTTGATAAAATGGTGAGTTTCCTGTCCCGTTTGTCCTCTGTCGTTTAGTTCTCCACGTCTAATCCCTGGTGCCTCTTGGATCGGAAATCTGATATAAGTAGGTGCAAACTGTTCTCGGGGTCTCAGATTCATTGGAAGATACTGTAAGGAGATCTGTTGCACAATCAAAACGACGAAATAATGAAATCAACAAAGATGAGAACAAACGAAGAAATACTACAAATAGGCGAAGTTTAGATGAAAAGAGTGAAAGGAACCATCAGCCATCCAGAATTCAGCAATCAACAGTCCAGAACCCTATTAGAAGCACAACGAATACTCACGTAGCAGCCAAAATCAGTGATGTCAGGGCTAACCCTCATCCTAAGCCTTCCAGTGATGCAACAGATTCCACTGAGACAGCCGATAGTCATTCTGTCCAGAAATCGAATGAAGTAAAAAAAGCAACAAATAAGAATAAGGACATTTCGTGGGATTCTGTGTTCGATGGTGTGCTTCCGCCAGGTCTATGAAATAAGAAGAATTGTACATTTTTTCAACCTTTAATTTTAAGATAGCATTTTGTATATTGAACCTTTACTTTCTTTTCTCGGACATTTGTGAAGCACTATTTGGAACTTGGTCTTGTTGCTGATTTAATCGAAAGGATGACCGCTTGTCGCTAGGTCAATCCAAACTTCTCCTCGTCTCTTCCCCATACTGAAGATTGCATCATACTGTGCAAATCTGACTTTATCCTCACTGCCATCTAATGCTTCCAAGCCATCTCTCTCTAACATCTCCCTGAGCTCCCTATCGGCGTTTCTCACTACTGGCTCCATGGATGCGTCGCTGAATTCTCTCACGGCAACTACAGTTGGAGGGGTTGTAACAACTTTCATTGTCCTCCACTGGCCTTGTCCTGCATTTTCAACAGCATCTTTTACAACGGGCGGTTCCGATTCTCCCGGACTTGTGAATGTCAGAGGCCACGTCATATATTTATCACTAATGTCGTCAGTCTTAATATCCATCAATGCGGGTGATAAGGGGGACATACCCTTCGTAAAGGCCCCAAGGGAACCAAAGCCCTCGTCGCGTCTTCTGTAAGGAAGCTTAACGCCGGAATATCCCGGGTATCTTCTTACTTCATAACCATCACCTCTTCTCAAAAGTTGATAAGGCAATTCAGGTGCAGCCGTGGCTGCAACAAAACCACCTGGGCTCAACTGATTAAGAAAATCTTTGATAGCAATACTCTTATCTACCTTCTGATATTCTCCTTCGTTATTCGGAACAATGTTGATAGAGTCCCAATAATCTTGCTGGTGTTTGACTGCAACGCCAGTTGAGCTGCTGGGATCAGCGGCCACTGTGTATACAGAGATTCCTGAGAATCTCGCAGTTGGTTTCCAAGGAATAACTTTAGCAGTCAATCTTAGTGTCCATCTCGTAGTGATTTCACCAATACTTCCATCTTCTGCGATTTCACCTCCTTTAATGTTGTGTAAGACAATACCAGCATCGCTGAACAAAAATTTACCCATGGCGGTACGAGAGGCGAGCATATCCACATTATTTTGGTATGATTCCACGCCAGAGAGAGAAGTCATGGGGTCCGTGAAGGAAACATCCTTCGCATAGTATTTCGTCTCCATAGGATCAAAGAAGGTCGCATATTCCTTGGCCAAAACTCTCTTCAAAACATTGACGTCATTTCTTAGCTTCAATGATGCTTCGTTCGACGTATCCTGGCTAGTGGACAAGATTCTCGTGTTTAAAGCTTTGTTAGCTGTGAATGGGAATGGAGGCTGGGTAAATGCAGCACCTAATGAAAGCACTGTTGCAAAGATAGAGAGAGATAATCTCATTTTATTGAATCTGTTTGATGCTCGCAATTTTTATTCGGTACAAGAATCTGCGCAAGAATTTTAATGAGTGTGCTTGTTTATTTTTGTGCTGAAAGGAAGAGAGGTGAGAGGTGGAGGGAATGAGTGATGTGTTCACAAAAAAGGTCAGACCAAGGCCAAAAGCTGCCAAAAGTCATAAAAAGATAAAAATGGATCAAAGCTGATGATTCTAATTTATGCTTCTCATTCGTTTCGTTGCTTGTTTTGTTAGCAGCTTTTAGGCATAATCCCAACCAACAGCTCTTCAGCTCGTTTTCCCCTCGTTTTTGCGTTTTTACCATTATGATTTGTGATCACCTTTTAATCAAAATGGCATTGGTACCGGTATCTACGACTGAAGGATCCAAGAAGATACAATATTCTAGACTATCGGAGTGCATCACAGGGTTGATCATAGTTACTTACGAAACTAAAGAGGCAATGCTAAATGTATATTTTTGAAAGTTCAGATTTGTTCCTAGCTAGCTTAAGTAGTAGTTGTCTATCAACCAGGAAGCCCGTGGCTGTAGCGACTGCGCATAAGATTGTTACTTGTTTACGTAGATCAGGGAATCTCAAGGAGAACAGATACTTTTTTTCGTAGAATTTGTGAAACCAACATCCTGATTTCTTCACTTTGGACAGAGATGAGTTGACATAGGACAGGAAACAGCGTCCCCTTCTGTCTATCAAATTGTGCATCACTGAAATCGAGAATTGTGTGGAGAATGTTCGCTACTACTGCTGCAAACGAGGTGCAGTGAATTGCAAACTTGGTCCCACTTTCGCTTACTGCCCTCCAAACATTAGGGTCGAGTTTGTGTCCATTTTCTCGTTCAGAAACAATAAATTTCTGCAAGACGTCTGTCATTCTTGACATCAAGAGCGGTTCAGAAAAAGTTACAGTATCCCATGCGTTCGTGCTATCGCCCTCTTTTGGGCAATATAAAAGTGATAAAAGGCGAACAAGAATATTATTGGCACCAGCTTCTTGGGTAAGGAAAAACATTTCACATCTTCCAAGATGTCCAAGACCACTATCTGAAGTATACGCCGCCTGTACCTCTAGCACTTCTCCACTCCATTCCCTGCGCATTGCTTCTACAAAGTATGATGATAAATCTTCATCGACGCTGGCCTTTTCTGCAGCAGCTCTTGAAAATTCAACAGCATCCAGAAGTAATGAAATTTCCGCTTGGTTACAATTGGCTGAGAAAAGACCAAGAAAGTGGAAGAAAGAATTCTGAAGGCAAGAGATGGAAGTGCATCGTACACGAATGGGCCTGATGAATTTCCTCACAATAGCTGTTTTTGGATTCTCAGTGTTGGCACTTTCATAACTAGCGACCTTACGCACTGCAAGAAGATGAAAGTTAGAATTGACATGTATTTGAGACCATCCAGTAATCACGTCAAAGAAATCTTACCTTCATCCACACTATCACTGTGCAGTTGAGCCACAGATGATAGCTCGTTCTCCATAGTATTGCTATCTTGACTTGACTTCATATCAATTGTTCCATATAGAGTAGCTCCGGACTCTAGTTTCACGATAGAGATGGTCACATTACCGTCCTTGTACTTATCAGTTCGTTGTCCATCCAGCGTGCCGCTTCCGTATTGTGTGTGCACAAACGAGAGTGAGCGTTCGTCGTCGTCGGCGCTTAAGATTGTTTGTTCATTTAGAAGTACTTGATTGATTTCTTTGATTTCTCTTGATACGCTTTCGTGTAGCTCTCTCTCCAATTCAATATTGTGTGACAAACTCTCCGCGAGATTCTGGCAAAGGAATCCAAGCCACATCGTCACATCCTCCTCCTCCATGCTGGGAAAAAGAGTAAAAACTGTATCAGACAAATGGGATATTTCTTTACATCCTATCCTCACCAATGCTTCGCATGGCGCCCAAGAAGATTGAGAAGAAGAAGATGAAATCCCAAAAGGACTCCCAACTGCCCATTTTTGCATTTGGCCGATAGTCACTGGCCATAAATCCTTCGCTTCTTCGGCCTCGTAGTTTGATGCAATGAGACAAAATATGTCAGTGAGCATACCAAGCGCAATGGGTGCTGTCGTTGCTACCCAACTATTAGGAAATGGCTCCTCGATATTCTTTTGGATAGGAGCCTTCCTCAGTAAAGTATATGCCTGCGTCAAGTCACCGCTACCACCATGCTTGAGGTCAACAAAACTTGCTTCGACTAATAATTCGGCGTGGCCCATTGATCGTTTTGAAGTGTGATGACGGTCATCCAGTTTTGATTCTTCTGCAAATTGACGGAGCCCTTCGTCGTCTACTGCTGGTGGGAGGGGTTGCGGCTCCGTAATAAAGTCTAAATTGGACACTGTTGGTGACTCGGAAATAATGTTCATTACTGGGGATGTGTCGCTCTTGGCGGCCATCTCGATAGCTGGAAGGATGGAGCAGTTCATAATAACTTTCCACTGGTTAGCGGAGAAACAGGTTCCATGACGAAGTAAGATGGATCGAAGCGTCATCACGCTACCTCTCTGAACAAAGCATCCAACACCCCCACCACTACAAGACACGCTGGACCTAAGTCCTCTAGCAAGACCGTCAAAAATCAGTCTCCATAATATCATTTCTCTTCCTTCCTTAGGTGAAAGCCCATCGTAAGTATAACCGGGCAGAGTTCTATCGCTGCTTTGAGTGCTACAGAGGGGCGGAAGAACTTTCCCTTCGGCAATTCTGTCAGCATAACAAGCGACATGGCACAAGGCTCTCATTGACAATGCCATCGGTAACTCCTTTTCAGTTTCTATAAATGCAAGTGACGCCCCACATAGACCAATGAAGTCCTCCACATGCACGCGTTGCTCCTTTACTTCTGATGCGGAAAGTTCCTTATCCTGAACATCTTCCTCTTTGCCATCGTCAACACTGCGGTTCTCGTCCTTCAACGCTGCACAGAAGTCGTCTAAGTGGCAATCCACCAAGCGTTGCAAGATAGATAGTCCCAAACTGCTATTCCCCACAGAGGCATCATTTGCTGAATGGGAGAGGATGGCAAAGAAAACTCTCCATCCGCTACGAAGATTGTGCGACAGCGATCGTATTGTGTTGTCTACACACTGAAGAATAAGTTCTCTAGTGTCCGCAAGAGTGTTAGGATTTGATATGATTGCGAGGAACGGCTGGAGGAAGAGTCTTTGAAAATTGAAATCCGCAAGTTCTGGCTTCTCGAGGAATTTGAAGCTCAATTGACGAAGACCATCAATAGCAAACATGCTGACCATAGCATTGTCATGGCAACCAATCACAACAAAATGGTTAGCCATGAGCTCCCAAATCTTTGCCCAACTAAGACGTGAACGACTATTCATGTTGTAATCTGCAACTTCCAGCAATTTCTGCAACGAGAATACTCGTGGTCCGTCGACAACAGTGTTGCTACCTTTTCGAGAGATGTCGGTTTTATCACTATTTCCTAATGAACGTACAGAACGTCCAACACCAGTGATACCTTTCTTCGAATCTCCTTCGATCTCTGAGATAGATACATTAACAAGGCATTCAATTATATCAAGAACGCCTTTATCAGAAAGCTTAGTTGTTGAACTAAAAACTTTCTCGATGAGAATTTCGTTAATAGCCTCGAGAACAACCCTACCGTTGATTTCTTCAGTCTCCCTGGTTTCCGAGGATTGGAGAGATTTCGTGCTTTGGGCATCACTGTTCAGAAAGTCATCATTCGAATCTACACCAGATCCGAAAAATGATAAACGGCTGAGTTGTGAAATGCATTGTAGAATCGGCATCCAGCTATCGCCAAGCTTTTCGCCGTCCATAATCGCTATACTTAAGAGTGTGCGAATGCATTCAATATTCCTTGACTTGAGCTCTCTGATGGATCCCAGTGCAGTGAACTTGGCTAAGGAATTCACAAAGGTCCTTCTAGCGAGAGTGGTGTTCGTATGCGATGCGACACGGATAGCGTAAACGAACCCATTCAGGCAAAGCGCAATACTTGTATCGTCTTCGGCTTTCTCCAAAATCTGCGATAACGCTCCCAGGAGAGGTCCCCATGTAATATCATACATTGGCTTGACGACATCGCTTGGATCAACTGAGGAAGTAAATTCATGTTCAATTGCCGATCCTCCTTTTTGCTTTTTGAACAGTTTTTCTGTCGATTCTACAAGCTCAGCACGTTCTTTCTTGTACAACACTCGTCTTCTCTCTTCCGCAGCAGTACCAAAGAAAACATCATTAAATCCAGTCTCCTCGTTCTTCTTTTGATGGTTGCGAGCGTCGTCGTCCTCCTTCAAAGTGAATGGACGTTTCTTGATACTTAAATAAAGATCAATAAGAAAATCAGAAGGTAGATCTCCACCATCCACAGAGATCCCTCGATTCATGTTTAAAAAGGCTTCCTGAGTCATTTTCTTCTCTGGCTTGATGTTTGGGCTATGTAGATCAGTCTGGAGCATAATCACAGCGAATGCTAAAATGAAGCAGGTATCTGCAGAGGGGAAAACATCTTCATTCTGAAGAGTATACTGTTCTGCAAACTTTTCCATAACTCGGTCAACCTACAGTCGGTGCAGCCAAATTTCACTAATTGTTAGATGGTAAAAAAGTCATCATCATTATCCAATGTGCACACGCACGTACCTTCTGAGATTCTCCTGGGAGACGAAATCCTGAAAGGAACAATCGGATTGCATCATCGAATTTCATTTCAGTAAAGTCAAGAACATCAACGTAATGATGCAGAACACGAATGTAGAAACCTACTCCACCTTTATCTGCCTCGACATCTTTGTCTTTGACGAAACATGCGTCGGGCTCTCTTCCGAATATCTCTCCAATTTGTGTCTTATCCAATACCTCCTTGTGTGCATAAAAGAATGAAGCAATCTCCTTGGCATCCATATGGAGAAGTCCGCTCTTGATGAAAAAGAGAAGACCTTGCTTGTAGGAAAGTTTAAACTTGATACATCCTGTTTCAAACTCCTGCTGAGCTTGTCTTTTTTTATCGAATGCATCCACAATTTTCCCAGCAATATCCATATTAGCAGTCCCATTTTCCAGATTTTTTATTTCTTCAGCAGTAACAGCCATATCCTCCGTAGATATTTTGTGACGGGGTACAGTTTCTTTTTCGGATTTCACAGCCATTCCAACGTCCAATTGTAGATTACCTCTGACTTTTGACCGCTCGTCGTCGAAATTATCGTCGCCCCCCGGAAGATTTAGTGCTTTCAAGAAACCTCTCAGAATTACCACTAGAACCTCTAATCCCGCAACGCTCAATGCAAAGTTGTCTGAAATTGGTTTTGTTTTGTTCAAAGGAGTTTGTATTGATCTTCCTCTAATACTCAACGAAGTCAAATGGTAAACAATGGTCTTGTACAAGTTTACTGCGTCAAAATCACAATCGTAGTTGAGGAAAATAGACGTAAGAATGACAGGATCGGCGCAAAGAGCTCTCAATGCCTCCAACACAAGACTCTTTCTCTCAAACGGACAGTTTTGTGACTCCAGCACAGGTAGGAACACATTTGCTATGAATACCTCAATCTCTGCTTTCATATGTGTTTTGAACTTGTAGACCTGGTGTGTTTAGAAAGTAAAAGTAGTGTAAGTTTTTGATTACTCAGTACCCATGGAAACAAAACAGAGGGTCTGACTCACTAACAACAAAAAGACCTGCAAACTTTTATGTGCAACTGTGGTATTGCTAGAGACGCAATTCTTCAATAGACTGACGCATAAAAATTTCTGCACGGCATAGATAAACTTCTTTCCATTGCGAAATGCAGGTCCGCAGTGCTCAAAAACACTGAGAATCAATTCCAGTGATAAGATTTTTGTCGCTGTGGCCATTGGATCACAGTTTACTATCTTGGATCCTGCAAAACTCCGCAAAGAGCTACCAGGTGATCCTCCCATAGAATCGTCTGCATCTTCCGGCAAGGGCTTCGCACTCAATTTGCACAATGCTCGAAATAAGAGATAACTATCTGTATGAAAACGCGACACAAATAGATTATTCGTTCCATCCTCTTCATCCTTGCTATTATGAGGACTTTTAGGAAGCGAAAAGCTCTCACTTAAATCTTCACCCTCGTTTCCCTGAGCCATGGCATCGTATGCTTCCATCCTTTGAAATACACTTCTCAACATATCCAACAAAACTTCTCGGCTCATCTTCTTTACTTCTTCGTGTTTGGTAATGAGATAGATGTGAAATACAGTCCTGACCGCCTTCAGCATTCCTGCTTCGTGCACAGAACATACAGGAGAGGTCATGAGTGAGAGCAAATCCTTCGTCATGGCACATTGTACTGCATCCGATGAATTATCAGCACATTCACAAATACAATTAATAAGACGAGTAACATCCGACCCCTTCTTGAAGTCTTCTTCATGATCGCTTTCATCCATAAGATCACCTTCATTTGATACAGCGATAGTAGATCCAATGACATATCGATTAGAAATGAGCAATCCAATGCATTCCAACGCAATTTCGATCATTTTCGAAGTAGCCGCGGGATGAGCGATTGTTAGACAATAACAGCTGATGGCAGTGAGAACCTCTGGGCGCATTTCATCATTTCCTTGTCCTTGCTCTTCCTCGTCTTTCTCACTATATACATCATCTGTAGTAACAGTATCAACTTCCATTCCTTCATCGAGGGACATATCTATTCCATCCGTGTCTTCTCTAGTTGCTGCCCTAGGTTGCGCTTCTGCAACTGCAAGATCTTTTGCTTCCTCCATTTCATCAGTGGTAGCAGTAGTAATACCCATATCAACATTATCCACCTCCTCCAGATCGTCTAAAGTCTCTACTACTGTTGTATTAGCATCTGTAAATTCATCTTCGGTGACATCTGCGCCCGCATTGGTACCATCATTTGGTACTGCAAGATCATTACTTTCACCCATGTGCATTTTTTCTTCATTGTCTTCCACATCCGTATCAGAGGAATCATGCAAATCAATAGATGAGACGGCAGGTACAATTTGAAAATCCTCTTCTTCGTCTTTAGCGACAGAGGCAGTTGGGTCAATTTTGGGTGGAGGCCAAGGTACATCTTTGAATTTGTTCAGGGTGTCAATCGCCTCGGAACACTTTTGGTATACTTTCTGTATACATTTTGAAAGATGGGTGCATTGCAAGATAAAGAGAGTGCATGCAGGTTGAGTGAAGAGGGAATAGGGTTGAACATGGACACACACACACACGAGCAAGCAAACAAGCTCTAGCAACGATACCAGAGAAAAATAGTCGTTGCAAAAGCAATGCAAATGAGATTCACCAGTCCTTTTAATGCTGAATCAGGAACGGTATTTATTTAGCAAACGAAAAGACTCACCTTGAGTCTCGCTCTGCGGAATCCAATTTCTTTCTGTATCTTTCCAGTATTCTTGACAATTAAGGAGATGGTGGCAGCATGTTGGGCTTGTTGCTGCGCCTTGAAGTCTATCTGGCGCTTTTTAGGCTGTTGTGGAATCTCCGCAGAGCGAGCCGGCATTTTATAAGGAGAGCGTTAGAGCAACTTTGATATTTGATGCCTCTACTTCTTTTCAGCGGACGGAACACTCGTACGATTTCGTAGAACGGAGAAGAATTGCACGTTACTGAAGCAACCAACTAATTATGGTTTTAATGTTCTAAGTATTGCAGAAGCAAAGTTCGTTTGACTGTTGATGGAGTCCAAAGACTGTTCTCTGTTCTATTTCTAGAGATTTCTAGGCCGCGTGGAAAACGCGATCGCCATTTTCATTTTTGGAATTATTATTTTTGTTCGAGAGGAGGAGGAGGAGAGAGGAGAGAGGAGAGGCCAATACTATTTATTTAACCCCTAAAGTCTGACCTCAAAACAGCTCAAAATAGTTTTTGTCTTGTGCCTTGTTTGTGCCTTCATGCCCTCCTGCTGCTGCATCATCGTGAGATTCGTATTTTGTATTTCACATTATATTGAATAGTGCTAGACACTTGATGGTTTCTTCCATAAGCAGCATTTGTTTTGCGACCCTATCGATTTTCATTGAAATAACAGCTGATCAATGCTTCATAATACGCAGGCCAGGAGAGAGACATATGGCAGCAAAGAACAAAGAAGCAACTCTATTTCCTTTATCTTCATTGTCAGCATCATCAGCACCCTCCTCGCCGACTCAAACAGTATTGCTGCACGAAGCTCAATCACGGGATGTCGAAGAAAGAGAACCGGAGGATACCATTAGAGTGCGAATTTGGAAAGCACTTGCAACTGCCGACAAAGAGATATCTTTGAAGCAATTAGGATCAATGGTTGGAGAGCGACATTTGGGAGACCTCAAATCTCATCTTGTTCACGTGGAAAAGCAAGCCAAAACTTTCGGGAATAAGTCAAAGGAATGGAAAGAGAGAAGAGGATTCCTTGAGCTCACGAGAAATAGAAAACAGGTCAAGCTGAAAAAGAGAAGAGGTGATAAAGGAATAGTTTATGTTTGGTTGGAATAATTGCGAAGTTTACTACAATATTTGCAGCATATGTTGAAATGAAAAGTTCTACATCTTTTGAAAGTTGCATTCTATGCAGATTGTAAAAATCAAACTTGACCAATTGTTCTATAGATGCATCATTACGTCAAGTATACTTCATTCCCAGCTGCAGCAATTGATCCTTCATCAATGCACCTTCCACTCTTTCCAACTCCTTTCCGGTCTTACCATCAAACACTATAATAGTGGGCAAACCTTGAACCTTCAGCTTCCCAGACCACTCAGCATTTTGATCGCTATCCATTTTTGCAACTCTCACTTTATCTCCGAGTTCCGACGCTGCTTCTTCCAAAAATGGACTCATCATTTTGCACTGCATCATGACAAAAATGAAGAGGAAAAAGGCCAGTATGAACATATAATGAACAAGTTAGAATCAATCGCTCCAAAATATGACGAAGTAAAAATGTTTTGCAAATTGCAATCGCACTCACTGGGCCACACCATGTTGCATAGACATCGAGTAATAATGGAGTCGTCGCTGCCCCGGGCGCCACTTCTTTGGCAAGAACATCTTGATCGATAGTAGTCACTTTGCCAGGAGTGAGTTTTCCCGAAGGAGAGAAATTCGATGCCTTCTCTTGAAATTTGACGAGTGCTTGCACAAGTTCTTCCTTTTCAATCATATTGGCCCATCTAATGTTATTTTGAGCGCACATTGTCCTCAATTCTCGAACTTTTTTCATTCTTAGTTCTGCAGATACTGCTTCCTTGTCAAATAATGATGTAGAAGTGTTTTGTGATTTCGCTTCATTGGTGTCTTCACTACTAGATACTGAAGCAGTTGCGGTAGTACTGCACTTTGTTCCGGCTACTTTGCCTGATCTAGCATCAATCAATCGTTCTACCAAACTGTCTTTATCAAAACAGTCTGTGAATGAAATTCCATTGGATTTCAGTTCGTCTTTAATCGCCTTTATCCTCATTGACGAAGGTTCTGTATTTTCATCTGTGATTGAAAAAAGAATGTTGGTCGTTCTTGGAAAGGGAGAACGATAGCAAGTACCTGTAGGTTGAGGAAAAGTGATCCTCGTCTTCCAACTCAGATCACAAACAGTAAAGGACGTCGCTGATGCCAGGAGGGTAAACACCAGCACTAACATACCTGTAGCAGCTGTCGTGGTCATTCTTAATTTACGGTAGATGAGGGTCTGAAGATTTCGATTGAGCTACTGGATCGTAGCATCGTAGCTAGCATGGAGAGGAGGGATGAGGGATGAGAGTGATGCGTGATGCAGGATGCAGTGATGGGCGAGGAGTGAGGGGGGGGGTGAAATTATGAAGAAATGGAAGAGGTAGAAAAGTGGTGAGAAGAAGTGTCCTGATGTTGTGTCCCCTGTCT
>Ga0306864_1000854_pt1 | contig 13272 bp, 10 predicted proteins | sample AntRauTorckE5430_FD_190448 | JGI IMG/M metagenome (GOLD analysis project Ga0306864, IMG submission 190448) | Saline lake microbial communities from Rauer Islands, Antarctica - Metagenome Torckler E5 #430 (v2) (version 2) | ecosystem: Environmental > Aquatic > Non-marine Saline and Alkaline >...
TCGACGTGAATGCGGAAGCATCACTGTATGTGGATTCGAGAACTGAATCATTCCGGCTAATTTTGCAAAATACTTTGAAATTCCCAACAACTGGTGGCTTTGAAACTGGACTTGATTTGCGTACCGTCAGTTTGTTTTCGTTGCTACTTGGTAGAGTTCTCTTTCGCACAATATTAAATGATTCTTCCATTGGAGGTTTCATCGAAGGTTCCGTCGGAGGTATTGGAATATCAAATATAGATGTAATTGCCGTTAGATCTTCATGAGATCTAGCAGATGGTTTGCGTGCTCGATTGCTCCATCGGGTAGGTTGAATACCATCAGAAGTACTAGCTGGAGATGGCACCTTGTCTGAAGTTGAACTTGCACGTTCACTGTAATTCTCCTTCGATTCAGCCTCTAATTTTATTTTGGATCCAACCTCTAGTTTCCCCTTGGATCCAACCTCTAATTTTACCTTGGATCTAACCACCAGTTTCCCCTTGGACTTGGATCCAAGCTCTGGTTTTCCCTTGGATTCAACCTCTAGTTTCCCCTTGGATCCAACCTCTAATTTCTCCTTCTTGATTTTCTTCTTTGCTTTTCCATCAACAATCGGCGGCGTTCTCTTCCCATTAATTCCAGTACCAGTTCTCGGCTTTGAAACACTACCACCGCTAGATCTTTGCCCTTGTGGTTTACCAGCAGCAATCACCGCCTCATCCTCTTCGTGATTCCAATCAAGTCTATATTCAATCGGTTTTTCATTCTCTGCTGTTGCGGCTTGCAGTGCCCATTCAAACATGAGGCCCCTTGCCTTTCCTACGAGTTTTGCAGTTTTCCCCGAATCGTATTCCTCCAATAATCCTTCTTCCCACCCTAGACATTTGTTGTCAGATAAGACCGTAAAGGGTGCATCTTGGCATCCAAAGAAGTATACCAGGTGTTTCTTTCCAATATGTTTGAGTGCCAATTTTCTCGCTCCGCCCACAGTGAGACGGGGATCATATATGCATGCCGGCCACCATCCGAAGCCGGCTCCACCCTGCGCCCAAACAATTTCACCAAACCGCCTTGTGAATGGAGGAGGGAGCGCTGCCACCATAGTATCAAGGTTATCATTTCTACAGAAAGCCTTGAGCGGCTTGCATTTTTCTGTATGAACGTTAAAAAATGGATGAGGTATGAGGTGCGAGGTATAATATAGCAATGCCTTTTGAGCGTAGGAGGAGCTGGTGATAATTTTGTTTGTGCGAACGGCAGGAAGGTGGTCTTGGATGATACTAGCGCGTAGATCAATCAATCAATCATAATAGATAGAATAGAGAATGATTTGAATGTGTTAAACTTACCACAAAAGAAATCACCTTCAGGGACATAATCCAATGGCGGATCCAAGCAATAGGTATGACATTCATCATTGCAAACTTCGCACAGGAGCAAATGGGAGTGATCGTTATCCTTGCCGCACTTGAGACATCCCTCGTTGCTATGAGGATTGCTGGTTGATGAAGGAGATTGTATCGGTGTTTTCGAAGATGAACTTCCGCTGCCGCTTCTAATCGATTTCACTTGCTTTCGTTTCAAACTCATTTTTATGACACGATGTTGGTTTGGATTTGGGATTTGGGATGAGTACTGAAGATTCTTGCTCGTACTGAATATTGTAAAAACTGGTCGTCGCTTGTATGTATTGCCAACGATTTAAACTGCTACCTGGCTCCTTGCTATAGTATGCTCTCTATCGTGTATTATCTCCTGTTCTTCTACCTAACACTCTACTGTAGCTAGTAGCTATCTATTATCTTTACCGTTGTCCTTTACAAAAATTACAATGATTGCAAGCTAGCTGGAGCTATTGATAGCTACAAAGAAGTTGCAATTTGCAATTTGCAATCGCAAGCGAGAAGGAAGCTACAAGCAGCAAGTTATGTAGAAGCTAGCTAGTCGCTATCGTACGAGTCGCTAGCAATTTCGTAGCAATAATGCTTCGAAGCCAGAGGCAAGAATGAGGCAAGTAAAATAGTACGGGAAAGTCAGTACGAAGGCTTTTAAACAGCCTTCTTTCGAAAAGATCCAAACAACAGAAGAGAACAACAAGCGAAAGCAACAAATTTTTGAGTCTCGGTTTTCTTGTCTTCTTTTCTTTCTCTTCGCGTCTTCGCGCTTATGACTGATGACTACCTACTACTACTGTTGTTGTCACTACTAATGTTGTTGTATGTACTCTCTCATTAACTCATGTCAAGAGAGCATAGAAAGGAACAGACATTCAACATACCTTTCTAACCGACTGATACTTTCGAAATTCACTACTGCACTCAGAATTTAGCAAGTGAACCACAATCCCAACAAGATCAATCAGAATTGAATAATCATGTCCAAGTCGCCTTCCCTTCGTAGGATTCAAGCTGATATTCGAGAGTTGTCGATAGACCCCTCGGACAGATATCACGCATCTCCACTAGAAAATGATATGTTTGAATGGTACGTGTACGATACGATAGTATCATGCTGCAATTTTTTAGTAGCTACTACTAGTAGAACACACAACACATGATTATATTGGAAATTTCAGCCTTCTCACGACAAAATATTTCTTCATGACTTTTTTGATGTCCCCCCTCGGGCAGGCACTTTACAATCCGTGGAGCTGACGATACGGATTTCCAAGGTGGATACTATCATGGTCGAATTCTTCTACCTGCTGGTACGTCTTTCTTGATTTGTCCCAATTGCAGTCGGCATTATATTCAAATATCATTCGCCATTTCTGCCTGTTCGCACCTTGCGGAAAACATCGAACAGCTGAATGTTAATATTGAATATTGAATTTTAATACTGAATACTCACCATCATGATATCATAATCATCCTTTATTGTTCCCGTCCAACAGAATACCCCTTCAAACCCCCAAACATAGTCTTCTTGACACCCTCGGGCCGTTTCGAAACAAACACAAAGGTATGCCTATCATTCAGCGCCTACCATCCAGAACTTTGGCAACCTGCATGGGGCATCCGTCTCATTCTCGAGGCCCTCGTTTCTTTCTTACCAACCAAAGGTGATGGGGCCATTGGGGCGCTGGACTGGACTGATAAAGAGAGGAAACGGTTGGCGAAAAAAAGTGTTGATTTTTGTTGTCCCGCTTGTGGCAAATGTTCAGATATTCTGAAGAGGATTGAGCAGAAGATTGCTAAAAGAGGAAATTCTGGTGGTAGTAGTAGCAAGGCGAAAAGTATGTTTCAGAAAGAAATTGAACAATTGCATGCTATGCAAATGACAAACCAAGTTGATCAAGATGCTACAATTGAAAATAGTGATGATGAGGAGGGCAAGAATGAAATGATAAATGAGGAAGAGGGAGTTAACACCACAGTCGAGGAGAAGGATAGTGAGCAGGTTGTCAAGGAGATAGATGAAGAGGTATCACCAGGAGAGGAGTCTTGTGAAAAGTTGAAGGAAGAAGATACCGGTGGAAGTGGAATTGAGAAGGAGGGCGCCATTCCAGAGGTAGTGGCTCAAGACAGACTCGAAGAAGAAGCCAAACCTCCAAATGATGAAGTGCAAAAAGTTGAAGCGCCCCAGATTGATCAGGTTCAAGCAGCTGAATCCGAATCCCTCGAGCAAGCAGCGTTAGGTGATCAGGAAGAAAGAGAGCATCTGCAATCGCCACTATTATCAGATCCAGTTATTCATACTGGCATCGTTGTGTTTAGTATTATAGTTTGGCTCCTAGTCCGGAAGTTAACAGCAATCATTGAAGACATGCACGCATTGGAGACAGAAATTAGAGAGCTAAGGTGAAGAAACAGAGAAATGAAACTGTATGTAGAGTGAAGAATACACTGGAGGAGTCGCTAAGGTACAACTTATAGTGAAATAACAACATTATCTACCAATCCGATATTGAGGCCTTTTCAGCAATTGCATCTTCAAGACCAAGCTCTACAGCAAGATCTAGCCAAATCTCACCATCTTTGGGATTTTCTCGTTTAAGATCTTCATAAAGATACCAGCAAGCTTCCTCACTTCCTTCATCTGGAGCCATTCCAGCTGCATCCTTCCATAGTTGCATTCCCTTTTTTACATGTTTATCGTCCGTACCTTGTCCATTATATAGACACCACCCAAGGTTGAAGAGCAGCAACGCATTTATCCTGCTTTCATTATGGCAGTTTCTGTACAATTCTAATGCACCATACTCATCGTCTATAGATTCCAACAAAGCTGCCTTTTTGTTGATCCCAGTTGGATTTCCTTGAAACGCACAAAAGTGAATAAGTTTCAATCCTAGGGTTTCATTGCGCTTGATGCCTGTTCCAGTACGAAGACAGCCACCAAGGACAGCCATTCCGTCTAGATGGTTCTGTCTAGCAGCTGCTGCATGATACTTTGCTGATTCTTCGGGATTTCGATTTGCTCCACCGAAGCCACTCCACAACAGCAGACCTAAAGAATGCTGTGCATTCGGACAGCCTTTGTTTGCTTCTTTTCTAAAATATTCAGCCCTTTTACGGTATGGGACGCTTCTTGGTAACTCAGCCTCTCCTTCTTGTAGCAGCGAAGGGAAGGATTGTCCATTGCATGACCGCATTCTTGGGATTTCTTTTGTTTGCCAAAGATCTTGTGCAAGACTTTCAATTTGTGTAGACAATTGAACTAATTCTTCGTCATCATCTGGATGACTTTGAATTCTAGTCTTGGCGTTTCTAGTAGTAGTAGACAACAGTAATTCTTTGCTCGGATTACGACGAGCAGCCTGATGAAGTCGGAGGAGAGAGCCTCTACGTTCTGGCAGTAGCATAGGAGTGTACAGGCACGAAATCAGGTGGAATTTTATTAAGTGCATTATTAAAATGAATCATCGAAACAAACCTGCGTCTATTGTGTGTACAGTTAGTTGTCTATTGCATTGTTGCATTATTGCATAATAACAATGGCGGGTAGAGGTGTTGGAAGCTATTTTCTAATAACAATGTCTTTCTAATAACAATGGCGGATACAGGCGGATAGAGGTGTTGGAAGCTATATTTTCCTTAATGGCCTATTGCATTTAGGGCTCATTATTCATTATATCGCTTATACAGAAAAAGTAATAGTTTCATCAACATAAATAAAAGTGCGTTCATCGTTCATGTTCGAACAGAAATCATCCATCCACCTCCTCTACTCTTTCTTAGAGAGAATCCACGCCTCTGTTCTGCTTCATTCTTTAGCCTCGCTTTCGTTTTATTCTGGCCTTCAAGAATCCGAAATTTCTCAAAGAAGATATAAGCAGAATTGTAAACAACGGAACCGCATTGATCTTGCTTTTTCCCAGCTAAGAACCGATTGAGCTGAGTGCCTTGGATATTTTTGTCAGAGCATCTGCTTAATGCCTCCATAAGAGTTGCTTTCGTCATTTCATCACGTTGTAGGAAGGTCTTGATTTTGGCAACAACCTGAGGACATGAGTCATAAACAATCTTGTCAGGTACTCCTTCCACGGCATGGATGCGATTGATCAACTCCAGGGCATCAGCTTTTGTGTTTTTGGCGGAGGAGGCAACTGTATTGTTGCTTAAAAAATTACCTGCCTTTGCCTTCTTTTCCGAGCTATCATCGCTACCTGCCTTTCGTTTTGTCCCACTTTTCTTCGCCTTGTCTTTTTCATATTTGACTTCTGCCAACAACTTAGCAGCGCCCCAATATGTTCCATTCTGAGCTGCAGACCACTGATTTTTGTACGTTTTGGGATCCATGAAGCGGCGAAAGGTGTTGTTGTTAACTCCCATCTTCTCAATGATGCGAGTCTGTGTCATGGTCCGGTCGGCCTTGCATTGATCAATATACTTCTGAAGCTCGTTTCGGACCGTGTTTGGTGTCTTTTGTGTGTCTCCTCGCATAGGAACCCAGCCATCCATTTCCCAAGGCTTGAGCTCATCGTCTTCTATAGAGACTGAGTTCTTGGTAGGCACGGAATTCTCCTTTTGGTTGGTGTGAGCAGGTTTCGCTGCAGGTGCAGCAGCAGCAGGCTTAGACACAGCAGGGTGTGCGGCTACGACAGTCAGTTGACCCTCTGCTTCCTTGACGAAGCAAACGGCTCCAGCCAATGTGTTAAACTTCTCCCCATTAATTGTATCAATTGTCATGCCAACCTCCAACTTACTTCCAGCACCTACAAACTCAGGGAGGATGCTGGTCACCTTGAGAGTCCCATTCTCCATCGTGAGAGAAAAGCCAAGTTTGGCATCTTTTGATGACTTGGTCACCACAATCGTGACTTTATTTTGGATGCCTTCTCCATCGGTGAATGCAGGTGCTGGTGCAGCAGCAGTGGCTGTAGCAGGGACAACAGTAGGCACAGCAGCAACTGACTTCTTGACCTTCTTGATAAAATTGAAAGTGTAATTTGTATCCAATTCGTACTCCTTCTTCGCATCCTTCAACATCCGTTGAAACGACTCACACATCTGAATAGCGAATGTGCGTTGTGCATCACTGACTCCCACAACGGCGTTGCCATCCGTCTTTTCAAAGACCTTCTTCCACTCATCAGCCGCCGATTTGAAGAGAGGCTTATTACGGGTGGGATCTCCCCGCTGGAGCAATGCATCAATACCATGGTTTGCCACTGCGCCAGTCCATCCGAGCAAGTGCTCAAACTTCTCAGCAACCGGACGCATTGCTTTCGTATCTACCAATGCATTGGACAATATATCGTACTGACGACATGCGTCTCCCCCAATACTTCCACTCTCCGACGCATTAAGCATCTTCCACAAAAACATGGAGAACTTGTTCGCATCCGAGGCAGATTTCATGGCTTGGCCAGTGTGGTCTCGATCCACAAGAGTTTCCGTGAAGTCCGTACTCATGATGGTGGTGCAGCACCCCGTATCGACATCGATCGGTGACTTTTCTTCCCCCATATCATCGTTAAAATCCTTCTCGCGGTCAGATAGGAAGGTGTACTGGCGGAAGAGCCGTGGTAAGCGGGCCTTGACGGTCGAGAGTGGTAGTGGTGCAATGGGTTGGGGTTGGGAAGATGCCATGATGACGATGGTTCATGTAATGTAATGATTGACGATGAACCAAATAAATGACAATCAATTAGACAAGAGTGGTTTTTAGTTTAGTTTGTTCCGCGGCGGCGAGTCGTGTGGCGCGAATATCAAAATTTGATGTACTTGGAAGCGGCGCGGCGTCAACAACAACATCTAAAATTTAGTATAAAATTCAAAGCGCGCAACGCTTTCAAAAGGTATGGGGACGAGGGACGACGAAACAGAAAGTCAGAGGTCAGAGGTCAGGCCAGGCAGGCAGGATAGGTCAGGATGCAGGAGGCAGGAGGATGTCAGGAGGATGATTCAGGATCGTACTTATCACACAAAATTGAAGTGTATCAACAGAGAACTTTATTTGTGGCTAGTGTGTAAATACCAATATTGGATTACCATCTCCGAAAGTGATGCATCCCACTAATAAGATTTTGATCGCATGCGTTGTGTCCATCCCGACTGGACTGGCCTTCGTAATTCCCCCGTTACGAGCTGCACATCATGATAGATGTAGAACCGGTAGGAGTTTTCTCTCCGGGAAAGATGGCGAATCTTTGGAAAGTAGCACGAGAAGAGATATCCTTCAGCGAACAATCGCAGCATCGGTTTTCATCCCAGCTGTCTCAGAAGCCATGTACACTGATCCGGTAACTAGAATTGTGCTTCCATCGGAAGGGGAAATCGAGTCGGCTATTCCAAAAACGTTTGTTGATAACCCATTTGAGGACTTGGACAAAACATCTTTTGGGAGACTTGATCAAACTCCAGATACCGTATTTTATAAAAATCCAAGATTCACAGAGCATGTTGATGATAATGCTGTGCAGACAATGACGAAATTCATATCTAATGATGTATTGAAAGAAAATGATTCTGTACTGGACTTGTGCTCTAGTTGGACGAGTCACATTGAGAAGAGCGCTGCTGAAAAGTTAACTTTGCAGCGAATATCAGGTCTTGGGATGAACGAGGAAGAACTGAAGGCAAATACAGTGCTGAATGATTACACTTTGGTTGATCTGAATGCAAACCCTAATGTTGTTTTACCATACGACGACTCCAGCTTTGATGTTGTGTTATGCCAGTTGTCAATTGACTACCTGATACATCCGCTGAATGTCATGAAGGAAGTTAGAAGGGTTTTGAAATCTGGAGGAAAAGTTGTCATCTTGTTTTCCAACAGATTATTTATTACAAAGGTAAGGCCAGCGACCTGTGTCATAAACGCCCTGATCAATTTGAAACACAGTATCATTAATCATTAATCGGTTTCACGTCTTATAGGCTGTTGGATTATGGACAGGTAAAGACGACTTGGATCATGTTTACTCTGTTGGAAGTTACCTCAATTTTTGCGAGGGGGGATTCGTAAATATTGAGGCAAAGGACCTATCTACTAGGAAAAAGAAAGGCAAAGAAAAAATGATTGTAGGTGATCCAATATACGCAGTGATCGGTTTAAAATCAGTATAATTTCTAGTATCCGACTTGATGTTAACAAGGAGAAGTGAAACTGCCTGCAGTGCAGCAGGAAGCTACATCGCATGACAATCGACTCCTACACTTGCTTTATCACGATTTACTTTCGCTTAGTAGTCATCATCTAGCTCATCTTCCAGTTCTTGGGCTTTCTCCTCGTCAGTCTGGTCATCCTTCTTTCCTCGCATCCCCCTGCTGGCTTCCAGCTGCCTTTTATATTCATCAGGAGGGTATCTCATACTTCTAACGGCATCATTATGAGTTGTCAAACAATAGGCAATACGTCTATGGAAAGCCTCCATGGGCTCCGTTGTTGCATAAACATCTACCAGATCGTGAGACTGCACATAACCCTCTCGATGATAAATCGTAGCATCAATAACACCATCTCTCACAGCTTTAGACACAACAAACTCTGCAGAAGTAGCATTTGCAAGACCAAGACGGACAGCAATATCCTCCAATGAAATACGCGAGTATGAAGTATTGAGTCTCCTCAATCCAGCCTTCACTACAGAATGTGCCAAACGTGAGATGAGAGTATAAGTCCCATCCGACTTCAAACGATCAGAGAAATGCTTCACAGTTTCATGGAATCCGGCCAGGTCCCCGCGCCTCACTGCCTGAGTAATTTTCATGTATGGGGCAAGCTCTCCCTTCATTCCCTCCGAATAGAAAATTGATCTTTCGGGGATTTCACCCATGAGAAGTTGAACAACAATCAAGAGACGCTGTGAGGCAATGCGGAATCCAATACCGGTGTTGGTCGGTGCTTTACGGAGGCACTGGGACAAATTGGAAAAGGCAGATGTGTATTCAAGTCGAAGGGCCTGAATCTTTCCTGAGTAGTAGAGGTGTCTGCAAAGTTGGTTATTAGATGCAGTTTCTGGGAAGGATGAATTTGCCAATAATTGTTGAGCTTGCTCGACTAGAGTATGAATACGAAAGAGAAGGAAAGTGAGTATTTCTTGCATTCAGTTCAAAATAGGTCTTTCATTGAAACTTCTTGCAAACTTACCTTGATTAGCATTCAAGAGGTCCTTCAGCATGATATTCAAGAGTGTAGCTTGTGTATCGACGTCCCTTCTGACGACTGCTGTCCGGTGAGCAATACCGAGTTCTCCTCTCTGCACATGCTCCAAATGAAAGCCAGGAGAACAACTCTCCGTAACTAAACTCTCATAACGATAAAGCCTGGCTAAAAGAGGATATAGCCCATTAGCCTTACCAACTCCATATGTGTTTTGGGAAGCTTCCTCCATGTGCAGAGTAGTGATTTGGATTGCCTTAATGGATAACTCCAAAGCCTTGGCTGATTCTTTGTTTCTCCATAAGAGACGGATTGCCAACGAGAGAAGATAAGATTCAACCTCTCTCGATGCAGCCTCTAAATACTTTGGTTCAATTTCTTCCACTGCGTCACCTTCAGTTTGCATTTCTTCGGGTATGGGTGACAACTGCATGAGAAGATCCCGCCCAGTTGCACTAGTTGCCATGGGGTTCAGCTTGGTCTTGGCAACAAATGATACGTCCGCTAATGTTGCTTCCGATGCAGTACCGGAACTAGTTGCAAGCCATCTTTTGACAATTTTGGATGGGTTGGAGTGGATGAGAGTAGTGGCTGCTTCGATTACAGCATCTGTATTTTGTTCTCCACTTTTAAAGGCGGATTGACTGACAAGCGTGCGTTCAAGACGATTGACTGCCTGCACTAATTTATCCTGTGGCGAAATAACCTCTTCAATTTCCGACATCTTTTGATACGATTTATTTATTGTTATGTGATGGAAGCTTCTTTCTCTGTTGCAGTCTATTGTTGTATGAATTGCATTGGCGTTGTATGGTGACTTCGGATGAATTTGCGAGCCTGATGATGAAGGAGGTTTCGGTTGTTGTTAGAGTTTCGCCAGTCTTCTTTCGCATTCTTTGGATATCCTAGCCAGGATGGGAGATTAGATATCTTTCCAAAATTTTCTTATAAATGGATTGGTTCAAATAGAATAATCTTTCAACACAAATAGCGCTGTTGACACAAACTAAGTTACTATTTACATTAGTTATGGTGTATACAGGGTCAGTGTTTCAGTAAAGTGTGATGAATGCAATAGTAATACGGAAGATATATTTTAGATTGTTTTGTTTGTATTTATCGATAAGGCACAACCTGACAGGATACGACGCGATGGCCGAGCGGTCTAAGGCGCAACGTTAAGGCCGTTGTCTTCATTGGCGTGGGTTCAAATCCCACTCGCGTCACTTTTTGTCGTTTTGTTCTTCCTCAGTGCCAACAGAAGATTGCGATAGTACTCTTTATTTTGAATAACACTCTCTCTTTCTCAGTACTCTAGTTAGTGCTAGTAAATTGGAGTTGCTTCAGTAGCGACAGATAGTGTGGGTCCCTAAAGTATCAATCATGATGCTGCTTTTGCGTGTGTGCCACTTCAGGTTTGCCAGACTGATAGATACAATGGTTGGGACATTTCACCCTAGAAAGATAGACATCAAGTACTCGTTGCTTACTTCACTTCGCTTTCTGTTGAGAACAAATGCTCTTCTGCACGTACTCCGTATAAGTCATGATTGCTATTCATTATAAAATTAAAAGTTAGACTCAATTTGGCCATTCCATTTTCCATTTCATTACATTAGCTTCGTTGAGTTGGGCCCTGGTTGCACCAGACCCTTTTTGTACAGGGCAGAAACTGCTCGTTTGAAGGCTGCCTTGGAACTCCCAGGAAATACCTTGTTAATCTCTAACGGATCACTCTTATCCCCAACATCTATCTCTCCGACTTCTTTGAGCTTGTCAAGTATAATTACTCCCAAGTCCTCTGTTTTTCCCTTTCCACCTGGTTTTCGAAGGGATATATCAACTTTAGCATCATCCCTGACCCAGTCTACGTATGCTGGAAGTACTTCTCCAATCACGACATCAACTCCTCCTCTTCCTGCTCGAAAGTATTTGATTTCACTTTGAAGAATCAATCCCTGTGCAAGAGGTGGTTCATCTTCTGGTATCATTTCATCTTGATCATGTGATCGTCCGATGACAGCAACGGATGCACCTAAAGGGCCAAATCTGACAACTTCAACGAGAATGGGGTTCCCTTTTCGAAAAGCTTGCGAAGATGGAGAAGGGGCAGGACGTGCTTCGGGTTCATCATTTTCCGAGTTATTTGATGAGAGATTCAGCTTCGAAAGTTCTCTATCAATTCTCTTGGAAGAGGAAGATACAAGCCGCTGTTGAGTGCCGAAGATTAGGGGAGATTTTGAAAGTAGATTGCTTTGATTTTGTTGTGTGAGGGGGAAGGGACTGAATGCATGGGATGAAGGTCCAAACGCAAGGATCACAGCGGCAGGTCTTTTGAAATTATATTTCATTGTAATGCGTCCAAGATTTTGTATCAGCATCAACTAATCTAGGTAGATTGATTGAACAGAATTGAATTGGAATGGAATGGAGTGGAGGGACAGCTTAGCTACTACTCTAGAGGTAGATAGTTACCACCATGGAGGAGATACGTTGATGGATGATGGATGAATCCGTGAGCCGAGAGATGAGTGGTGTTGGTGTCAGCCTTTTTACTTTCTAGCTTATCTACTGCTCCCTACCCCCCCTACTTACCCCCCCCCCATGCGAAAACGTTTGAAAATCGCTGATGTTCCAACGCGCGCATTTTGTTTGCGCGACCCTTCCCTCTACCCACCCAATGGCTTTCGTCTGTCATTCAGTCCGTCATCACGTCAGTCACGTCATGATAGAAAGAACACCCCTTCTGTCTGCTGCCTGTTGCAACCATCAACCGTGCTCGCTAGTATCGTAGCTAGCGTGCCCGTCGTGTTCTTTCTTGTTCAATCCCATCCAAATTGGATTCTAAAATACGGTGTTTTCTTTGTGGTTCTTTCTATCGACGAGCGACGAGTTTAATAGCTCATAGCGAAAGATACACAATACACAACTGGTCCATCACATTCAGTCGTATTACTAATTAATTCAATTATCAATGTTGCTCGCTAGATCCCATCACTTTAAATCTTCCCTTACCTCCAGTGTGAGGAAAGGCGCGCATGCTGCTTCAATTCGCAGTTCACTCTCGAACCGTAGTGGTGACGCGCTAAGAATGCTATCGACGAATCCATCATGGGCAACTTTGGATCCAAAAGCGCTTGGTAAAGATTCTGAGCCTCATTACGTTCGTAATATCGTTGGGGGTGTTTGGCAGGAAGAATCAAGTATCAAAGGCAAGCTTTCTATCCCGCACCCCATGGACAAGGATGCCTTCCCAATCTGCAACGTGGCTGATACCTCCGTAGATGAATTGGGTCCATTTCGAGAAAGTATGATGAGTGTTAAGAAAAGCGGTGTCCATAATCCAATCAAAAATGTTGAGAGGTATCTCCTGTATGGGGATATTTCCAGAAAGGTAAGATTGTTCTTCTTTTGTTTCACTTCACTATCCATTGCGCTTGTCTTCGGATATGCATAGATATATATATGTCCATATATTACTTGAACTATCTATGATTCATACTCATGCGGATTTCGACCTCCACTCCAATCTAGGCGGGTGCTGCTTTGTTAGAACCAGAGAATCTGGAATTTTTTACACAAGCCATCATGAGCTGTGTGCCAAAGAGCCATGCTCAAGCTCAAGGAGGTAAGAAGCATGTCGTCATCATAATTGATATCTCTTGCTTTTTGTTCAAGAATCATCTTCCACCTTTCCTTATCTAATCAAACTTTGTGTGCTACTTTCAATTCTTTCAGAGG
>Ga0306864_1000855_pt1 | contig 13268 bp, 10 predicted proteins | sample AntRauTorckE5430_FD_190448 | JGI IMG/M metagenome (GOLD analysis project Ga0306864, IMG submission 190448) | Saline lake microbial communities from Rauer Islands, Antarctica - Metagenome Torckler E5 #430 (v2) (version 2) | ecosystem: Environmental > Aquatic > Non-marine Saline and Alkaline >...
CTGGACAGTGGATGGTTTTTGCTTGAGGATGTTGCGCATTCCACCATGGGTCGATGCCATCCGTTGAAGAATGGAACTTTGATGCATCTTCTGGTGGTTTGATTTAAATTAGAAAAGGGGGTTGTGCAATTAAGAGTAGAGAGTACAGATAGAGTAACAAGCTAATGAATGAAGCAGCTCGTGGTGCTTTAGCTTGTCGCTTCTTCTTGTCGCTGTGGAAAGAAGTGCCGCCCAACCACCACATATTTCTGAATATCTCTATTGGGTTGGTGGGAAGAATTCAAAAATAACTGTCGACAACAACTGAGTTGAGTTTTTGTTTATTAGTTTACACTTTCTTCTCTGCCAAATGGTTGTGAAATGTGCGCTTTATTAGAACCATCAGCCATCAGCCTTGAATCATGGTGACACAAAGGGGAAAGGAATGAAACAATCGCCTTTCTATTTCCACACGAACTTATTTACTTTAAAAAAAACATTTTAAACATTCTTGCCGAAAGAAGAAAACAAAACATAAATGGAGGGGTATAATGATGAGCAAGATTCCGAGATTTCTGAGTTTTCCGAATCATTACATACGATGAGTGAGGGAACATATGATTGTGAAGAACAAGGCTCTATTGTTTCTGGAGCATCAATGACGTCTGGAAGCATAACGAGTGAAGAACATTCTGATTTTGCGGCTCAAGATTCTGATATTTCTGATGACTCTACTCATTCCGAAATGTTTGGAGAGTTTATAGAAGAGGAATGTACTGACGAGAACACGCGTCAGAGACCTTTTGTCTGGACAATTGTAATCGCTATTGCATTTTTTACAGGTCTGATCGAAGCAGCTATTGGGATAATGTTTCTGATTGATCCAGAAGCAGCTAGGGCAGCTTTGAGTTTGATTGCAGGGGGGGTGGGGAAAGGGGAAAATCGGCAATTGTGACCGCAGCCTAGTCGAATGACAACTTTCATCTTGGCAATGAAGTTACTGCGATATCAAGGTCCTGTCCTTCCTTCCTGTGTGCAAGAGATTCTTCAGACTGGGGTGTGAGAAATGTCGATGCAATCAAATATTTGTCGCCCGATCGTTGCTAGAATTGAATGCTCCCAATTGTGGGCGTGCGAGCTGTTTTTCTGTAGATAGCAAACAAGGACTTGTATTTCATAAAACAGAAGCTATCTTTGCTTCTCTAAAATCTAGATTTGCATTGTATACTTTGAGGGCGTGCTTCTTATTGTGTAAGAGCCATTTGATGTGGACTTTCACAATGCTAATTGCGATAACTACAGCAGGTTCTACAAGTTCTAACTAAAGTCAAAATCATTGAGAATAGAGACAGCAGATTGATTAAGATGAATTTCTTACATATGATGAACGCTAGCTATTGTCAAACGAGTGCTTTCAGGGTCGTTCCCCAATGTGAAATGTAATCAGAATTAGGAGTTTTGCACGTCAAATTTACAAACAGGACAATTCCTGCTGCTACTCAGCCATTTATCGATGCATCCCTCGTGAAACCTGCAGTGGTAGAGATTGATAAATTCACAAAAAGAATGAATGTGAGAAGAAATGAAGAAAAAAATACTTGTCGGCATTTCAATCTCCTTCCTGTACTCTGAACTTACCCGTGCAAACACGGTAGAGTCTTTCTTTTCTGCCCATTTTCGAAATCATCTAAACAAATACAACATTGACAATAATCTTTAGGTAGTTCATGCTCAGCATCTGTCAATGTAGTTGTTGGCAAGGATCTAATTATGCCAGGATCAGTGCCTCTATTTTCAGATCCGTCGCCATATGTTTCCAGAAGATCATCGTAACTCATTCCATCAATCGCGTCTCTATTGCTGGGCATACCTAGATGGAATATACCATTACTTCTTGTTACAATCATCCGGTAACTAGGACCGGAACCGATTCTGTATGATTGCCCCAGGGATGAAAATGACTGATTCATATTTTGGTTTTGATTTTGGTTTTGATTTCCTCCTGGTCTCGAAAGACCATGGGATATAGCACCTCCGACAGCACCAGCAAACGCGCCCTCTACAGCAGAACTGAGGAATCCTCTATTTCTCGATAATCCAGAAAAGGCACCAATTGCTGATCCAAGAATTGCGGAACTCCCAATAGATCTATAAACTGAATTGTTCGGATTGGAATGGTTCCCATAATCCTGCATCGATATGGCGCGCATTTGTTCTTCGTCCATCATGGATATATTCAGAAATCCATCTTCAATGTTATTTGCTTCAATGAGTCGTTCCCTTCGCGTTGGGTCTGGATTTCGGATTTCGTCATTGCCATTGTTTGCACGTGTCTTATTTGTATTTGCCACTTGAGTGAAGGCACATGCCATACAGGTGTGGCTATCCATTGGGTTATGAAGTGTACATCTTGAACAAACCCATCCTGCTTCGATAATTTCATCTCCATCCGAATCAGAGTCGTCAATTTCAATCACTTCTTCTTTACGGTTTGTACGATTTTGCAGATATTCATTCTTGCTTTCTATTGCAGAAGCAGAAGCAGAAGCAGAAGGAGGTACAGAATCCCTAATTGAATCGAACAAGTCAACCCCACTTCTTCGTCTCGGTTGCATGCGGGCATCTTCTTCATTATCAGACTGATCTAGCACATTGATTCGACCCCGATTGATTTGAGAACGTGAAGTCCTTGCACGGGATCGTGGAGGTGAGGAGATCGAGAGGACGTCGCTTTGATCTATTTGTAAGTGTGCAGAACGTTCATCGTCCTCGGCAGTTTCAGATTCATTGTAGAGATTGCTGTGACTCATATTTGGTCGCCCTTTCGTTTGACGTTGGCGGCGAGTAGTGGAGGAATTACTGGAATGAGCTCCGCAGATGGTTGCTCTATGAAGAGCCATGTTGAAGGTTGGAATGCTGTGGTCACACTGCGGACAGCGGCTCATCTCTATTTCATCTGGAAAATTTCCTTCTTTGTTTCCGGTACTATTCTTAGACATTGCAATTATTGTGTATCTATCAAGAGTTCAGGGTGGTCAGTGGTCAGCGCAGCAGTAGCAGTGGCAGTAATGCGGTTGAGTGAGCAAAAGAGCAGAGAGATGCATCAAATGAAAATAATAATGTGCATCAAATTTGAACTATAATTCTCATAACCTACCATACTTGATAAAGTTGAGGTTGTATTATCATTGATTTTGCTTCTTGCTCGCTTTTAATTTCATTTAAATATAGCACAGCTTCTTTTGCGATGCCATTTGCAAGCTTAATCACCTGTTTGATGTTCAAAAGTGTGTCTTCGATTCTGAATAGATGAGTATGAATGTATGTCATATGAGTGTCGGAGAGAATTCAGTTAGGGCGTGAAAGTTACGATGATAAGAATAACATCAATTTACGACAGAACAATAAGCGATGCAGTGTATTGTATACCGAACAGTTCAAAAGAAGTGGAAGCAACTCATTCTTACACCTTGATTAGCGCGTTTGTAACTAGATAGCCTCGTTTGTTATTACTGGCGTAATTTCGTAAGAATGATGATAAATAAAATATTATATACTCTACAGTTCTGTATACTCAGCACTCAGCAAATGGCGTACGGCTAAAAAAGGCGAAGTAGATCAAGGTGAATTCGCTAGCCTTATTTCGTATTGTCTGAAGAATTTCATTCCTATGATCTGTCTTTCCGGCTCACCTCTGTGGTCAGTACGTGTCATTACATCTCTAGGACAAATAACAAGGGTAATGATTGACCTCTAATCTAATTTTATTATCGTAGTATTGCAAAAGTGTTAAGGGTCGTGGAATGGGTGTAACGATATGTCGGTGTTCCAAAATACACTTATTTGTCAACATTGCTTCATAGGATGTCGTAAAAGAGATTTCCAGCAACTCTCGGAGGTTCTGTAACAAGGTATATCTTAGTTACGATTCTTTGGAGCCTTGGAGCTCTTCTCGCTGTCGCCTTTCGTCTTTGGCATAAGGTTGTTTGGAGCCTTGGAGCTCTTCGTATTATTAGCGTCAGTCCTTAACATATGAATTTTTGGAGCCTTCGAGCTCTTGATCCTGTTCTCCTTAGTTTTGAGAGTGCGATTCTTTAGAGCCTTGGAGCTCTTGATAATGTCCTCCTTTGCCTTGTTCACCATGCGATTCTTTGAGACCTTGGAGCTCTTGAGTCTGTTCTCCTTCGTCTTCAGCAAATGATTCTTTGGAGCCTTTGAGCTCTTGATCCTGTTATCCTTTGTCTTGTTGAGCATAAGATTCTTTAGAGCCTTGGCCCTCTTGATAACGTCATCCTTTTTCGTGTTGAGCACACGATTCTTCGGAGCCTTGGAGCTCTTCGTCCTCTTCTCTTTCGTCTTGAGCATATGATTCTTCGGAGCCTTCGAGCTCTTCGCGCTATTACCCTTTGTCTTGGGCATATGATGTTGTGGAGCCTTCGAGCTCTTGATCCTGTTATCCTTTGTGTTATTGGGCATACGATTCTTTGGAGCCTTCGAGCTCTTGATCCTGTCATTCTTTGTTTTGTTGAGCATGCGATTCTTTGGTGCCTTCGAGCTCTGAATAGTTTTCTCTTTTGTCTTGTTGACCACGCGATTCTTCGGAGCTTTTGAACTCATGATAATATTCTCCTTTGTCTTGGGCATATGATTCTTTGAAGCCTCGGAACTCTTTTTCCTCTTCTTCTCTGTGTTGACCACGTGATTCTTTGGAGCCTTGGAGCTCTTGATTCTATTATCCTTTGTTTTGTTGAGCATGCGATTCTTTGGAGCCTTGGAGCTCTTGATCCTGTTCTCCTTCGTCTTGAGCATATGATTCTTTGGAGCCTTTGAGCTCTTGATAATATTAACTTTTGTCTTGTTGAGCATGCGATTCTTTAGAGCTTTCGGGCTCTTGATAATGTCCTCCTTTTCTGTGTAGACCACGCGATTCTTCGGAGCCTTGGAGCTCTTGATCCTGTTTTCTTTCGTCTTGAGCAAATGTGTATTTGGGGCCTTAGAGCTCTTGATACTAGTATCCTTCGTCTTGAGCACTAGATTCTTTGGGACCTTTGAGCTCTTGATACTAGTATCCTTCGTCTTGAGAATGAAATTCTTTGAGGCCTTCGAGCTCTTCGTATTGTAGTCCTTCGTATTGTTGAGCACGCGATTCTTTGGGGATTTGGAGCTCTTCGTATTGTAGTCCTTCGACTTGAGCACGCGATTCTTAAGGGATTTGGAGCTCTTCGTGTTGTAGTCCTTCGACTTAAGCACGCGATTCTTTGGGGATTTGGAGCTCTTCGTAGTGTAGGCTTTCGCCTTGAGCATGCGATTCTTTGGAGCCTTCGAGCTCTCCTTGATATTCTTCGTCTTAAGCATGTGACTCTCTGGAGCCTCAGAGCTCTCCTTGATATAGTACTTTTCCTTGATTCTGAGATTCTTTGTAGTCTTGGAGTTCTTCTCATTATTGTCCTTCGTCGTTAGCTCGTGATTCTTTAGGGGTTTGGGGCTCTTCGCAATATCCTCCTTTGTCTTTACCATATGATTCCCCTGTGAGAATCAAATTGAGGTGAGAAATGACGAGAATGCATCGAATAGAAGCGAAGTCTAATAAACAAAGCACTGACCCTGGTGACACTAGCGTCGACAAGTACCACCGTGGCAATGGCGAATAGGATTGAGAAAGTATAGTGCTTCATTGTTGTTTTCCGATTCGAAATTGAGTTGCAAAATCTAAAATTATGAGAAGAGCGAATTGATTCAATAGTAATTGAAATTCGATTTAGGTTCAAGACTTTTTACTTGCAACAGAACTCTCCAAATTGAAAATACAGCCAGCAATACAAAAAAGTTTATTTTCAAAATATTCAGAGCTGGAGAAGTTTCTGCAGAACTTGCCTGACAAATCAATTTCAGCTCATTTACGATGAGCGAATCATCATCATTGAAGCAAATTAAGGAGTCGTGGGAACTTTTAAAGTTCAAATCAATCCGTGGGCTTTGGAAATCAATATTGTAGATTCCTTTCTTTACACAGGCTACGAGCGGCAATGATCCAGCAAGTATTCGATTGGGATACCAGACGCTCAGACCACAGCTCGGTTGATAAGTATAGTACTTTCTTAAGATCTGTCTTCTCGTTTCCTTTGCATTATTGTCTTAAATCGTATGCCGCTGTTGTTCTTCTACATTCATTCATTATTAGCTTCACTTTTACTTTGATGGAAAGGAACGATCATCATTATTTCTATTAGATAACATCATGCCAGCCACTAAAAAACTCCCAAAACTGTTTTAGATATATTCACGCAATTCGGGTTCAACCTGAGAATAACTAACTTTTTGTTACATTAAATGCCTTCATGCTCAGACTTAAGTGCAATTTTGGATCTATCAAGAACTCGACGGACAGCATTTGATTGTCAGACTTCCTCGTCACATTCATAAACACGATATCTACATTGCTCCTCCGCACTCTCCTTTAAAACAAGGATAACCCGTTGGAAATTCATACCAGAGCAACTCCACAAGTGAAATCTGGAAGAGCCTCTAGAACTGGGAACCTGACACTTTAACCATTTGCTTCTTTTCCTTTCTTGTAAAATTTGATATCCTTAGTTGATATCATTTCTTCGCGCCTGCCATGAGACAGAGACGCTCTCTATAGCTTCCTGTAGAAGCATATCTATCATAAGAGTTGTGATAGGTGATGACTATCACAGGACCAAGTGGATTGTTCAATCATCGCCCTTTCTTCCCGAAGTTACGAATCGTGATAGTACCAGGCCTATTGATACATTTATCTGTAGGACCGCAAAGAGTAATCACACCATCGTAAAGCAGCATCCTCGATCTTTTCTAGTTGATATATGTTATTGAATATCGTAGCTGCTATTAAGGTAGATTTGAAATGAGAGGAGCTGCGCTCCTGATCTCCCGTCTTCAAAGACGCACTTTATATCGACATGGCAAGCACTCTTCAATGCCTTCCTCTCTTCTGTGGTGTTTGACTTTATACTGGATACTGCATCCTCTCTCAAAAGTTTGAATCAAGTATCCTTATCTCCTTTCCTCAATGAATGTGTTATCGTGGGAAGCAAGAGGTAGCCAAGGAGCTTTAGTTGGAATGAGCAGAATATCACAAACACCATGTCTGTCTCCTGGCGAAACAGTATCCAACATCCAACAAGCCACAACGTTCCCATCACCAGCTTTCAAATGGCAACTAGATGATTCTTGGTCAGTCTTTTGGGCTTCAAGCAAAAGTAAAGAGCAGATGTGTCAATTCCTTGAATTTCTTTAGCCTTCAATGATATTACCAATCTCTATATCACTTCACTAGCGCTTGCTTCTGTTAAGGTCATAACTGTAGTTTCAAGGAAGGTGCCAATTCCTTTGGCAGAGTAGAGTGACATAGCAGCAAGAACATCGGGTTCATTCAATAGTGAGTAGAGTCCCGGTACTCCTTTGACAATAGCTATGGGCCAGTTTCGAAGTCACGTTTACAGAGGATGGTCAGGATTATCATTGACAAAACACAACAAGAGAGGAATTAAAATCTAGATTACATCATGCACTCTCACGAGAAAAGTGGGCGCCTTTTTGATTCGTGTGGGTCCGAAAGTTCGATCGTCATCTGGGAGACTGAGGTGCTTAGCTGTTGATTGAAAAGATATCGCCCCTTGAACAAATCTTGCAGCATCCATGCTTGAGCGAACATACGCCTTTTTATCTTTCTGCAACTTGAAATAGGTCCCTTTCACTTGCTTTCACTCTAATATCTCCTCTTGCACCTTATTTTCCTTGACGATGAAACTGCTGCCGATAATTGCATTCTCTCATACTTCAATGAAAGTAAGAGTAGAAGCTACAATCACGATTGTAGTTCCGTGGAAGAAGATCACTCCCACATTGTTATTTCTTGGAATTCCTTTTTTATTTATTGCCCCCGGCAAAACGTTCTCCTAAAAAGATGAGTCCGAAGTGATAATAGAGCTATATCTCTTGAGAGGCTTTCTCATCTTTGTTGAAGTAGAAAACGGCACCCGTGTCCATTGCTCTGGCTAGACATGTCTACAACAATGCTACATATGTTTACGAATATTCACACTAAAATGTAACAAAAGTTTAGGGTTAGCGTTATCTACGCACTGTCATCCTCTTCATCACCACCATTGGTGTTTCTTTTAAATTTACTGAGATAACGTACGAAGAGAATATTGATGGAAAAGGTTGCAGGCTGACATTTGCTACTCCTTTCAGATCATTTCTCAATTCGTGTCCAAGATCACAATATCATGGTCATTTAAAGAAGTATCTAAAGCCACCTATCAGACAGATTTCATTATACCGAACTGCTGTGTCTTCCTCAAGCATGTGCGTTCGACATTCAGGGCTTTTGTTGCGCGTGCTCTTACTTAGCGTTTGATACAACTGTTCGGTAGGAAAGCATTCTCAAATCGGGAAACGCAGGCATTCTTCACTACTGTGTGAGAAGAAACATGGAGGTGTGAGGGACATTGAAATCATTGTGGAAAATAGATATCAATAAACAAAACAGGATTGAGCCGAAACATGATTCTTTCCGATGCATTGGTTTGTCAGAATTAATACGTCTGATCATCGACAATCGAAAACGACGTCTAGCACAAGAGGTGTCAGATTTGCGTTTGTTTGTTCTTCATTCAAACATCATTTGCACGGGATTTCTAGTTCATGTTCCGGATTCTCTTTCCTCGATAAACAACATCATTTTCAGTTTCTAAATCCATTTGGTCAATCTGTATGCCCTCCGCCAAAACCGCACCGCTCCTTCCTTCGTCCATTTTAGAGTTGGAAAGGAGAAGATTTTTGGAGTTGAAACGGAGGGGCCAGCTCCATATAGGTACCTAGACCGTCGTGAAAACTGGATATGATATCATCATCATGATGTTGTCACGAGGTGGTCAATCTCTGGTATTGGGTAATTTTGGTTCTGGATCTTGAACACTTACATCTTAGATTGTTAGTATCACAGTCTTGGTCTTTCTCAGAGTCATGACCGAAGCGTTTAGTTGTTTGTTTCATTCATATTCATGATTCATGGTAAATACTTTACTGTGTTTTGTGAGCATCTTGGCTGCGATGAAGGAATGAAGTGAAAATCTATTCCTTGCTAAATTTGAAAATGAACGGCTGTGAGAGTACCACTAAAATACCTTGGGAATAACACGGGAAAATAAACGCAAATAACGTCGCAACCATCTAAACCCAACCCATGGATGGAAACAGGAAACAGCAAACAGCTTCCACTCTGCACTCTGCACTCCTCCACGACCGTTGCATTACCTTCTGATATTGTGCCGTGTTACTCCTACAAGCCAATCAAACTGCAAGTGCAAAGAACACACGTATAAAATAAACTTGAAATCATCATGAACTGGGCTGATCACTGCTCCTCCGACGAAGAATCTGATGAAGGACTTCATCCTGCACGCATTGCTTCCAACGACTCCATCAAGGCTGATCATAGCAACGATCTTAGTTATGCAACTGATGTAGATTCTATCACGGGAGATGCCGACCTTGAGGAAGTGACGGAAGAAATACCATTCCCTGAGCCAGTTGACATGAATGACCTTCCTGAAGGCTTTCCTATGGAGGCACCCTTCACAGCACATGTGAACAATATACCGTTCAACATCAAGTCGGAGGGTGACTTTGGACATAAGATTGAGGGATTGGTGAAGTACAGATACCAAGGCTCAAAGCTTGTCAAAGTAATCAGTGCTAGATTTGGTATTGATCGTATCACTGGAAAAAGGAGAGGATTTGCGTATGTCGAGTTTGCGACTCCTGAGGAGGTGAGTGATGCATTCAACAAAAATGCGAATGCTAAATGTTGAAAAATAATCTAACACGTTAATTGGCTCTGCAGCTCATGCTATTCTTAAAAATTAGTGATGGTCATTCAAAGCTTCACAACCGTGACATCCAAGTAAACATTGCAAAACCTTCAACTAGCAGCAATAACCGTCGCAACAACAATCGTGACAACGGAGAACGAAGAGGGGATGTTCGTGATCATGGAGAACGTGGGGGCAATGTGCCAGAAATTGATGGGTCCAAATTTCGAGGAGGATTTCGTAACGCAGGAAGGGGCAATGAGCAGAGAGGAAGAGGAAGCAACGAGCAGAGAGAAAGGCTTCAGTTGAAACCTAGATCATCAAAGCCATCAGAAGTCGACAAACCTTCAGATCAGGGGAATTGGCGTTCCGGGTCTAGTGATAGAGATTCTGGTGATCGTGGCGGAAGAGGCCGTGGAAGAGGACGGGGAAGACAAAATAGTCGTGGTGGTGACCGTGGCGGAAGAGGTGGAAAGAAGAATACACGCAATAATGACAAGGATACTAAGGAAGTGTCTGCTGATGGATGGGATTCTGCACCAAAGACTACCAAAAAAACGGTAGCAGCACCTGTTGTTGTAAAGGAAGAAAAGAAAAAAGTGGCAAAGGTTTCAAATGCCTTTGCTGCACTTGGATTTGAAAGCGATTCAGATTAGATACTTATTATTAAAACAGAATACAAGTTTACATGTATCTGCATCTACGTGGAATATGCTTTAAACACTTTTTATTCTTAAACACAACTCCATGTGTAGCTCATGTCTGCCTTTTTTTGAAATGATGCTTGCGTCAAGATGAAATGATGAAGAATAATGAAGATATCTGATATCTTGTCATGCGTCTGACTATTTATCCCTCTTTCTAAAACGAAGTCTGTACAACCTATACAAGCCAACAAGCGTCCCAATCGTAATACCCAGTATATGACCATAGAACGAGCCTAGAATAATAGGTATTGGCCATCGTTGTATCTGCAACCCTCCATCTAAAATGTTCAAAACCACAAATGGAATGGTCGTCACGACAGTACCATACAAAATATAACAATTTAACTCGTTCACCAAGCTTTCGATGAAGGTTAGTTCAGTATAGTCTGGAGCGAGGAGCACTCTTCTCACTGCCATTTGTATTGGCTCGTTATCATTTGGCTGAATATATCCAAATGCCATTTGAGTAAAAAACATGGATGCAAGGACAGTGTGACGAACGTTGACAAAAGGTGATGCTCCACAGAAAATAGAAACCACAATCATGATGACACTAAGTGCTGCCATCATAATCATATAGTTCATTGTGCACTTGATCATCTTGTCTAACATGATTTTATCTAAATCCTTCAAAGCGTATTTGCCCTGATAGAATAGCAAACTGGTAGTCAAGATAAATTCAGTTGGCGTCATAATGGATCTACAAGCTTGAAATACAACTGGCCGCAGTGCTTCAATTGGGACGGGACTTGCAATAATTTCTGTAGGATCCCATCGCTCCTGAGTTTTCATGAATAATTAGGAGTATCTTTTTCTACAATTCATTATTGCAAAAACTCCACGTACCATTTTGACTTTGTCCACATAAAACACACTGAATATTTCTTCCCTTAGCACTGCTGCCAAACAGAATGTATTCAGTAAAACGGACATTGTTCTGAAAATAAGCATTGTCCTGCATCGATGAACCATATCAATATTCGACATGATGTCACGAAAGGGTGATATCTAAAAAGTGCGAAAGGTGAATGCTGTTAGAATTGCTATTGACTCGATGTTGTTTTGTTGTTTTCGTTGTTTTCGTTGTGCTCGCTGTTGTTGTTGTTGCGCTGTTGTTGTGTTTGGTGTTTGTGTAGGTTTGTGTCGTTGTGCAATACCATGGAGGTTCTTAACCTCTACCCATTTTGAATCTATGCCAAGATTAGCCAAGATTCATACCCTGTAGCGCTTAAGATGATGATGATGATGAATGATGATGATGATTCTCTTTTTTTCAAACTGGAGGCTTGATGATTGATGATTGCCCATTCACTGCCCACTGCCCACTCGACAATTAACAATTAACAATTAACAAACAGGGAGTTAAATTTTGTTCCCACAGAGCTTTATTGAAATCCAGGCCTAGGCTGATCATTTTGTCTGTATAACCAGTCTATCATAGAAGGTGGCCAGATGTCTTGACTAGTAAGGCCTCGACGGACATCAATTTATTCTTTTAAATGTTGACTGCAAGAGATTTAGTGAAGATGATGTTTTGGATTTGCTTCACAGATTTCTTTCAAGATTCGCATCAAGGTCGGATCTGATGCCGTAATGAAGTAGGTGTACTGTTCCTTGGCCATTGTTGATATGGGTCAGTGTAATGAAGAAAATGGACATGTTTCCGTCCGTTCATCCATGACGGCAATGCAATCTAAAATTGCGGCGCGTATTTCACTATCTCCTCTGTCTACATCTGCATCAATTGTTCTCGGGTAACTAGCTGCAAAGCCTACCATTTTGTAGAATCCAAGCACTGAACCCTTCGCCGGAATTCACCCCCCAAGATGGCAGTCCCACAATTTACGTTAATATCAGGACGTCGCGCAACAATGAAGAGATGGGAAGGATATGGGCAGAACACGTTGAGCAGACAGAGATCGCGGAAACAAAACATGATTCTACAAACGACATCAAGAATGAAAAGTTGTTCGGCCAAAACAAATATGACCTAACTGTCAAGACATCCTACGAATATGATGTTGTAAAGTGTCAAGACTATGATGAAGATATGGGCATTTGGGTGCGCAATATGCCAGAGGAAATTAGAAATGCCAATCCTGACTTTGTTCCTAGCTAGCTGTGAGCTGTGAAGCGACTACAAGTACCACAACTGTGGTACCTTTCAGCAACTGTAGCTAGCTAGCTTTATCATGCTCTCTAGTAGTATAGTGAGCTATTGAGCGAGTTTCTAAATCCCATCACGCACTAATATCATTGTGAATGTCAAGGCAGTGGTAAATGCGAATGACACACACCTACACATACCATTGTTTCCCTCCTGGGTACGAGGCTAAAAACTGCACCCATGCTCCCTAGGCTTTACAACCTCGGCAAGCAGTCCTTTGCGGGACAACTATGCTATTTGTGGAGACCTCGTAAAATATGAGGAGAAGCAGATAGTAGTTTAATTTTCTCTTTCATTTGGACTTTATAGAGATAGAAAGGAATGTATCTGTGATTGAAAACGAGGCGGTTCCGTGGGCTAGCTACCCTACATCCGCATACCGTTGATTAAACCCACCCCATCAGCGCCTGAGCCGTCGAGGAACCTCATGTTATTGTTTTGCTTTGGATTGGAGGGGATTGAGAGGAGGACGGGTACCGTGCTGCATGTCGCCAACGAGCAGTGAATCATGGCCTGTTTAGGGTTCCGAAACAGATGATTCATGTTGCAGCCCCC
>Ga0306864_1000858_pt1 | contig 13256 bp, 15 predicted proteins | sample AntRauTorckE5430_FD_190448 | JGI IMG/M metagenome (GOLD analysis project Ga0306864, IMG submission 190448) | Saline lake microbial communities from Rauer Islands, Antarctica - Metagenome Torckler E5 #430 (v2) (version 2) | ecosystem: Environmental > Aquatic > Non-marine Saline and Alkaline >...
TTGAACCTTTTGAATCATTCTCGAATGAGTCGACTCTGTTTTCTGCCTTTCTTTCACGGCGAATCCCAACTCAATCTTGCAATTGTCTAAAGTGCTTTTGATCAATCCGGTTTTTGTCTCTGCCAATTTCATTCCATTTTCGGCTTGTGTTAGTCTGACTTTCAAGGCACCTATCCTTTGTCCCAAGGTCGCTTCAGTCTCGAGACTTTTTCGAAGATTGGTATTGCACTTCTTGTTTAATGCGTTGTTCTCACTCTGCAATTTGTTATAACTACCTTTCATGCTCTTCATTTCTTTTCCTAATTCAATCACAGCATTCGCTTTCTCCCTCGCATCTTTCTTTGCCGCCTGCAATTCCTTCTTTGTACCTGCCAATTCCTCCACTACATTCTTGGTTCGCTTCTTTGCTGCTGTTACTTGTTTCTTCATCTGTGCAACGCTGAGCTTCCTTTTATTCGGCTTCCTTTTATTCGACTCGTCTTCTTCTGACGAACAGTCATCAGAAGTGGAATCTTCGGGAGAATGGTTAGAAGCGTTATCGCTGAACGAGACTTTGCGCGATGGAAAACGTGATGCATTGTCAGATGCGTACTCAACGGAAGTCGATGCATTATAGCCATCCCCTGGCCCTGGAGGTACACCATGAGGACTGGTGTCGGCTGATTGACTAGTAGTACTAGCTTGCGATTGATCAGCACAGTTGTCTCGTTCTGCGTTGACGTTCGATGCAATTTCCGCCCTTGCAGTAGCTTGTCTTGTGGTGATGTTTGCCATATTGTAATATAATGGGTGAGTATATCGATTCGATGACTGCGATAGAGAGTAGATAGAGCGGATACTACTAGAGGGAGTGAGTGGATACAAGAAGACGGTAAAAATCAGCCTTCAAATCGATTCGAATGACTCCACAGAAGACTATTGAATGCCAACCACCAATGCAGCGTTATCAAGGGTAACTAGTAGTGTATTTTAGATGCCTTGCTTGTGGATGTAGGTGCTGTATTGTTGTAGATAAATAGTGATAGAGTGAGTGAAATGACGTCTTTTTTTGTGTTTTTTTAACTTTTTGATATTTTGATTTTTATTATTTCATCGTGAAATTTTCGAACAAGGTGAGTGCGGTTACACGTTCCCGGTAATGCAATAGTCATATATTTTGAAGGAACAACATGAATGGAAGATTGCCATACTAGAGAATGAATTTAGGGAAGTCGCGATTGACGATGGTCTCGGTAAGTTTCGATAGCCTTGAACCTCATTGCTGCATGTAAATGTGCATTCTTCCTTTAGGTCGCATTATGATACAGGTGCACCATGATTTACCAAGTCAAGATTGAATTACAAATCGATGCACCTTCTTCTTTCATCCAAGCGCTCACATTTTGTTCCTTCCATTTCGTCATAGTCGCGGAATCCCTCCTCGAGGACCTAATCACAATAGACAATTGAATGCTGCTCAGCTCGTGGAGATTTGATCCGCACCCTTGGACAAAAAGTTTGACGCCGATTGTTTACACTATTCAGTCCAACCCAAAAATCTCGGAGCATTATTGTATTGATTCGATCGTTTGTCTTGCAAATTGTAAACATCTTAGCGAGCATCTTGATGGGAAGAAGACTGAGAGTGCTGTGCACCTCTTGATAAAATTCTTGGATTGAACTCTTTTTACATGGAGAGTATCTTGAAACATGTCCCTGAATTTTTCGCAGACCAAGAGGAAAAGATGAAGCATAATTTGGTTTGGTTCTTGTAACAAGTGTTGGTGTGCAATTTACTGGAAGTCTCCATGCGCAGTGTTCAATATGTTCATGATGGATCTTCTCAAGAGAGGGCTGCTGATTTGTATCGTACCAAGGGATTGTTGAATTTCATGGACAAGGAGATACCAAGTTTGGGTTTCAGGGAGTGCATGAGCAAATTATTTTTGGATCTGCTGACTCACCATGGTGTTTTCATTGGAAAGGACTTGGATAAGAAGTTGCTCACCAAGAGTTTGATGGAGTGTTTGTGCAAAGAAGAAGAGAAGTAAAGCGCTCTAGAATACTTTGTCATTTTGGGTTTTAATTGGAAATTCTAGAATGTGTATTTAACTACTACAAACAAGAGCTGGTTTGCCAATGTTGGGAAAATTCATTCGCATCCGTTAACAATTCATTTGCCCTTTGTAACATGGACGAGATATGTCCATCTCCAGGCACAAACATCAAAGCAGCTTCAAAGCTTCCAATTGCCTTTGGGAGATGAGTTTTGGTCCATGATTGTTCGCGAGCTGACCAAGTGTGCTTTGATATTTTTGTATTCTGCACATAAGAGAGCACATCTGTGTATGAAAGTGGCAATAGCGGAGTTCTATACAGTCAGTTGGAAATGATAGCATTGTCGTGAGCGTCACTGCAATTCCAAAGCAAAGGATCAAATCGGGGTATGTGTGTGCTTACCTTCCTGCAGACATACGTGCATCCCAGGCAAGAGCATTCAATGGCAACCATGCACCATGCAAAAGATATTTAACCTCTATGAAGGATAGTACATTATCGAAACGGCGTAAACCTGTGCGTGGTTTTCTTTTTGACTCAAACAGTTTACCTAAGGTCATTGCTGCCTTGTGTGAGGCAGGGTAGCATGCAACCGGTTCATAGATTCCTGCTCGTTTCCGCTCATAGACGCAATTTGACCTATACCCATATGTAGAACGTGATCATTTGTTGCTTCTAGAAGACCAGTCTAAAACGCAATCTTTGCTTCTAACAGATTCATAGAGCGAATCAAATCGAGGCCTTTTACGTGTGCTCTTCTTGCTATTCGAGCTTCTTTCTTTGCGATTACACGTATAACCAACACCCAACGTTCACCGGTACTAATCGATGTTCCTGCATGCATAATTCTAGAGGAAAGGTGTTATGACATTCCTCTTTCTATGCAAAGAGGAAGTCTACTGTGATCCTCAAGACATGCAATTTACATGCCTCTTCCCTGAAAATCTGTGTGTGAGGAAAGAGCTATATTTAGAGTTAAAAGTGATGCATCTCTATGCACCGGTTGAGAAATAGATGGTGCAATAGATCCCAGAATTTGCCCATCATACACTGCTAAATCCTCGACGCCAAGCCTTTCTTGCAGCATTGGATATAAATCGCTTTGTAAAAGTATATTGAGATTTTCGAGTTGGCTAGTCTTGCTTCTCCGAGGTCGCTACTTGTCGTTTATCCATCAGAGTTATCCGAGTGCAATGCTTTCTCTTCACCAGAAAACTATGCGGTGTCTCGGGCAGTCCAGATAAAGAAATCACATGTGTTTTCGTCAAAGACTGCTTCCTTGCTTTCAAGAATTACATGGCCATCTTTCAATTTGAGTACAGATGGACCTCCATTTCCAGTCTCCACGCTATAGGAAGTGAAATCATCAGTTCGCCAACTCTTGACGTCTTTCGTGTCGTTGCGCTTTGTTGGTGATTTTTGACCAAAATTTTGCGTACCAGATTCGAATTTTGTGGTGTGCCTCGTCTCTGCACGTTTATTGTATTCTAGTATAGCATCATCGTTCTCACTTTGATAAGCAGAGGTTCTCATAGCCATGGTAGACATCGACATCGAAGGCACGCTGAAAGCGTCGGCAAAACCAGCTACTGTCGAAAGAATCCCTAGAGCAGCAAAAGGACAGAACGTAAATAAGGCAAGAGTAGACGAAGACAGTTGCGAGAGGGCGTTTGTATACTTCCGAAAGATTGGTTTTTGGTAGTGTGAAGAAGTGAGCTGTATATTTGTGCGTATCTGCTCCTCGATCTCCAAGCAGTACTTGATACAATGGCACATACGCTTGTGTATCTCATCTTTATGACGTACATTGCTATCTTTTCTTCTGTTGCCATATCCACTGTGGTAGTGATGAAATCCATCATATGCTTTGAGTTCGGCCTAAATTTATGTTATCCATCTATGATGATTTCTCAAAAAGCTTGAACATGGAATACAGTACTACAAAAGCATTCAATTCTTATGGTCACCAAACAGTGTTATCGTGCAAATCTGAGCCTGTGGTGCCAACCCAAAACGAATGTCGAGTTTATTAAATATAGCACACAATCTCGTTATGTATCAGCACTCTTTTCCGTGAAAGGAGGTGGACTCAACTCTTCTGTAATCATGGAAATGATAGAGATCTTGTTTCCTTCAATTTTCGCCTCAGTGTAAAAGTTGACCTGAACCAAGAACGAATACCGCACCATCAGTACTTAGAACTGCGCTTCCACAAACACATAGATTTCCAGCAGATTTCCAGCGCAATTTCCAGTGTAGGAAGAATCGCTGTTATCGGGAGTGGCAGCTTAAGTCCTTGATTCACCAACATACGCAACTACCATTCAGCCTTTCTTTATCTGATGCAGCTATGGTAGCCATTAAACAGAGATCGGATGTACCACAATGTGGCGAATCTCAGCTACGTGACTTCAACAGACAGCGGAGGACATCAGGCAATTAATCCGGAAGACCTCGAAATGACTTCCAATGATCAGTGAAACATCTTGTTTCATCAAGTGTTTACACCCACAGGAGAAAGTCCATGTTGTAAATCTTACCTTTCTTCATTGGACCATTAGATGAATGTTAAGGATTATGGGCTTGGTTTGTAACTCCAGTTTGCCAATCCCTCCATATCTCAAGCTATCTATCAGCCAGCAGAGATGGTGATCAATAGGCAAGTTTAAGGGAATGGTAATTACAATTTTAATAGAAGAGAGAGTTCAATTTGAGAAAATGAAGCACATAAAAAAAGTAGAGCTGCTTTTTCAAATGAGGATTGATTAGAATTCTAAATAAATATTTGAACTTCAGGCGTTCATCACAGATTATTTCATGGGTACAACTCTTTGACGATCCATCCTCTACAATGGGAATCAAATAATCAACCAACTTGAATGGGAACCCCGTACCCGTTCCTATAGATATTGGGATCACAAGTCAATGGTCTCGTTGCATGGATCTGGATATTTTTTGGGAGAAATGCCCCATGCTCATATATGGCATCTGGAGAGGCAAGATACTGCTTGAATCGATTGGCTACTTTGAGCCCATGCGTTTCCAAGAGGTTTGCCGGCAGCTGCACTGTACTCGAGCAATTACTAGCTGCAGAGAAGTTCTCATCAGCAGCATGGGCATCAGTATCGTGCCCATGTACACTTTTGGATGCTATTCGAATGTAGAAATGACTAATCAGGATAATCATGTATGACAGTTTGTGATGGCTTTTATGAATCAAAGGAATATTTACGTTAGGCCGTATTTAACAGTAGCGCTTTTGACAAGTCTTATTCTATAGTATTTTTTTGTCACCGAACTCAATGCCTCCTCTTTTGATTATTTCTACTGCATAACCGTCAGGATCATATGCAAATGCAAGACCTTTCATCGAACCACCATCAGGCTCCTTCAATCAAAATGAATAATAGATATGATTCAAACGAGTTAGAAACCACTTGGACTTGGCAAACGGCAAATCACAATAAAAGTACAGCCGCTGCTTTGTACACACGTACCTTTTTGAATCCATATCCCATCTCGCGAATACTATCACATGCAGCATATACATCGTCTACCAAGAATCCAGTATGACCAAATCCTTGGCGGTCTTCTTCATTCCCATTGTAATACTTGAAATCATCGTCATTTTCAGTACCATGGTTGTGAGTCAGCTCCAATACTGGACCAAATTGTCTCCCGAGCGCCTCCATTTTTTCATTGTCATTCATTGACGACAGATTCAAGTTATTATTCGCAGATGATGCCATGAAGTACAATGAAAAATCATCAAAGTTCCTTTCAAGGACTACTTCCATTCCAAGGGCCTCATAAAACGAAATGCTTTTTGTAACATCTTTCACGCGCAGCATAGTTTGAGAGAAGTTGAAGTAGTTTGGAATCGTACCTGCATCACATCTTCTCTTAACAATTTCGACCCAGTATCCATCTGGATCATAAGCGAACGCAAGGCCCTTCATTCTATCAGTTTTAGGAGGTAAGAGGAATATTGTGAAATGCCTGAGGTGCATCATTCATAGTGGCCTACAACTTGCAATGACTTACCTTCCTTCATCTGGCTTCTTCTTGAAGCTAACTCCGGCTGCTTCTAGCTTATCACATGCTGCATAAACATCATCAGTATTGAAAGCAATGTGCCCAAAACCGTCCTTTTCCTCATTACCAGGATGATATCCTTTGAAAGAATCTTCCTCTGTCCCATAGTTGTAGGTGAGTTCAAGGGCGGTTCCTTCAATGTTCCACATATAATCATGCGCCTCCTGCGTGCCAGGAGTAAGGTCATAAGTTTCTTCCTCTGGCAAGGTGGCAAGAAAGAAAAGCTTGAAGTTCCATTGTGGGAAATCAAGCGTGTCAATAACGGTCATTCCCAACAAATCAGTATAGAATGGAATGGACTTTGCAGGATCGGCAATGCGAAGCATAGTTTGCTGCCATGTTGGTCTGCCGGCGACCATTGCATTCGAGCTTGGGGGGTCGTCTGTAGTGGCTTTGTTAAATATAATGGGTTTAGGAAGAGTAATACGAAAAGACTGCCTGATGATTTGAATCTGCTAAGTCTCTACTGATATGGCTACAACATTTCAACAGATTTTGACGCACCTTTTAAGTTCGTAGATTCACAAGAATGAACTGACTTGCTTGTATATTGTCTCTCTTGCCGTGTATTCATTCTTCTTCTTGAAGCAACAGTATCAAATGCTCGCAAGTGTCTCAAAGCTTTTGGCAGGGTTCCAAAACAAGAAACTTTTTCAACTAGTAGAGAAGACAAAAAGAGAACAGCACCTCTCATGTAAATTAATTAACAGTAGAAGTAGATGGATATCAACAGGCAGCTTCGGGATGAGATTGATGTGTGTCGTGTGTCTTGCAATGTTTAATAATTAATAATGTGCAATGTCTGTGTTTCTATGGTAGTTTCTACCTACCTGTTTCTACAAGCTAGCTCTACAAATAAAGTCTAATAACCTGATCACTGACAAAATAAAAGAAGAGGAGAAGAAAGAAGAGGACACCACACGGAGAAATTAAAAATTGAGCATTTTCTTTTGATGACATCAAAACCAAATACTTTTTACGTTTCCACTTCTGCAAACACATTGCTACAACACACAACAGTAGTAGCAAGCAAGCTAGATACATCTATAAAGTACGTATAGATCATCAAGTCGTCATCAGCCGACTCCAGCTCTCTCTTCGATGTCGCAAGAACGCATTCAGCAATCAAGCAGCGGGAACCTCAGTCCGGGTAACAACTCTTCCCACTCATCTTATTTTGGCCGTGCCCCTTACCGTGACGACCCCGTAGACTCTCCAATACCAGGATCATCCCTCTCGCAGCATGGATCCTCGGACAGCACAGACATTCCTTCGTCGACGAGCACAAGCGGTATTAAACAACGAGTAAATATACGCGGTGATGGATATGCCGGAGGCGGTAGAAATTCAATGCAGCTAGAAAATGACGCTGCGCCATTGTACACACCACCAGATCCTAGACGGAACAATGCAGTGGTTAATATTCAATCTCACAATTATGAACCTGATGAAAGTGAAGTTTGGCGTGCGTATATTGCCCAACAGCATTTTAAGAATCGAGGGCAATGGTGGACCACGGGCAAGAAGAGATCCATGAGAAGATGGATGCTCACCATGATTATTGGGGTAATCCAGGCTGTGCTTGCTTTCTTGAGTAACATCGTCTGTCGTAACTTGAGTGACTGGAAATATGATTATGTCTACGATCTATTAAAGAAAGATACCGGAGGGGAGAGTGCTGGAAGTAGCAACGGAGACGATATGTATGCATGGCAGGGGAATGATGCAGCTGGCGATGATACATACGGGCAACCTACCTCTCCCACCTTTTTCTTCAATTTTGGAGGATCAGCATTTTTTGCATTTCTATCCTTTCAGACACTGTTCGCATTCATCGCCTCCATTTTTGTTTATATTGAGCCAGTTGCTGGAGGTAGTGGGATTCCTGAAATCAAGTGTTTTTTGAATGGAATTGATCTTCCCAGGGTTGTGAGGATCAAGACATTAATTTGTAAGGTGATTGGTGTTAGTTTTAGTGTTTCGGCAGGTCTTCCAGTAGGAAAAGAGGGGCCCATGGTTCACTCTGGAAGTGTTGTTGCAGCTGCTGTTAGTCAAGGGAAAACTAATCTTTGGGGCATTGATACATCTTTTACAAGATTCTCAGGTAAGGAAAACAAGATGTAGCTGAATAGTTGTTACAGATGCACTCTTAGATGATGTCCTCACTCCTTTCTTCAAATAATATAACGTCAATAGACTTTCGAAATGATCGCGAGAAGAGAGATTTCGTAGCATGCGGGGCAGCAGCAGGAGTTGCAAGTGCGTTCGGGGCACCGATAGGAGGCGTTCTGTTTAGTCTCGAGGAGGGAGCGAGTTACTGGAGCACCGAATTGACCTTGAGATGTTTTTTCTGCGCCAGCGTCACAATTACTACACTCTATGGACTTAAGAATCTTGATAACGCATGGGGCCAAGCAAATATGGAAAAACTTTTTTCTTTCGGCGAATTCAATAGTTTATCGTGAGTGCAATAGTGGTTGTTTTCCTTTGTTCTCTTCATAATAATATTTCTAATATTTACTGTATCAGGGGAGACGCATCTAATTTCGCTATATGGGAGAATATTAACTTTATGGTTATTGGTTGTATAGGAGGACTTATTGGTGCAGTTTTTAATGCTGCGAACGAGAATCTCACACTCTGGAGAATGAAGAGGGTTAATTTCTCGAAAAAGAGGCGCGTTGTCGAAGTTGTGCTCGTCAGTATACTAGTTTCCACTGTCTCGTTTGTTATGCCACTTCTGTGGAATAGATGCACTGACAAACCAACTGATATGCAGGACTGGTCCAACCAAGAGATAAATCTTGTTGACGCTCTGGTCCAGTTTCAATGTGAAGATGGACAGTATAACGAGGTCGCCAGCCTTGTTTTCACAGATGCTGATACAGCAATCAAGCAGTTGTTCCACTTCAGGGAAGTAGGCATCGACGATACTAGTACTTTCTCATCTGCGGCCCTATTTCTATTTTTCATCCCATATATTTCACTGGCAACAATTGTCTACGGGATCGCGGTCCCAAGTGGATTGTTCGTCCCTTCGCTACTGTCTGGAGCAGCATTTGGTCGACTTTGTGGGCACTTGTTGCACAAGCTCGATCACACTTCGGGAACCTTTGCTGATAGTGGAACCTATGCGCTGATGGGTGCAGCTGCTGTGCTCGGTGGAATGGCGAGAATGACAATATCTTTAACTGTTATCCTACTCGAAGCAACTGGGGATATGCAATATGTGTTGCCACTTATGTTGACTTTGATGTGTGCTCGTTTTACTGGAAATGTTTTCAATGAAGGCCTCTACGATATTCATATTAAGTTGAAGGGCATACCATTCTTGGAGCCGGAAGTCCCAAGCATTGCTGAAAAGTATGAAATCGTCGCGAGCCAAGTCATGAGTTCAGATGTGAAATGTTTAAGACCTATTGAGAGAGCAGGCGTCGTGTACGACCTACTTCGCAGCTGTTCTCATGGCACTTTTCCAATTGTAGATAGTGACAGTACTGGTACTTTGTACGGAACTGCCACAAGAGATATGCTTTGCACTTTGCTCCAAAGGAAGGCGTATGGCAGTCCAAATATACTGAACGCCGAAGACGAAGCTGGTCTTTCTCTTGGACCAAAGAGAGTCAGCCCTCTTGTCCAATGGGACACACTTGAAAGAGTTTATCCTAGATACCCTACAGTTGACGATGTTGACATGAGAAGTGCAGATAGAAATTGCCTTTTAGACCTTCGGCCATACGCAAATACGGCTCCATACACAATCAATGAGACTGCGTCGATCCAACGATCTTATCGCCTCTTTAGAACGTTGGGGCTCCGAACGCTTTGTGTCGTCAACCACACCAATCAAGTTGTCGGTATTATCACGAGAAAGGATCTTCTTCCAGATGCTTTGTCCGACTCACTCCTAAGAGGTCGTAATGCGCATTCTGAAAACAACAACATTGGAGAATTTACGTAGCTAGGTTCAAAATAATATGTTAAAATCAATTTTCAATTCCTTATCTATGATGTTTTGATCTCGTCTTGTAATCTTGTCACTGACTGACACTTCAAGCATATGGCTTTGTAGTTCATATCAAGAGTGAAGAACAACGAAACTGCCAACAATATAACTGATGTTGCAATCCAAAAAATGTACCACTCCTCTGGATTTGAAATAAATATGATTGATATAATCCAGAGAACGATCTGCATAGGTGTGCCTACCCGCAAGAAATCAACATATTTATATCCTCCTGGACCATAAATTAAGAGGTTTGTGGTATAGCCAAAGGGCGACATGAAACTCGCAGATGCACCGAGCATGAGTGTGTAGGCCATTAGCTTTCTGTCTGCATTTGTTGCTTCAGCTGCATCCATAGCGATTGGAAATAATAGTGCTGCTGCTGCATTATTTGTCACAACGTTACTGATCAAGAACGTTGCAAAATATACTGTAGCATAGAGACCTGCATCACCTATTCCCAAAGCTTCCCCTAGTTGGACCAGTCCGTCTGCAATTCCACCAGCCACTCCGGAATTGGTCAGAGCAGTGCCGATACCAAAAGCAGCAGCAATTGTAATGTACACTTCCCAATTGATTGCATCGCGAACCTCTTGTTGCGAGAGGATGCCAAAACATACCATCAACATTGAGGCGACAAGAGCACATACAAGCAACGAAGCTAGCTTCGCAGTGTAGATAGCAAGCATGGCAACAGTAAGGACAAGGGCTGGCACCAGTAACTGAAGGCGAGGAGGGGCAGAATTCTGGACTTCAGATAAAAGAGAGAATGAGTTATCCTTCTCAGCATTTTGACGGAGAAAGGACGGGCCTGCTTCCAGCAACAAAACATCTCCAGCGTGAAGTTTGATGTTACCAGGATGCTCTTGAATCCTTTTACCTTCGCGATGAACAGCGATAACAGCTGCACCATATATTGTTCTAAAGCGAGCCTCTTTCACTGTTTTGCCAAGAAGCTTTGACCTTCTCGAAATAACAGCCTGAACTAGTCTTCTATCATGAACCTTTTCGTTGATTTTCTTGACTTCTTCATTGACATATGACTTCATACCAGGAATTTTCCTTAAGTCTCCAATAGAAGCTGCTGTTCCACTAAACCACAAGACGTCACCTTCTTCTAACGGTTGATCTTGAGAAATTGTAGTCATTTGAGGTGCAGTTACTAACTCATCCTCATCAACACTACCAGCTATATCTCCCAACGGCGTCGCAGATATATAAAGAGACTCTGAACACTCTTTGTTTGGCCTTTCAACGCTTACCAAGAATACCCCTGGTTGCTTGTCAAGTCCAAGTTTTCCAACAGTCTTTAATGCTAACTTTGATTTCGGAAGAATCTCCATTGCCGTTAAGAACTCTCTCGAAATAGCGCCATCTTCATTTTCTTCACCTTCGTTGGTTGACCGCCCTTGAAAAACGACCGCAAGGTCACGCCAGGCATCCTCCAACTGTCTTCTCGTCGTTCTCTCGTCATCGTCAGTCACCTGAGAGCAATTGATATGCAGCATCGTGTGAGATATTGTTGAAATTTAAATCCGTGGAAGGATTTTGGCTTTCACGCTGAATACACTTACTCCACTATTGTATGATCCATCCTCTATGGACGCATCCTCGATGCTACTCTGCGCATCGTCATTATCTATTGATTCGGCAGCAGGCTCACTTCCTTCTTCAGCTGTGTGTGATGTTGTTGTTGGACGATTATCATCAACTAAGACCGCATCAGATAGGCTGCCAAAAGAACTGATTCTCTTCTTAAAGCGTGACAACGAAGAAGATCGTTTCTTCCCTTTAGCCATTTGTCTATACAAATCCTTGGGAGGGGGTATCAGGAGCGGCGAATCATCACTAACTTGTAATATGAGTAGATCTCCAATTTCAAAGCGAGCTTGCGATAACTTATTTGATACACTTTTCCCACCACGCTGAACAGCAACAATAGCTGCTTTGTACTTCTGTCTAAAATTTGTCTCCGATGCATTGGTACCCACAAGTTTTGATACTTTTGGGATGACTGCTCGAATCACTCTCAATCCTCTACTTTTGATTGCTTCCACACCAGATTCAACCTCGAGCATAGCCTATTGTAAAAATATAAGTTTGAGTCAGTTTGAGTATCATAATAATTGTGGGATGTGATAATCGAAAAAAGAACTCACATTCATAACCGACCAAATCTCTTCAATATCAGATATACCATCTTTCAATACTTCACAACGCCAAAGACTAAGGGATCTTCCCTTCAGCACCATAGCTTCAGTCTTATGAAAATTTAAGCCAAGGCGAATTAGAGTCTTTGAAATATCTAGCAGTAATCCTGGTCTATCTGATGCACTAATTGCTACAACTACAAATTTGTGAAGTGTGTCATCGGTATCTGTATGCGCAACAATCATTGGAGGCGCATTGGCATCTTGTACAATCGTATTCCTTTTCGATATAATGCGATTGTCCTCCTGTGGTGCCATACCTCTGATCGTATCTTGGATACGATTGATGTATCTCGTTCTCTCCACAGCTTCAGACATTGCAAGAGATTCCTTCGTCACTCCCATGTCTACATCCACTTCAGGAATCATAGACAAAGTACCAACTCCAAGTTCCATTGCATTGCACGAAATTGTTGTATTCTCTAAGAACGATTCAATCTGGATTTTGCTAGACCCTGCATTTCCATTCTCAACTACCAAATCAGATTCATGCTCGATACGATCTGAATCGACTTCATTATTCACATTCTCAGCAATTGCGGAATCTTCCACTTCATTTGTGATCATTTCAAGTCCATTATCTTCACAGAACTTTCCAAATCCTTCAACTAAGCCTGTAAAGTACAAAACATCGCCCACATTCAATACAAATTCTTGTCCAACCGCTCTATGTACATTACCTGTCGCAGCACGATGCACACTGACTAGATATACACCACCTGTATCACGCAGCCCAGATCTCTTGACCGTACGATTCACAGCTGCACTCCACTTAGTCAATCGCGCTCCAAGCAAAATGCTATCATCGTAGTCTGTCGGCACTCCTGCATCTTCACTTGAACCCCCAATGAAATTTGGGGATCCAGGAATTAGAAACATTGAAAATACCAAAATATACGCCATACCCG
>Ga0306864_1000860_pt1 | contig 13249 bp, 9 predicted proteins | sample AntRauTorckE5430_FD_190448 | JGI IMG/M metagenome (GOLD analysis project Ga0306864, IMG submission 190448) | Saline lake microbial communities from Rauer Islands, Antarctica - Metagenome Torckler E5 #430 (v2) (version 2) | ecosystem: Environmental > Aquatic > Non-marine Saline and Alkaline >...
AATCCAAATCAAAGGTCTGCTCTGCTAGCATCAGTAACAACAAAAACAACATCATTGATATCCAACCATGCAGCAATGAGTGGGATGCTCCAGTGTGCAATCAGAGCTGCAAAACAGAGTCCGGAAGTGAGCGGTGATACTGTAGAATCAATCCAATATCTCATGGAAGAATCTATGCATTGCACTGATTACGGTTTGAATGATGCTGGTGGTCAAATTCCACAAATGAATGGTAAGCATCGTAATGCAGATGCTTCATCATTCAGTTGTAGCGGACTGGGCGGATGTTTGACCACTTTGGCACTGGAGCATTCACGCCAATTTGAGAGCAAGATGCAGAGCGCGGGCCATCGATTTGAAGAGAGTCATGATGTTGACATTGATTCAGATGCAGAAGTGGATGCATTCTTTCATGATTGTCCCGAATACAATCACGAATCTTTCGGGTTCTTTGAAGCTCCTGATGAGCATGATGATGCCCAAGAGACTCTGAAAACTGTTGCTCCTTCTGCTTCCATTTCCATGCCCATGTCCTCCACAATACATCCCAAGCACCATCAAACTCAGACTATGCCCATTCATCAGCAGCACGAACAACAATCCTCTCACAACAATAATAAGCCGCAATTCAACCCATATGCGAAACAGAATAATGTACAAGGACACGACCAAACGAGTACAAATTCAAAGAGTAATTCCAACATGTATTTCAACAATAAGTCATCGTGGGATGCATACAATTCACGAAACGAAGATCAACACCTGGTTCCAACTCAACAAAAAGATAACCCGTTCCGAACCGCTCATGAACTTCGTTTCGACTCATCCATCCAAGGAAATTCCAATGAATATCAGAATGACCATGGACAGAACCATGTACGAAATGCCAATTCGGACGTCAATGGCAATGATAATGCCAATGGGACTCCTGCAGCTCCTCCTTCCAATGGTATGTACAATCCCAGTCGGCCCAATTTATCCGCAGGGTTGAAACGGAAATTCCAATTGCCGAAATCGCGGCCGAACAATGATCATCATTCCAATGATCAAGGGGCACGTGCTGGTACGAGTACCAATTCCAATACCAATGGACACAGCAATCGCCCCTCGTCCAATCACAACTCGCATCGGGGCAATGACAATGCCAAGGCACCACCACCTACAGAAGAAGAGGATGATCTACCGGAAGAACTCAAGGGACTCGATAGAGAACTTATTACCAAGATTGAAAATGAAATTGTAGATAATGGGGAATCCATCACTTTCATGGATATTGCTGGTCTGAATGATGCCAAGCAGACCATCATGGAGTTAGTTTGCTGGCCCATGAAACGTCCGGATCTATTCACTGGTTTGAGGAGAGGGCCGAATGGGTTATTGCTCTTCGGTCCGCCTGGAACGGGGAAAACTCTGATTGGTGAGTTACGCTACACTTCCATTATTGTTTGATGGAGGATGTGATTGTTTTGCTGTCTAGGATTGAGATTGTGACATTGTTTGCTGATCATGCTTCATCTGAACTGACACATTTTCTTTCTAGGGAAAGCCATCGCGCATGAATCGGGTGCAACATTCTTCAGTATTTCGTCTTCGTCTTTGACTAGTAAGTGGATAGGCGAAGGGGAGAAATTAGTGAGGACCTTATTTGCTGTCGCGGCTTACAGAGAACCAGCTGTTGTGTTCATTGATGAAATTGATTCATTGCTGACGCAGAGAAAGGCGGATGAGAATGAAGCAAGCCGTAGGATGAAGACAGAGTTTTTGGTCCAGTTGGATGGAACTGGAACGAGTGGACAAGGAAGGGTTTTGGCGATCGGTGCTACAAATCGGCCGCATGAATTAGATGATGCGGCAAGAAGGAGATTTGTCAAACGTTTGTATATTCCCTTGCCGGAATCAGAGGATAGAGAAATTTTGTTGAGAACGCTGTTGAAGAAAAATAAACACAGTTTGTCCGATAAGGAGATTGCCAAATTGTCGAGCGATGGGACAAACGGATTTAGCGGTGCTGATTTAAAGGCTTTGTGTACAGATGCTTCACTCGGGCCCATTAGACAGCTTGGTATCAAAGCCCTGGAAATTGACGCTAGCGACGTTCCAGCTATATCTTACAAACACTTTAGGCATGCGTTGAAAGGGATGAACCCCAGTGTTGCTCAAGCAGATCTTGATGCATACATTCAGTTCAATGAAACTTATGGTTCCAAGAATGTTACTGCAGAAAATTACGATGAACTTTCTGATGAAGATGACAGCGATAAAAGTGAAACACAGTGAATAAATCGGACTTGTGGAGAGAGAGCGTATTTGATGATCATGTTTGCACAGTAATATTAGAAGTAATGTAGAGAAATGAAGACGACAGGAGGCTGACTACGACAAAGTTCAGATCATTGTGCAGCTGTCAAAATACTTATATTTACACCAAGCCTAACTTGGTCAACTGTAGCATGATAAATTATCCTCCTTGAATACAAATCCCTCTACCATAAGTAGCAGTTGACTCCATCAACACTATTGCGATTTCCTGCAGTATATGTGCGACTACCGTCATAATACATCTAATGCCGTTATTTTTTTCATTGACTCTTTCGACGTCACATCAATTTGGCACAAAGATCTAGCCACTTTAGCTTACTGATCGAGACGATTTACACAAACGCGTATAGTATTGTCTTGACTTCGCTAAATATTGCTGCCTTTCATGTGGTGATGGAAAATCTCAGTATCTATCGAACAAGGTCATCATCATATTATTTGAGACCTTCTTGCTTCTCGTGTGATATATTCACTCAATTGGAACAGGAGAAAAAATAATAAACCTGCTATCTCTGCAATACAGATGCACCTCCTCTTAGACTTGTGGGCGTCATTTTTTCTAGCAAACCTATAGACTGGTAAAAGGATTTGTCCAATCATGCACTTCTCCCCCTGTTCTAATCTTTGTCTTGGCCTTTTTGCTCAAGTAAAAGTCTTTGCGGCAAAGATTAGTGCCGCTGATATCCAACAATTCCAAAGCTGGGCATGAAAATTCTTCAATTGATGTCAGCTTGCAGCATCCGCTAAAGTTCAGTGTTTTCAGCTTTCTAGCATTAATAGCAATTTGTCTCATTGACAGCATAGAAAGGTCTAGCATTTGGATGGAACTCAAAGTCAAATTCAATCTATCAAGTTTGACGCACATGCCCATTTCTAGCATGACCATTGCTTCACAATCAATGTAACAATCTTTCAAACCTATGCACATGCTCAAATCCAATTCCTGTAAACAATCTGATCGCAAATCAATGCTAGCAACCCCACGAACTCCTTTGAGACTCAGTTTTTGAATATTGGCATTCTGCCGGATCAAAGCTTTGAACGTACTATCCGTGATCAAGGAACAATAGGATAAGTCAACATGGACGAGATTTGTGCAGCTGATCAAGCTCAAATCTCTGAGCACGTTGCATCTCGCCAAACTCAATCTTATCAGTGTAGGACATGCAATATTTGGTGCAACGATGGTGGAACAATTTTCCAAAACTAATTCCCGCAGTTTTTGGAATTCGTTCTGCCTGCGAATAATATCGTGAACGTCGGCATCTTTCAATGCCCTGCAACCGCTCATTTTCAATACTTGCAAGTTTCTGGAGGTTGTGAATGATTTCAGAACTTTGTAGGTGCAAAATATGACTCCATCCAATTCAACATGCGACAGCCGATCATCGGGGAGATTCAGGGTATACGCATCTTTGACAATTCTCACATTGTGCAGTTTTAAATGGGTCAGATAAAATTTAGTCGGTGCTGCATTGAGTATGGGTAAAAACTTATCACCGATATACTCCATTCTGTATAATTGCAAAGTTCTAAGGTAATGGAATCTGTTGAGGCAATGGGTGAGCTTGGTAACAGTCAAGTCTGAGCGGTGGTGCACAGCTCTTTTTTCAAATTCATGGCTGGATATTGGATCCATATTTGCTATGTTTGGCATGGATCTCCTCAGGTCCGCATGTCCCTTGTTTCGATTAATACGACCCATCTTTTGATCGTAATCAGATCCTTGGTAACATAGATGGTGGGCAAGATCAATCATGTTGTGAATGGACTTTGAAGTTTGCGAAAGGGCAAGAAATTCATGAATCGTAACGAATGAGAGAATTTGTTGCAGTTGATCGGTGGGCAGCGTAATCAAGGCCGAAGACGGATCGTTTGACGCCATATTATTATTTGTGAGTAGTTTCCGTGTAATAGTAGTAGCAATGGTCTACTAGTTTTCCTCTAGTCTCTCTAGAGCTGTAGTACTAGCTAGTACCCTATTACTACTGTTTTGCTACTGATAATTGTATGTTGGTGGTCGGTGTCTTGGTTTGCTTACTATAATTCCTATCGATAATGCTCCTGGCTTCCTTTCTATCATTGAGGGTCTCTGGGCGGTTCTTAGAGGATTCCTTTGGATCTGTTCGATGCGCAGATGTGCGATGTGTATTAAAGTGAACAACAAAAACAATAGATAGAACTGAGTGCTGAGTGGGAGTGGTACCGTGGTTATGACGTCATCAAAACTCCAAATGTTCTTCAAATCTATCACAATTCATTGTACGTCGTGTACTGTTGTGTACCTGTAGTATTCGTAGTTGTGACACCTCTTCTGAAATGAGGTATTTTGCGTAATGTCTGCATCATTATCAGCATGCTACATGATCATGCCCATTAGATTTGTCAGCAGCAAAATTCATACAAAATCATGCATAATAACAATTAACAATATGCCCTGAGAAGAACACCAAGCATTTGCTGATAGTGTGTACTGACTGTGCCTACTACTGACAATGGAAAAAAATCATGTCGAGCAAGCAAGCTACTAGAGCTAGCTAGTAAAGAATAGCCAGAGACATTACATAATACCTCTAGCTAAAGCTCTACCTACCTCTCTCTCTCTCTAGAGAGAGAGAGAGAGATACAGACTTAATTAAAAATATACTTTTTATTTGATGTCCTTCGGGTCATTCTTGGAGTGACACTTTCTGTAATAAAAGAACGCGAAAAAATCGCGCATAGCGATCCTGAATTTAGATGTCACGCATGGATGGATCGAGACAACTAAAGTAACTACTAGGTACCTGTTAACTATCATTCTTAGTCTCTTCTACTTCAATAGATCAGTAACAGCTATTAGATAGCTAGCCAAGTCTCTAGTAGAGTAGGAAGTAGAAAGCATAGAAGAGGAGGTGCATCCTCTTTCAAATAGCGATTGAAACAATTTTAATTGAAACACTCTTTTTGACTAAATTATTCAAACAGAAATTTCTGTTCATGTTCAATGTTCGGTCCATAAAAGAGGTCCATAAGTGCAAGTATGCTTGAAGCAGAAGCCCAATCAGAATTCCTTGCATACGCATGGATTATTTATTTTCAATTACACCGCACGACATTCATCCGACAACCGACGGTTTCCAACGACTCTTGGGATAGGCTAAAAAAAATATCGAAAGTTCAAAACGACTCAAACATCAAACTTGAACTTGAATAAATTCAAATAGGAGCTCCCTTATGCCTTGGGGATGATTCGCTCTAAACCCTCCTTTTAAATACAAACAAACAACATATAAGCAAAACAACAAAATTTACAAGAAAATTAGTGTTGATTACTAACGCAAACTACACATACCACCCTGACGACGCAATGAAATGTTCATGCGCGCTGCAATCATTTGGGAAAGCTCTAGGAGAAGACCGCTCATGGTTTACCTTGTCTCCATGTTACCACAGCATTTGCATTGATTGTTTCTCAAGATTAAGCGCAGAACGTGGGTGCAACTCATATTTACAGTGTCCAGTTTGCAAAGCTGATACAAGAGAATGGCAAGTTGCTCGTGTTGAAAAAACAACCATTCTTGAGAATTTGCAAGTGGGGAGACAAACCCGGCAGTCAGGTGCAATGATAAATATGGCATCTGTAGAAAGAATTGCATTAGAGGAGACACATTCTGATTTGCATATCATCAAACCACCGACCCTCCAGTCAGAGCCAACACAATACCACAAAAATCTAGTAGAGACGCTACGGAAAGAATTATCAATCATATCCCTGGTTATACCTGCTCCAGACGCCAGTAAAGAAAGTATCACAATATCAACAGAGATCTTTGGTCTTGGCAAAGGAATTGATGAAGTGTGCAGTGACAAGGCTAAAGATAATTTGGAAAAAATTTTCCAGTTCTTGCACTCCAAGCTCCTTACTGGCTTCACCAATGACCTCGCTGGTTATGAACAGTTTGGGGCAACTTATGGTGGTCGTAATCTTGACGAGATCATCAACAATGATAAGTCAACTTTGTTACGGTGTGTGTATGCTCTTGCAACAGGGAATACGTTAAAAACTACAAAGGCGGGGACTCTATGGGCAAACCAAACAGCCTCAGCATTTGCAGCAGCAGACATCATCCGGAACCTTGCAACAAAAACAAACTCCGGAGCTTTAAAGACATTGATAGGGCATCAGCTGCTTGCATACACTATCCCACATGCTCTGCATAAAATCCTCAACAAGTTCGGTGTTTGTCCATCTCACCAATACATTCGCATTAGCGATATACGATCAGGAGAAGATACTTTAATAGGGGGGCTTTTGACAGAAATGATAGATCCCCATGATCTAATACTAGTCCTGTATGACAATATTGGCTTCAGAAGGTGTGGAAGTAAACCTGGTTGGGATCAATTCATTGCGTTACAACTTGTTCGGATCCCGAAGGAACATTTAAAGAATTGGGGCTTATACCCAGATCCATTGAACCCTAGGCAGCGATTGTTATCGTGGGATAATGGCAACAAATGGGAAGATATTAGAGGAAATGTAGATTACAAAGATGTCTTTGGCACAGACAAAGAAGACATTTCAAATCTTGCCGATATTGTACTAAAACCTATCGAGGTGCTACTTGAAATGGAGATTAAAAGAGAATTACCAACATTAGAGGAGTGTAGAAATCTCGCTAACCTTGATGGAAAATTCGCATGGCCAAATGCAATTCCAAAAGATAAAAAGAAGACGTCAGTTGTTGAAAAGAGTGCAGCAAGTGACTTTGCCACAGCACAAGTTCATGTTGGCGATGACGAAATAGACTTGACTATAGATGATGAGGAGGATATTGGTGTAGGAGAAAGAAACATTGCCACTACTAAAGCAATGAATCAGAAATTTGAAACAAATTATGATGCCAGTAACGCAATAGTTGATCGTCCAATGGAATTGGACTTGAATTCGAAGAAAGCCTGCAAGGTCCTCATGGAATACGGTCATCAACTACTCAAGAAAGTGCAGGCGCAGGAAGTCCACGATATTTCTTGGCAAGCTATTGAGAGAGTGATGGACAAATACGGTGTAGCACTACTTGGAGATGGAAATCCATCGCATATGATCCTCAATCTCCTTCAAGAAGCAGCAAGTGATGATGACGTATGTAAGAACACAAAAGCTTTCACTGGGGGCTTTCACATGATTCTTGAGGCACACCGAAAGAGAGGGGGACTTTTTGGGAAATCGCATCTTGAAGATTTTTTCTCTTGCTGGCGGACCTCAGTTGGACAACTAAATTGGGTCATGAATCCTGGAGACCCAGGACAAATTGATTCTGAATTGTCTATGTACATTCTTGCATTGTATACGGCAGCAATTAGAGCAGTGATCGAAACAAAGAGGTTAGAGTTTGAATCTTCAGAGGCACCTGTACAGCAAGAGAAAATTAAGATCTGTGCTACAGATATTATCGACTTTATGCTGAAGAGGGCAAGAAAGTATCCCATCGTAATGGTGATACTGCTGGAGATGCGGTTTGCGGAGGTGATTTTCATGCTCCACAATGCCGAGCAGGATGCCAACGAACAACTTTACATGACTGCATTAAAGTATCTAGCACCCCTATTTGCAGCAACACATGCAACAAAGTATGTGGAATTGCTTGCAAAGTTTTTGGTTGAATGGCACTGCATGTCAGACGCAGAGAAAACGATTTTTGCGAAATGTATCTTCACGAGGAAGACCAAAAATGGGAGAAATGTCTGGTCTGACAGATTTGTTGAGTGGATGATGCGAGATCTACGGATGTGGTGTTCCAATGTTGCAACACCACACACAGCATCTATCCTTGAAAGAAATGCATTAAGCTTGAATCGAAAGAAGAAAGCCAAAACATTTGGCCGGAGAGAAATTGACAAAAAAGAAGATCACACAAATGATGAAGAGGACGAGGAGGGAGAAGAGGAAGACACAACGACGACACACGACAGCCAGATTAATCATGTCTTCTGTGAAGTTATAATATTTTGTGAAGAGGCAAATCTTTTTGGGCCTGGCGACATAAAGCATATTCGAAAAGGCCCAGCATCAAAGTTCACGCATCCAGGAGAAAGGGAAAAAGGAACCACTATGAAGGAAAATGATGTAGGTGCTTTTAGTCAGATTTGTGATGCATATGCATATTTGAATACTGAGCTCCCTCATGCTCGTGATATAGGCGAGAAGAGGATGATGGAATATTTTGAGCACTATTTTAAGCTTGGAGATCTAGCGGATGCGTCAAGGAGTGAGAAAGATGTTGCGTTACCATCAATCAGTCCATTGTTGGTCGAGAATGCAAAGGGTTTGCGTGAAGAATTGGTACGATGTATTTCTACTGATATCAAAGTGATCGAAGAATATTATATTGTTGACGAGCTGAATGTTGAAATTGGCGTGCTCAATGATTTATTAAATGATAGTCCCAGTGCACAGATTCAAAAGGATGGGGGCGAGAAGAAGCTCGATCTATGTTATTTAGTTAAGAGACTTAGAGTGAATTTAGTGCGTTTGAATCCTACATGGGCCGAAGAGAGGGAGACCAATGCACAGGAGAAGTTAGACGAGCATTTGAATATCTCAGCTTCAGACTTGATGCACTTTATAGACGATGAACTGAAGAATCCATTTTATACATTAAAGTCTACTACTGGACGAAGAGATGGTGATAGGGACAACCAAAAGTACTTTACACTTCCTTTTGGTGGTGCCGAGAGGAATACAAGAATCGATCTAGATGATGACAATGGCGAAGATCCGATTCAATATGACAATAGGAGGAAAAGCTACGGGCTCAGTTCCAATGAATGGTTGTAATTTAAAACTTCCTGGGCATTGTAGTCATAATAACTCAAAGATTACATATTTACTAACTATACTGTGACATTCATATTTGTTATATCACCTAGGATACACTCTTCAGATGCACGCTTCCGTTGGGGGCAACGACGTTTTTCAATATATGCGCTTTTATGATCATTCACAGCTGATAATAAATTTCCATTCTCCGGGCGAACAAATTCTTCAATCTCGTAATTATCAGGGTTGCTAGAGGATGTCCTACCTACAGCATCAGTGATTACCATCATAACTTTCCTAAACTTCACAATATCATCTGCAAGAATTGAAACCTTCGTCTTCGCCCTCCTGTTATTGGTCGGAACTTGACCACCAGCCTCACTCACATCTATGCACTCATTGATTGAAATCATTACAATTGTTCTGAGAGGAGCAGCAGGATGCTTCTGTGGGTCAAGATAAGTCGCATCATTGGCTTTTGCCACATGTGAGGCAGCTTTGAAAAATGAATCGCAATGAACTTGGCGAGACAAATGTTTTGCACATTTGGATTCATCAGACATGCGCGGTTTTTTCCAACGACGCCTCCTGCTTTCCCGTTCTTCATGAAATGTGCGTAGACTATCGTCATGTGAAGCAAGTCCAATGTGAGGTACCACAGCATCCTCCTCCTCATCTGTGATATCATCAATTCCTACAGTACAAAAGTCCAGCTCGTCAGCAATTACCAATCCCCGGTCTCCAAAATTCTTAATTGCTCTGAGCCTTTGATTATTTTTGTTGAGATTCATACACATCTCTTTGTGCTTCTTCTTAACGTGTTTTGTTGTATCATCCTTGTAAATTTTGTTGGCTTGATTCTGGCTTTCTGCGCTCAAACTAAGGTATACGTGAATTGCATCAACAACTTCAGCGTAGTTCTTGCTAATCCCACGAATACCAAAATTTGGAACATACGTCTGACCTCTTCGAGTTTTAAAAACCTTCCGATAGTCTGCAAGAAGAAAATGGCGGAGATTAATGCGGAGATAAATCTTTAACTTGTCTTCGTCCGATAGCACAGTTGGTGCATGATCCTCTGCACCACCGGCATTTCCATCAGTATCAGGGGCTTCACCATCTGCTGTTGCAAATCAAAAGAATAATTAGTGCAGTTTTGACAACATCTATCATTCAACCGAGGGTGCACTTTTGAATAATGGACCTTCTCCTCTAGAGTCTTCTTTCGCTCTATCTTCTCTTCTTCTCTTCTTTCGCTCTATCTTCTCTTCTTCGCTGGATCACTTATGTCGCTCGTACGTGCTTCTAGAGCCTTACTGCTACTACTCATAGTTGTTGTACTTACTCGTCTCCTCACTATATTGAACACTTGTGGCTATGTCTTCTCCGCTTGGATGGTTAGATATGGCGTCTGCCTTTGCATGATTTGAATTCAAATAAACATAGTTGGCTTTATGCTGCTTCCTCACAGCTGATGACGTATCAATTCTATACTTATTATTTAATTCACTCTGCTCAGCTGCGCTCAGTAGAAAATAATTCCGAAGGTCTTCAATCGCTTTGGAGTAGTTTCGAGATGCACCGCGAACTCCCCAGTTTGGAGTTACAATCTCGCCATGTCCAAAGGGAATCCTAAATATCTTCCGAGCCTCTGATCTGTTGAAACTAACAAAGCTAAACCTTAGATACGCCCGGAGATCATCATCTGCTTGTGATGGCTGTCTCGCCACTTGTGCTAGTCCTGCTACTACTGTTGCTGCCATTTAATAATTAATAACAAATTGTTTGTGTTGACTACTATTTAATGTTTATTATTTGATACAACGACATATATCATGTTCGTAACGGTCTCTCTTTCTTAGTTGCACCTCTGTGCCACAATTGAAATTTCGGAGTATAATGTGAATGTAAGCACATGATGTGTTTAATTCAAAAGCATTATGTCGTTGCGGAGAATAATAGCGTCGCGTGCTGTAGTATTAGATGCAAACGGTCAACGCAAGATGATTTAAATAATATAAATTAAAAATGTAGTACTGTAATGAACTTTATTGTTATCTGAATAAAGCGCTACTTGAAATTGCTCTTAATGAGCGGCGAAGGGATGCAAAATGTCATGATCTTCCGGCCATTGCTGCGTATTTGCAAAGTCGTCCTCAAATGAATCCTCACCGTCTTCCTTCTTGTCTTCTTCGTCAGCATCCCTATCGGCATCAACTTCTTCGTCGTTCACGCTGAAGTCCCACTCATCCCCAAAGGAATCTTCATCGTCGTTATCTTGTTCCTCGTCATCCCTGTCGGCATCAACTTGTTCTTCCTTGTCGGCGCGGCTGGTAGTTGCTGTTCTTTTTACATCAACAACTGGAGAAAAAAGAGATTTTTTGACACTTGTAATGATCTCTGCGCGAGTCTTGTTGCAGCGCTCCTCGACCTCTGATGCTAGGCCATTAAAGATGAGCAAGAAGAGCTCTGCTTCTTTCTTGTCCTCGAACTTCGTAGCAAAGGTACGTACATGGTCATGATGAGCGACATTTCTCAACGTCCATACAACAGTCATCAACTCTTTCTCGCTGCGGCAGGCCTTCAAGTTCGGCACACTACCTATCACCTTGGGGGGCCTTCCGGACTTTGAGGCATCAGTATCCTTGAGCTCTACGAAGGGAGATTTTCCTCCCTTGATGTTCAAAATATTAATCCCGAACACACCAAGGTTTATCCATTTGCGGGTCGTACGACTCATTCTGTACGTGATCTGACGATCAGTACTGAAGAGGACAAGAAGATCAGGAGGCAGGGTGCCTGCAGAAGGAGAGGGTTTGACGAGAGAAGTGTCTGGGGTTTTTGGGGACATGGTGAGTAATTACGCTACTACGGAAATTTATGAGGAGATATAATGGGAGATATAATAAAATGGCAGTTGGTGCTCTATTTAAAAAAGGAAAGAGGTGTATGTAACGGTCTCTCTTTCTTAGTTGCACCTCTGTGCCACAATTGAAATTTCGGAAAATAATGTAAATGTAAGCACATGATATGTTTAAATAATCAATAATAGGACATTAATAAAATAGTACTAGTCTAGTTTCTTGCGTTAGTAATCAACACTAATTTTCTTGTAGTTTTTGTTGTTTTGTTTGTATGTTGTTTGTTCTCAATAGTGATGTTTGTGTTGTGGTTGTTGTTGTTGTTGTAATTTCAGTATTTTGCTGATTGCCGACCGTGATGTTTGAGTCGTTTTGAACTTACGATATTTTTTTTTGCCTATCCCAAGAGTCGTTGGAAACCGTCGGTTGTCGGATGAACATGAGTTTGAACTTGCAATCGAAATATCACAAATTCGACTGTTTCACTAATTACAGCATAGCGAATTTCATATTCAAGGACTAGCAAAATGACCACGAATCAAACGTTGAACGCTGTGGTCCTCCGCATGCTCGAAGATTCTGCCCGTGTACATAATAGCGGGGATGTTGATAGTTGTCTCACCATGAATCAAGAAATCGTCGATTACATCGAAAATCAGAACAACATTAGTCCTGACTATTGCCCGCACAGCACTGCCATGGCTCTTGAATGTGTGGCCGATGCCTACGCAACCACCAAGTCGTGGAAACTTGCCCGAAAGACCTACTCTCAAGCCCTTGGAATCATCAAAAAACATCTTGATCTGCTTGGGTTGAAGTCCAGAAACAAGGAAGCCAATGAGGATGCCTATCATACTAATACAACTACTATGGCAGCACCAGCAAGGAGAATTTCAACCAGTAATACTACTACTGAGAATGATACATCATGTACGAGCAGTACTGCTGAAGCTAGTAATCCTAATAGTTGTTCACCGGCGGCAGCAACAAGAACACTGTCAACGTCAGCAGCGCATGGGTTGTCTTACTTAAGCCCCAACTGTTCACCATCCCGTCTTTTTCCTCGGCAAATAATCTACACCGCCTACAACGTCTTGCAGAAGATAGCCATGGCCTGCATTCATCTAAAAGACTACAGCAGTGCGCTGGACGCCCACAAGCTATGTCTGGGCATCGTGAGACGTGCGACTGCCCCTTGTCTCTCTCTTTGTCCAGCAGTCATCAGAGAGGAAGGAACGAGAAAATTTGTTACCATTCTCAAGAATAT
>Ga0306864_1000861_pt1 | contig 13239 bp, 11 predicted proteins | sample AntRauTorckE5430_FD_190448 | JGI IMG/M metagenome (GOLD analysis project Ga0306864, IMG submission 190448) | Saline lake microbial communities from Rauer Islands, Antarctica - Metagenome Torckler E5 #430 (v2) (version 2) | ecosystem: Environmental > Aquatic > Non-marine Saline and Alkaline >...
TATATTTAATGCCTGCCTTGTGTATATTGATGTTTATTTGTTTTTTTCTCTGCTGATAACTGTGTCTATTGGTTTTACTGTCCATGGTTCTCAGTCCATCTTATCCAGGAAGCACTTCTTGCTTTTCTTGCACTTCTTGCCTTTCCTTTTCGGTTTCTTGTCCTCCTTGTTTGGTGTCGCTGGTTGATTCGTTTGCTTGTTCAACATCGACTCTAGGAGTCTGAGTATGTCCTCTATGAACTCATCGTTGTCTTGTTCGGCCGCCCCTGGTCTACATAATGCTATGAGGTCTTGCAGTACATATTTGATACGATTTGCCACCTCCGTGGTCTCCGGAAACGATCTCTCACCCGATGCGTAGTACTTTGCTGTAATTTCCAATACCTCCCTGACTCGGATGTCCTGCGTCATGCCCATTCGGCGTCCTACTTCGCCGTAGAAGGCGTCGAGTATGACTGTCGCGGCTGCCATGTCTTGAGGGACTCTTTGCATGCTCTTCTCTACGTAGTGTGGTGCTATTCGCAATAGCCTCTCGACTACTTGTTGGTTCTTTGCCAGCATCTCTGCTTCTATCTCGACCGTCTCTGTTGACTGGTTGTACTCCTCTTCCGTATCGAATGTGTCTAGGAAATCACGGATCGTGTCTATGAATTCACAGTGTTCTGCTTCCGCCTCCATTATTATCTGCGAACTTTTCAGCATCCGCTTCTGTTCATCTACCGCGTAACTCTGCAGGTATCCCGCGTGATGTTTGAATACGTAATGGAGCGCTTCTTGTGCGACTGCCATGGTTCTGCTTATATAGTAAAAAAAGAAACTACAAACCTCGAGACTAAAATGGGCTACATCAAACTGTACATACTCGATTACAAACTGTACGCGTCCGACTACAAACTGCAGTTGTGATCTACAAACTGTTATAAGGTTCGCTCTTCTATTTTCGCTGCTAACTTTGCGATGCATGTATTTTTTCCCCCTATATTTAAGAGGCGTTGACACTCACGGTCGTGTGGGGCTATTCGGCGTGTTCGCTGCTCGTGAGAAACGGCATGCGTCTGGCGGCCATCCTAATGTCTACTTCGTCTCGAAAAAACTCGTATGTAGCATCTGCGCTTGCTGTCGTCGGCGGGATTATACGCAGTGGCAATGCTAGGTAGTGGGGGATAATGCGCAGAAGTTTTGCAAGCGCTACTTGCAGGTGCGGCCCTGTTCCAAGGTGACATTTCACTCTTGCTGCGTCCGACGGGGGTTCGCTGCCTGGGACGTGACGCCACATTTCGCTGAAATGCGGTTCAAGTTCGTCGTCGCATGTGGCTAGTAGATCGTACGCCCATTGCAAGCGCCGTCGTTCGTCCGACTCATAACTTTTGAGTAGGCCAGCGTGGTGATACAATACAATACTCATTGCGCGATGGTTCGTCATGCCCTTGGCTTGCTGTGCGCGTTTATAGCTCTCTCATACTCTATCTTTGTTCTTACTGTCCGTTCATGTTTTTACTCCTCTGCCGCGCTGATGGAGAGGCCCGTTCGAGTTAGTATCTCCGGAAATAGTGCCGTGAACGCTTTCGTGCCGATCCCTTCCTTTCGCAGTAGCGCGTCTAGACCCGGTCGGGTTACGGCTATGGCTTCGGCGAGATCAGCATAGGGAGTCTTTCCGTCTCTCAGCACTAGTTCCCGCATATCTTCAGCATACTCCCTAAGCTTGTCCGTCGCTGTGGTGGTATCGACAAGGTCTGTGCTTTCCAGGGGAATGGCAAGTACGCGCTTGGTCGGGAACACGTTGTTCTCCGTATCCCGCACCATTGATGCTATTGGGAAGTCCTTGACGGTGTGGATCTTGGAACTCCAGGTGGCTTCGTTGGCTCGACGAAGCTTCATGCCTTTCTTGACTTTCAGAGTGCGAAATCTCTTGCTATCATTTAGCTGGGCCTTTCGTTTCAGTATCTCCCGCTCGTTATGCGCCGCTCCCTCCGTCGCGATCAGTCTCTGTTCCAACACCATACTATCCGGGATGTTCTCAGGGGTTGCGCCGATTGCTCCGTGGAATTCCTTGTTATAGGCCGACGTCGCTCGCGGTAGCACTTCTAGCCAGTTCTCACCCTTCCCTCTGACAAGTAGAGCCTGGATCTTCCGCTTAAGTACCCCGATTGCATTATCCACTCTACTTTGTGGACCATTAACGTCTGCTGCGTCTCTGTATTCAACTTGTACGCCGTGACTAGCGGCCATTCTCAGGTACTTGTTGGATCGGTACTCCGCTCCGTTGTCGCTGACGATGCTTCTACATGTTTCTTCCTTGAACATCTCATCAATCGCTCCGACACTGTCCATAACTCCGGTGAGTGCCGCTGTCCTGATAAATCTTGAGAACATGTCTTGACATACGAGTACGTGCTTAAATGTCGTCCCATGGGCTTTGACGGGTCGTTTGGTATAGGATATGATGTCGGTCGCCCATCTATCGTTTTCGTAGAACGCGACTACTCTTCCTGTGTAGCGATTACCGGGCCGCGCGACCTGTCGATCACTCTGACTTGCTACGAAGGTATTGATCACTTTGGCTGGTAAGCTGATCCCTCGACTCGCCAACGCGAATTTGAATTTCTTCAAGGAGGGGCCCGCTAGCTCGTTCCAGAGATCTGTCAACTGGTCGGTTGGTTCTGCTATACTCATCCAAGGTGTTTGTCTGAAGGTGCTTTTTTACACCACTGGGTGGGTAGAGAATTCGGAGCTGCTTAATTCGAGTCCGGTAATGCTCGCGCCGCTTGAGTCTTGTCCTCTCACGCTGCGCCGCGTAGGTATCCAGCTCCTCGGTTGTGTATATGCGAAGATCCGACATGACTGTTTTTAGAGAGGCAAGACATACGGCTTGATAGGCAAACGGCCGCGTTCAAAGGGTGGGGATTTCGCTCTCGCCTAGTAACAAAAGAGACGATCCCCGTCTTTCCCTCTAAACTCTTGAGTTTCACCTTTGAACTCTCACGGTTTACAGTTCACAGCTACCAGTTAATAGCTCTCCCAACAATGGCTATCTCCTTCACAGCTCTCTCTCTCCCAACCCTGATGGTAAAGGCAACTTGTCTTTATCAGCCATCAGTGTATAACGGGACTGGCGCGGAGACTCGGTTGAACATCGTGCTTTCGGTCGACGACCCAATTCGAGATCAAATTGCTCGCATTGAGAGTGACCTTGAACTGGGGCCAAGTAGTTGCAGCGTCCTCAAAGGGAATTCTCTCAAAGCGAAGATTGACATCGAGCGACTGAATGTCTACAACGAAGATCATCAGCTAATCAAACTCCAGCTCGCTCAATTCGCAGCAGCCCAGGTGGAGGTCCGCCTCGAGCTCCGCGGGACTTGGAAAACTGCCACCTCCTGTGGCCTCAGCATTCGATGTACGGATGTACGCTTCTGCAGCGAAGGTCGACCATCACCCTTCCATCGCGAGTAATTCTTTCCCTCCCACTAAACAAAAGAGGGGATGCGAGAACTCCCACCTCAACTACAGTCCGAATCGCTTAGAGCTAAGATCCCAAGCTGGCCGCGCTTAACCCCGGCGTTGAGAGGCACAGGCTAGTGCCCGATTTTGTGACCCCTTAATTTTCCAAGGGCCAAACTAGCAATCTCAGATGTGTCAACAGGTCTGGCTCTAATCGATTCAAAAACCCGGGAGTTCTCACCCGCCCCCAAAAAAAGAAAACCCCCCTCTCCTTCACACTTCCCCGTCACTCCTCTTGCAAGAGTTGAGTGCAGAAGTATGGTGTAGGAGAGGGGGGTTTTTTGCCGCCACTCTATTGAATATGTACAAGCTCATGGGAGGGGCTACGCCCCAATGCAACAATCAAACGTCTCAAACTGAAAAATGCGTGGGATGCTTCCACAATCAATACACGCCCTTGAAGTGTTAGCGCTTGGCTGCTGTCTATAGTCATAGCATGTCGCAATCGAAATGCGCCTGCTACCTGGTTCGTCTCGATCATGATACTCTCCTCCCCTCGCCGAACAGTACACCATTCGGCGTCCACTGTCTCTACCGTGTAACTCAATGCATGTCGGATCCCTAGCTTTCGGTCGGTCGTCCCGCCGTTAAGAACGAGTCCAGGCCACAGTCTCATACTTTGAGCTCGAGGGTCTGCGCCTTCATATACGCAAGTCAGCGCGCCAAGTGGAGCGAGGCGGGCGTTCTCTCGCTCATTAACCAAGATGCGTCGCTTGTTGGTCAGACATAACGTCACGTCGACCTCCTCTCCATGGTAAGGATACCATTCACGAGCCTGACGTATAGCCTCAGTTGGATCCTCGTCGCACCCACTCGGATAGAGTGAACCAACTCGACTGAAATGCAGAAAATCACCAGGGAGGAAGACCGCTGGGTCCGCTGTAGCTTGCCGTCTTCTGAATTTTCGAAGCTTTACACGGAGTCCACCACACAGGTCGTGGAGGAAGGAAGACTCCATCACCGTTTGCCAGCGAGCTGCGTCGACTCCAATGGGAGGGAGCTGGAAGCTATCGCCACAGACTACGAAAACGCACCCAACAAGCAGAGCCTCGCTCAGGTGTCCGAAGGTTGCCAGACTGACCATAGAGAGCTCGTCGACGATGACCACTAATCGCTTAGATCGACTCGCACGATGCAGATGTGATAATATTGTATCCCCTTCCACGACTGCGCTGGCTACATGAGTTGTTGCGAGGGACACTACGCGATCAGCATACCCAGCCGCTTCTAACCTCTTAATCAGACCTGCGAGTAATTTTGACTTACCAGTCCCGCCTCTTCCTTCGAGTAAGCACCCTCGGCCCTCTCTCACAATAGTTGCAGCGACGGTGTCCTGGAACAGGTCGTTCGCATCACACGTTCCGACACCCTCCTCCTCCTCTAGTGTTTTCCATTGCCTCTTATACGCAAAGACTGGCTCGTGAAACCAGGCGCCAAAACTTAGACTCTTGAATCTTCGTTCCCCCTGGCAGGGTTCGAAGGCCCTCCATTGGGAAGATGTCGGTTCGACACCCCACTCTATAAATTCGATCTTCGGAGCAATTCGCTGGTCCTTAACTTGTAGGATACTCGAACCGTCCTTCCTGAGCAGTGCGACCGTAGCGGCTTTCAGATTCTCCATTTGCTGTCGAGTACCGCTCACTAGAACACTGTCAACTACCGTTCCGTGTATATTGAGGCGACACTGCCTGGCGAGCTGTATCGCTCTGCAACATTCAAGGTGCTCCTGGTTCAGAGCCACCAGTGAAAACAGGGCCATCGTCTTCATACTCAGTGTCGAATATTGTGTCATATACTTCGTCGTGGTCTCGTCGATCTTACGGTCTCTATGTACGACCATCGGTGCGTCATCTCGTGTTGTAACTTCGCAGCATTTCCAGGTATGTACTACTTTCGTATTCCATCTCCCGAGCATGGCCAGAATGCATAGCTTGCCAAGCTTGGAGGCATAGGGTCTACTTTGCACGCCCAATTCGGCGATGCTCGCGTCGATCAGTTCTCGCATACGATCGAAGACCAATTCCACGGCTCGGCCTGTTGTATGCTGATGGGCTTTGAAGATGGGGCCGAAGTTTTCGGTCGTTATCAGCACACCCAGTGCGTTCCTCACCTTGTGAGAAAGAATCCAATCCCCCAGCTTCCGTGTATACCAGCGAGGCCCCGCGTAGCAGCGGAAGGCGTCAGGCAGACTGGCGTTATAAGGGCCAGCATCTATGTAAACGAAGTCACAGTCCCTGAAGGTCTCTGTGTTAAACTCTTCGAAGTGGTCGCATACGTCGCAGATAGGCAAGCGCTCCTGCTTCTGCAAGCCATACGGTCTTGAAGAACACACGTCCAGTTCCCAACCTTCGCAGCCGTCGCCCCATACCAACTGGCGGGGTGGTTGGCTACAGACCAACCCTTCCATGACGTCTCGGCTGACGGTTGAGGACCACATGCTCCCATACGCATGCCGCTCGTTGGCTGTCTTAACTCGATGACATGCCAAGCACAGGAGGTTCATGTTTTCAAGCGACTGATCGGAACCACCCGTCGAGAGTGGGATCTTGTGATCCAATTCAAGCGGACCGGTCTCAGAACAGAGCGCACACCGCCCACCCTGTCGCGCTTCTACGACTCTTCGATCAGCAGCAGTGATCTTACAGCGCTTGAAACAGTGGACGCGCAGATCATCGCCAAATTTCGCGAGGCTCTGACCCTTGTAGATAAAACCAGCTTTTAGCGCCACTACACACAGGACATCCGCTGCGAGAGGCACGATCCGAATCACGAACCTCGGCAGCCCTAGAGCTGTTATGGTGATTCCGTTTATCTTCTCCGGATCGTTCGCGTATGACCTGAGAATGCCGAAGCATTTATTGGTTCCGACTAGTGCCGTCTGCGCCGATTTGAGTTCGCTATAGATTTCCCGCAGGTTATCGTCTTTTGTCCAGAAGTAGCGCGCTTCGCCCTTTGCAACCTTCTCCCCTCCCCTTGTCCGTTTGGGACGCTCTAGACTCGCAAAGCCCTCTGCCAGATATGGTCGAATCCCTTCCAGGTATGATTGCCATTCGACGAAGGGTCGGCCATACTCTTTCTCAAAAGGTTCCCGCACCTGAATGCAGGTATAGGCATGATCCTTCAAGGGCGGCGCGTGAAGCCCCTGCTGTCGAACAGCGGCCATACATTTCTTGTAGAAGTAGGCGTGAGCGCCCTGGACGGAACAGATGATTTGGTACTCTGCTTTTGGCGGAACACGTTCAAAGATCTTATATCCCACGTGGAAGATAGTAATAGCTGTAGCTCGCAAGTTGTCGGTCTGTCTCTCCGCGAATCTTATCACCATGGCGATGTTGGCTCCTTCCAGTTCCCACCCTCCTTCAGCGAAAGGGTACTGCTTGTTGACGAACCCACACTCCTCGAAGCAGATGTGCAGTTCTGCAATTATGGCTCCTATACTCAGGATCGGTTTGCGTACGTACCTACGCTTGCCCTCCTTTCTATCCACCTCGCACCGTCGACTCATGCTACTGTAGAGCATTTGCACTACACAGGAATGCTCATAATTCTTGAACGAGTCAGGGTGGAGATCGTACGGTCTGAAGACTTGATCGCTGAGAGTGACGTGCGCACGGATAGGTCTGTTGATGATCGTCTGCACAGTCGGGGGTTGATTATTTTCAAAGATTGTTAATTGCCGATCAACTAGTATGGGTTTGGACGGATCGTATACATGGTCTACCATTGACCCGTGATATAGAATGCGGTACGTCACACCTCTGTGCGTTACCTCTTCAAGCGTTTCCACATGCTTTTTAGCGAGGGCTATGACGTCCTGGCGCTGCTGGTCATCTGTTGCGAATTTCGGTCGAGTTTCATCGCCTACCGTTTGCCGCAGCGTAGCACTGGCCAACTTAGGCAGGGAGTTAAGCCCTACGTAGTCCCAGCCACTGCTCGCGTCTACCACTTCGTAACCACCACCAGTCGCCTTTCGCAGGATTCGACGAGGGAAAAGAGGATGCCAGAACGATTTGTGGAACTTGAAAAAGTCAATACCGGCGGGTAGGATGGTGTACGTACCATCGATGCCTCGCCTTCGAACTTGAATACGTTCCCCGTTGAACCCTCTGATGAATCGATCTTGCTCTAGGGATTGCTGATAGGAGTACTGAGCTGGAAATTTTACGCCGAGCAGTTGCTCATAGTACACTGTCCCCGCGGCCGTAGCTCCACGTTCTCTAGCGGTGGAGAGACGGATCTTGCGTCCATCCTTGCCCTCCACATATGTACCGCCCCTCTTATAGGCCTGAACTTTCTGATGAATTAATGGCTCCAGGGTCGTCAAGAGCGCCTTCTCTCGCTGCTCACGGCGGCGGTTCATCATAGCTGCCATGATTTTTTGTTTGTTTTAATATTTGATTTACCATGGGGAGAGGAAATGACAAGGGGTGAACGAACGCGGGGGGGACTTACATTGACAAGGTCGCGCCCAGCTTGGAGAGTTGTAGGAGAGCATCGCTATTTGTGTGTACATACAGGGCATTTGGACGCCTCTCGGCCTCGGTAGGTTGATATGCGTCCTCGATGAAGATGTTAAGAGGCGAGTTTGCGGTCGATATCCCGGAGTGTTGGGAGACTCCGCTTGCAGCTTCCAGTCCGAATGGAATCAAGAATGAGTTCTTCTCGAACCCGGAGCGTGTGATACTGCATGACCCCCCTCCATCCTGGAGTCCGTTCCCTACGAGTCCGATCAGTTTGCGGTATGTCATGGCCGCCCCTCGTAAATCCTGGGTCGCTGGAAAACGCTTCTCGCCGATGGTAATGCGACTCTTCATGTTGTTATCCTTCGGATAGAGCAACTCGACCTGTGCCTTGTCCGGACCGTTGTCTACATCCGCTTTCCCTAGACTGAGCATCACGCTGTTCAACCTTGAAGCCGATCGGGCATGGGCCACCTGTGTCGAGGGTGAAAGCATTGCATAATATGACGTTTGGGTGTTCTGATAGGTCATATTTAAGGAATTCCCGCTCAGGATATGTTGGGAGATCGATGTCAGGAAACTAGGGTCGCAACTAAGGCTATCGACGTGGCAGATCATTTCAGTGACACTAAAGCTATCTCCGAAGGTTGACGTGGTATCTAGGCCGGCCTTCAGGTCGTCCAGGAAGGTCAGCTCCAGGATCAACGGCGAGGATAAGAGAGAGACTGGCAGGTAGCTCTTGCAATACAAGATACCCAGCGACTTAGGCCGCCATGTCACATTGCGACGCTCCCCTGCGTCCAACTCCTTTGTCTCGAACACGCCATGCACGTCTTCTTTGGATGCTGGTTTCAATCCGAACCCAGCTTCAAAGTCTGCCCGACGCTCGTCCATTGACCCGAGCCTCGACAACACCTCCTCGGTGCGTCCAATGAAGTCACAAGATGACACCTCGACGCCTCCAATAATGATACGCGCACTCGACAATGCGCCTGAAAGTGTCGGGGAGAGGAATTTGATCTTCTTGCTGGTGTCATTTATGACGGTGGCTGATACATAGAGAGTCGAGAGGTCGAGAAAGGCCCCGGTCGTCGCCCCTAGTTCAAATCTCGCGACTTTTGAACCACCGGCTGCATACAACGCCGATCCGGAGGGATGGAAATCTACAGAAGACCGACCTGTCAGATAACTTGCAACCTGCGATTGGCTGTACTCTAAAGCACCAATTAGCTTAATCTTGGAAGCTGCGACATGTGACTCCATTCGGAATGTGGTTTTCTATTGGCAAACATTTTTGTGAAACTCATGCAGCGCGTAGGCGTAACCTTGAAGTGGGTGGGACATTAGCAATTGCCTGCTTTGCTCGACGAGGTTCGCTGCTAGTCATATCAGAGAGGATCCGAAGTATCTCCTCGGATTTTCCACTCTTGCGGGGCTTCTTCCGCTGTGGTTCATCTATAAGCATCGGAGGAGATGGGGGGAGGGGGATTGGGTCAGGTCTGATCTTCGGTTTCAATTTCGGCTTCTTCATGACCTTCTTCTGCGGTCGACGATCCTCGATCGCTAACGGCGCAGGCGAGGGTGGATCACCGTTGGGTAGAGTGATAGTAGCGGGAGCTGATGTGGCGCTTCCGTCACGAATGGCAATACGAGCCGACCCAGCAGCTGGAGGTGGTGGAGGGGGACTTCCACCGTTCATTACAGGGAGGAGTTCAGGTTGGCCGCCAGGCGTTGAGGGGCCGAAGTAATTAAGAACTCGATTCGCCGTGTTGCTCATGAAATTCATGGTGTTGTGGTGGACGTTATGAGTCGATTGGAAGACATTTTGGATATTTTCCAAGACATTCATGGTAGGACCGACATTGGAAACATTGTTGATTGTCACTAGCTGCGGCGTGAGTACCTCTGGAAGCGCCACGGGTCGATCGCGGAGGCTTTGGAGGAAGTTCCCAGTGAACGCTGTCATGTGCGCCTGCTGCTGCTCCAGAATTCGGTGATGTGTCGCATTGTCTGCCAGTTCGATCTGACGAGCACGATGTCTAGAATCCTCGGCTAACATGAGCCCTCGTCCTAGTTCAAACACATTCGCAGCAAGAGCGGCAGCCTGAGCTCCAGCATCGGGACGCGGGTCAGGTACAACCGGAAGCATCTCTGAGTCGCGACCACCAGGTGGGACGTCAGGAGCTTGTGATTGGTTACCTGGTCCGCTTCCAGATGCTGCCCCTCCACCTGAACCAGCCCCTGGTCCAGCGGGGCCTGCTGCTCCAGTAGCTCCAGTCGCACCAGTCGCACCAGTCGCACCAGTAGCTCCAGTATTCCCAGAACTACCTGTATTACCCGGTGGGCCAGGATTACCACCGTATCCCCGATAGTCCACATCAGTTGAGCTATAACCCGTGCCAGGCATGCGGAGTAACTGTTGAGTCGCCAACATCTGCGCACCTTGAAAAATCGTCCTCTCGGGGAGAGTGATTACCGTCTTGTCAGTTCGCATCTCTTCCAAGACCTGCTCGAAGTTCGGGACGGCGTGTAGCCCATTGTTATCAGTAATAAGAGTCCCTCTGCTTGTAATTTTGGGTCTCTCAAAGACGCTCTTGTCGAAGGGATACTGCGGAGTCGGCGGGGCTGGCGATGTATAACTAGTAGTCTTCATGGTAATGGCTTTACCTATATGGCTGTAAAAAATTCAATCGTTATGCTCGACGGGCTGGAGAAGCCGCGAAGGCTTCGGCACTTATCTTATTCCTGGTGCGAGTCTTGGCGTTCCTAGTCAATACATCCTCTGGATGGGAGGCTCTGCGATCCACCCCCCTTTGAGTGTTCCGAGCGACATCAGTCTCACCAGACGTATAATCTAGTTCCCTGAAAGTATCTGGCAATTTATTTTTAAGATTATCTCTGTTTGTATTACCCCTAGCGGGTGTGACGCCATCTTCGCCCCGTTTGCCCATTTCAAGGACACATCCCGTGTTCGTATTGATGCTCTCTACGACTGCTCCCGCGTCAACTTCCATAGCCGCGGACGCTTCGTCGCCAGACGATGCGTCAACCTCCATAGCAACCGATTTCGTTAGCCCCTTGACTAGGGGATGCAGTATATGCGCAGGAACTTGCCCCAGTCGATAGTAACCCTCCAGTCGATGGCGCTCATTGGCCGCGTTGATCAACTGTACTCGTTTTTGAAGCCCGTTGTCGTGTGCTATCCCCTCCTCCATTTGCCGGTTCTCCGCAACCCTCGAACGGCGGCGATGCTCGATAAGGTTAGCATAATCTTGTGCTGGAGGCTTATGGGGTGGGGGGATCCCAGCGCGTAGCTTAGCCGCCCTCTCCTCGATTTTTGAAGGGAATATCATCGTGACTCTTTATTGAGAGGATTTATTTACGAGCCTCGGCGAAGAGACTGTCGTAGATGGATGAATAGTGGATGGGCGGGGGGGTGGCGCGAACAGGACTCCTTCGTCTGGGCCTCCTCCTCTTCGGTGTAGGGGGTTCAGAATAGGAGGAAGAGGAAGACGAGGTAGAGGGACTAGGTGTCCGGACTTTGCGCACCTTGCGCTTGGTCGGCTTCTTGGCGCGCTTCTTAGGGGTTGGAGGTTCGGAGCTGGCATCAGATTCCTCTTCAACAATGGGCAGGGGAGTCGGAGCAGGGGATGTAACGGGAGTTGCGACAAGGGGAACAGCTTCTACGATCGGAGCTTCCACAGCGACTTCGACGATAGGAGCCTCCACAACGGGCTTCTTTTTGTTAAGTGCTCCTTTTGGCCTCCCAGGTTTCCGCGGGGTATCCATTGTACTTTACAATATATTTACTCGTACGCTCGCGTAATACAAAGTTCGAATTGTATAGCATGGGGCATCCGCACGATTCTATCCGCAGAATCTCGGACGGTGAACTTTAGATGCCGCAACTGTCGGGAATTAGCACAGTACAACAGGGGAGGTTGGGCAAAACCATTGTGTATTAAGCTACCTGGCTGGTTCCCTGCAATCACGAGGCTCGCACAGATGTCATTACGGCCGTGGGGGGATAGGCTGCAATTGGGTAGGTCGGGCGAGCAGAGGTGTAGCACCCTATAGCGGGCCAGATCAACGTGCCCTGTTACGTGCTCATTCACGACAGGGGAGAAGGCTAGGCGATACAATGGAATCCCAATAAGGGTGGAGGCATCACCTCCTCGTGGTAAGTCTTCGGTCACATCAGCAGCAGCCCATGCTTGTGCGAAAGAAGAGCTACTGTCGACCGATGTGAAGCCAGCGATATCACTAGCCGAGAAAATTCTCGCGCTTGTGAAGCTGGGACTCGCCTGTGCAATTGTCAGGGTCCCTTCATCACTCGACGTTACAGTCCAGAAGCCATCCGAGATATTGGAACCCTGTCTGAGCTTCGCCTGTACTTCAACGGCTAACGTAGCAATGTTGTAGTTCCCCGTTGTGAGCTGGACGACCCTATGGTAAGATGTCCCTTCGAACACTTCCCTCACGAAGAGATGACTATTTTGTAAGTCCAGAGTTGGCCATACGTGCGAAACCACGAAGCCTGCGATTTGAATATGAGACCCCGATTCGATGATAACGCCCAAGGGCAGATCAATTCCAAAATCCCCGTGATTGTCGAGGACATTCGTTTTGTAATTGCTATTAATGAAGATCCGTGAGATCCGGTCGCTCATTTCCAGTTAAGCTTTAACAATGTCGTCGATTTTTGTTCCTACACTCCTCGCCTGTTGATACTTCATATAGCTGTCCATCAAACTTGAATCTAGGATTCGCGTATCGTAGGCCTGGTTAATCAACGGTCGAAGAAGTGAGTAGGTCATGGCTACTTTATGGATCGCACCGTCGACGGTCCGTGCTGCCTCTCGGACGTGGTGGTAAGCCCGTCTACTCGTTCGACGGAGACTCATCGTGAAAGGGTTTTACTGTAAGGGGGTTTTTTTTTTTCAAAGAATGAGGGGGGTTAGGTAGGGTAGGATAACCTCAGCCAGTTGTACACCTGTCTTTATCGCAGCAGCTGCCTTCGCACCAGTTTCCATCCACTCGCCTGCCTGCACTGCAACACTCCTCTTGGTTACTTTCGGTCGCATCCCGAACGGAGTCTTTTACTTAGCAGAGGTTAATTTACGATCAGTGAGCGGACTCAATGCTCTTCGCCAAGATGACGCGGAGCTCGTCGAATCGGACGATACACCCGACACGATTGGTCGGCGTCCTCCCAGCTGAATACAGATATCCTGTTCAAATTCGGGTATGATCTTGGCCTCAGTGAAGCCCGCTCCGTATG
>Ga0306864_1000862_pt1 | contig 13235 bp, 9 predicted proteins | sample AntRauTorckE5430_FD_190448 | JGI IMG/M metagenome (GOLD analysis project Ga0306864, IMG submission 190448) | Saline lake microbial communities from Rauer Islands, Antarctica - Metagenome Torckler E5 #430 (v2) (version 2) | ecosystem: Environmental > Aquatic > Non-marine Saline and Alkaline >...
GGATTTGACGGGTTTTTTTTTGATATTTTTCTAAGGTTGTAAAAATTGCACCTGAAAAGGGTAGCCAAAACAAGCCTATCCAGAAATCATTGCGTATTCTCGAAAGGAAGGAGATTTGTGGCAAGTACAACGCAATGACGATTCAGAAAAAGGCGAAATTTATTTAAAGTCTATTGAATGGGAAATTGAAGGTTGGTGATAAAAAAAACGCATATTCTCAATTGAAGTGAGTACATGCGTTTTTTTAATTTTACTTTGAAATCAAAAATTAATTTCTTGTATCATATTTTAATTGAAAATTATCCATAATAACAATTTCCGTTCTACGATTTCGCTGACGACCACTATCATTTATATTTGAATCCTTTGGAGTCGTTTCGCCATAACTCATGATTTGGAAACGATTCGGTGAAACACCTTGACGAATCAAATAATCCCGAATTGCCATAGAGCGTCTTTGACCTAATTGATAATTATAAGCCGCTGAACCTGAGGCGTCTGTATGTCCAACTAATAAAATATTATATGACGGATTTTGTAACATTATATTCGCTACTCGATTCAACATTTCAAAATATTGCGGCCGAATAAAAGACTTATCCAAATCAAATTCTACTAAATCAATTGAAATTTCAGCCGCTGCGTTTGTCAGTGGTGTTGGCATTGTTGTCATTGGCGTATTATTTTGAATATTTTTGACAGGGCAACCACTATTTGCTGCTGGTCCTTTTAAGAACGGACAATCGTCTAAAATATCAGAAATACCATCTTCATCACTATCTGGACAACCGTTTAGGCTGGGTTTCCCTCTCAAGTAAACGCATTTATCGTCTTTATCCAATACACCATCGCCGTCGCTATCCAAATTATTATTATTTAACGGACAACCATAATTAGCCGCATCGCCATAGACTTTTGGACAAACATCTATATTATCAAAAATACCATCTTTGTCGTAATCATTACAACCTTGATATTGTGGCAAACCTGGCGTTGTTGGGCAAAGGTCAATATCGTCAAAAACACCATCACCGTCACTATCTTTTGCTATTGGCTGACTTGGCGAGTTTTCAGGGCAACCTTCTAAACGAAAAACACCTGCGGCATCAGGACATTTATCTTTTTCATTCACAATTCCGTCACCATCTCTATCATTTGAGGTATTTTCGGGACAACCTTGCAAACGTACTAAACCAGCAACATCTGGACAATTATCAACATTATCCAAAACTCCGTCACCATCTTTATCGTTTGAACTTCCGTTAGGACAACCTTCCAAACGCACTAATCCTGAGACATCTGGACATTTATCAACGTTATCCAAAACACCGTCACCATCTCTATCACCATTTTGATTAAACGGTTTTGGTTTCGGTTTATTAAATTTATCAAATAAATAAATCAAAGCGACTTCGACTGCACCTTGATTATTCACGGGCGTTTGTAATGAAGAATTCGTTGCATCAAAACTGGCAGCTAAAATAAAGCTATTTCTTTCGATACCGCCTGTAAAAATAAAGGCTTCATCTTGACGAATATCAATCCCAAAATTCAAGGCTGTTTTTTCAGATATTTTGTACCTTCCTAACACACCAAAAGTTACTTCGTTTGCCCTGTAATGATTTATTGCCAAAACCCGTGGACTTATTGTAAATTCATTACTTACAGCATAATTTATCTTAGCGTGAATTAATCTTTTTAAAGGTAAATCTTCCATACTACCTTCCGTCAAAGAAATATCTGGCGTATTCAAATGCGAAAATGCAAAACCTCCTTCACCACTTATTTTACTCGATTCACTCGGCAAAAATTGATATAAAAAACCAATATTAAAATCGGGTGCTAATACGGATGTTCGAGTAAAGTTTTCTCCGTTATTTAATGTCGCATCAAAACCATTCGCACTACTATATTGAGTATCAAAAGAAAATGCGGCTGCATCAAAACGCTTTTGTGTAAATCCTGCTTGACCGCCCAAAGCAATCTGGTGTCTGTCAGATAATTGACGACCCAGAGCGTAGTTAAAATAAACGTTGGTTTGTTGCAAACTCGCTGCTCCTGCGTCATTTTGGTTTAATAACAGTCCCCAGCCGCCATTATTTCGTTTGCGGTCAAAACTTGCTCCGATATTGCGATAAGCGGGCGGAATATTCATCCATTGACTGCGATAATTAAGTATCAACCGATTTGAATTCACACTTTGTCCCGTGTAGGCAGGGTTCAAATAAAGCGGTGCATATTGATACATCGAATAATGTGCATCTTGAGCGAAAACCGCAAAAGTCGTAATTGTAATTATTAATAAAGTGAAAAAGTATTTCATCGTTTTTTAATTATTGAATTATCCGATTATTACGGTTTTCAAGTTAAATAATGAAGAAAAATAAATGCGTTTTTTGAAGCAACTTCTTTATTTTTCATCGCTAACCAGTGGAACAATCCTTTTTTATCTTAATAAGGTTATGTGACCTTTTAAGGTTTGTTCTGTTCCATCGGTCGATGTAATATTGACAATATAAACGTAAGTGGCAATTTGCACTTCCAGACCGTTATAAGTTCCATCCCAACCATTAGATTGATTATTAGAAAAGAAAACACGTTCGCCCCATTGATTATAAACCGACATTTGCAAATCGTCAATATTTGCCCCTCTGACGTAAAAAATATCGTTGGAATTATCACCATTTGGTGTAAAAGCTGATGGAATGAATACGACTCCGTCATTTGTCCCTACCGTTCCTCCGGCGGTTCCAGATTCCGATATCGTTATATAGTTGACTTTCGTCAATGTATCACTACACCCCACAATTCCTGCCGTAATTAAGGTAACCGTATAAATACCTTCGTCAGCATAGGTGTGTGCTGGATTAATTAGATTTGAAAAGTTCGGCGTAACAGAATTCGTATCCCCAAAATTCCAAAAATAATTGGTCACATTTGCCGAAACATTGGAAGTGAATTGAACCGTTTCATTTGGTTTTGTAACAACGGGAGTTCCTGTAAAATTAATAATTTGTTCTGGCAAGACAGTAATCTCAATCGTATTAGAAAATAACGTAAACCCTAACGTATCAACGACTTCCACTTGATATTGCCCCGATTCTGATACTGCATACGTTTTTGAAGTAGCACTATCTATGGGAAAACCATCTTTGAACCATCGGTTATTGGTATTATAACTCGACCGTAAAATAGCAGCAGAACCGTAACAAACCGTTCCTACCGTACCGTCTTGTGTAGTCGAAATCACACCTGATACAATCTCAATAACTGGACTGGTTGAAAATTGCGTAACCGTCACTAAAGTAGTATCCGAACGTGCCTTACAACCATTACTATTTGTAATATCGACCCAATAATTTCCGCCATCTAAAACGGTAATTGTTCCCGTAGTTCCTCCATTATTCCAAAGGTAAGCACTCCCTGCTGATGCGATTAAAATAACCGAATCTCCCGCAAAAAATGAGGTATTTCCAACAATTGTAATGGCAGCACTTGGTGCAGCCAATACTTGAACGAAAATATCGGAAGATTGAATCGTATTACCAGTCGCATCGGTCGCCGTTACACTTAATAAATAGTTACCTGGTGCTAAATCATCGGTGCTAAAGTTTTCATTTAACGAAGATTGAAAAGAAATTCCATCGACAAAAAATTCATAATTTGCATAAATTTCAGGAACGGCTTTGAAGCCAATTGAATCTCCTTCACAAATTACGGTACTCGTCCCAATGGTCAATTGTAACGTAACCGATTGAACATTCAAATTAATAATTTTACGCACCAACTCATTATAAGCATCCGCAACATAAAGCTCATCGGTAGCATCATAATAAGTAATTCCTGTTGCTCCATTAAACGAAGCAGATGGCCCTGTTCCGTCATTTGCACCAGATATTCCCGCTGTTCCGACATAAGTCGTTACCACACCAGCTGGCGTAACTTTACGAATTGTATTATTAAAACCGTCTGCTACGAACATATCATCATTCGCATCGACAGCAATATCCCAAGGATAATTAAACCTGGCAGCCACGCCCGTTCCATCTTGACTTCCGAGTACTCCACTTCCTGCAATAGTTGTCACTAAACCAGCTGGTGTTACTCGTCGAATCAAGTGATTCCATTCATCTGCGACGATGAGGTCTCCATTATTATCTATTTCTAAACCGTAAGGACGATTAAATCGAGCCGTCGCTCCTTGACCATTTGCAGTACCAGTCAAAAATGCTGTTCCTGCCAATGTCGTAACATTTCCTGCTGGGTCAATTTTACGAATAATGTGCGTTAAATGATCTGCGACATAGATGATTCCAGTATTTTCATCAATTTCAATACCAGTCGGATTACCAAAAGTTGACGATAAAGCAGGGCCATTTGAAGAACCGAAATTTCCAGTACCTGCGAATGACGTTACATTTCCATTGATATCAATTTTCCGAATTCTATTATTTCGAGTATCTGCAACGTAAACATTTCCAACGATGTCCGCACAAATTCCCCAAGGTTCATTAAACTCTGCACTTGTTCCTTGCCCGTTGACAGAGCCTTGATTTCCTGAACCTGCCAGTGTAGATACAATTCCCGCAGGTGTGATTTTTCGAATTCGGTGTCCGAACCTGTCCGCAACATAAATGTTTCCACTTCCATCAACTGCAATACCGTGTGGATTATTGAAATGTGCTTGGAGTGCGGAACCATTTACAGCTCCGATGCTATCCAGTACACCTGCTATCGTCAGTACAAGTTGAGCCTGTACTTGTATAGTAAGGAAAATTGAAAATAGGAGTGTTAGTAAACTCTTCATTCGTATATAATTTTTTAAGCCTATGTTTAAAATTTGTTTTTGAGTTTGTAAAAGAATAAGCTTCAAATGTCGTTTGAAGTTTAAACTTATCATTGGAGTACAAGACTCAGAGATTTGACATAAATTTCCCTGTCACAATATTATAATCGGTGTGTAGTAGTCTATTTATAGGACAAAAAACAACCCTAAACATAACTAACTGTTAAACAGGTAGTTATGTTTTAATATACACTTACATATTTCCATTATTGGGATTTTAATTTATTTGGAGTATGTATTTTATTATTATTCAAATTATCCTTTCATAGAAATAATATCTTTCGACATCATTTTACCATATTTTTCAGCAATAACTTTCCACGTATAGCGTCGTTTTGCAATGGATAACATCGTTTTAGAATGTTCTTCTTGTTGTTCATCATCGAAATCTTGAATAATTTTCAATAATCGACTTGCCGTTTTGAAATAAAATGCTTTATCTTCTGTGGTTTCTCGATTATATCCGACATCAAAAGCTACGGTTGGCAAAGCCAAATTCATTGCTTCTACCAAAGATGGATTCGTGCCGCCCGCACTATGCCCGTGAATATATAAATAACAATTAGATCGTAGCGTATTCAACTCAATCGGCTCATAAATTGGATCTAATAAATAAATGTGTGGTGCTTGATATTTTGCCCTCAATTCTTTACCATATTCACTGGAACTCCAATTCCCAATCATCACAAAAGGATATTCTATTTGTTCATTAATCGCCTCCAAAATGACGTGAATATTGTTTTCGGGTTCAATTCTACAAACACCGAAAAGATACTTTGATGTTAAGAAAGGATATTTATCTACTGACTTATCTGTAATAGGAATATGTACGACTTGATCACCACCATATTCAATTAAATTAGAATTATAATTATAGGTTGCTTTTAAGTATTTCCGAATAACCTCGTTATCCGTAATTACATTTTCCGCCGTTTCAACTGCAAAAATCTCAGAATATCGCAAAAAGGTTTTAATTGCTTTTCCCCATTTATCTCTTTTCCATTCGATTCCATCAATATTGACAAAAAATCTTTTTTTAGAAAAGAATTTTACGAATGGCAAAACCATACATCCCGATACGCCTAAAATTAATAAAATATCCGCATTAAATGAAGCGTGAAATATCGTGTAAATATCATAAGGAATACTCTGAAACCCATTGGCTTCCAAAGGAATATATTTGAGTTTAGCACCATTATAGGTTTCCTGCTGTTCCTCTTTTGAATAAAACTTGCCACTACAATAAACGGTAATATCAAAATCTTCATTAAGGTATTTTACTAATTCTTCCACTAAAGTTTCAAAACCACCATATCTTGCGGGAATTCCTACCGTTCCGATAATTGCTAACTTGCTTTTTTTTTGAATTGCCATAATAAATATTGAAAAAATATTTTAGGTATATTTCCTGTAACTTAATCAAATATAATTTATTATTTTGAATCTACTTAAATTTTTGGTTTCTTATTAATAGAATTTTTAGACCTGTAATTGGGATAAACCGCCACAATAATATATTTTTGATGAAGTTCGTGCTAAAAATAATAAATTAATAATATGGATGAGCATTTAATACGGTTAGGATTAGTCTTTTTTACAGGTTTTATTGTCACTTATTTCGCAATTCCTTCAATTCTTGAAATTGCTTACAAAAAAAATTTATTTGACATTCCTGATGAACGAAAAGTGCATACCCGAGCAATTCCAAGCCTTGGCGGTGTTGGTATATTTGTAGGTGTTTTAATTGCATTTACGATTTGGGCAACACCCGATGTATTGAATATGAACAGCTATAAATTCATTTTAACATCCTATCTAATTTTATTTTTCATGGGATTGAAAGATGATTTAATTATTATGGATGCCTTACCAAAACTAATTATTCAAATTGGTGTAGCGTGTTTGTTAGTCTATAGTGGCATTCGGATTACTAACCTTTTTGGTGTTTTTGGTATTTATACCTTGAATTACTACGCTGGTTTTGTCTTATCCGTGTTTTTTATAGTTGGTGTAACCAACGCGTTTAATTTAATAGATGGAATTGACGGATTAGCTGGTGGTTTAGGCGGCATTAATTGCCTAACCTTCGGAGCATTAATGTACATTTATGAGGAATACGAATTTGCACTTTTGGCCTTAGCAATTGGCGGGTCATTATTAGCATTTTTGCGATATAATTTCAGTAGCTATCCAACTAAGATTTTCATGGGTGACACCGGTTCCTTACTATTAGGTTTGACGGTTTCTATTTTATCCATCGTTTTTATGAATACCAATACCCATTCAGGAGAGTTAGATATTATTTCACCTCCGATTGTCGTTTTAGGAATCATTTTCATACCATTAATGGATACAACACGAGTAATTATTCTAAGAGTTTTGGACGGTCGTTCTCCATTTTCACCAGACAGAAACCACATTCACCACCAATTTTTACAATCCGGCGTGACGCACAAAATGGCAAGTGTGGCATTATACCTCATTAATATTGCTTTAGTAATTACCGTTATTGTATTTCGTGACTCCGCATCTATACTATTAGGTGTATTAATTTTGTTCGTAGGTTCGGCAAGTACACAAATTTTAATATTTTTGCGATACAAAAGACGTGATAAGCGAGTTGATAATCTGAATGAGAAGTTAGAAGAACTGAAAAAAGAGAATCAATTTTTAAGATAAAAATACCACCAAAATCCAATTAAGTAGTTGATTGAACTACTTATAAAATAACTTAAAATGACAAAGAAATATAAGGTATTCGTCGTAGATGATGAGCCGATGGTACGTAAAATGTTAGAATTCAAATTAAGAGGGAGGGAAGATTTAGACGTTCAAGCATTTTCGTCTGGAGAGTCTTGTGTCAAAAACTTAACTCAAAAACCAGATATTATTATCTTAGATTATCACATGGATACCGATAAAGAAAGCGCCATGAATGGTTTAGAAACATTACTGAAAATTGTAGAAGTTTCTCCTGATTCTCAAGTTGCAATGCTTTCTTCTCAAGATAATGTTGCCGTCGCCGTTGATGTTTTAAAAAAAGGTGCAGTAGATTATATTATCAAAAACTCTGTATTTGCAGTTAATACAGAATCTTCCATTGATAAAATAATTCAAGGCTTAGAACTAAAAGAAGAAATTAACGAACTTTCCGCTCGTATCAAGAAAGATAAATTATTGATGCGAGGATATTTTATAATCATTGCTGTTTTATTACTCCTTGCAATTTACTTTTTCTTATCAAGATGATAAAAACCTAATAAAAAAAGCCGAAAATTCGTGACGAGTTTTCGGCTTTTTTATTGATATAAAATCCTTTTCTAATTATAATTTAATATGCGGATGGTCAATATCATTCACCAACTCCGCCTGTGGAAAATCTAACTTCACCGTTTTCAAAAAATTATTTGCTTCCTCTTGTGTTTTGAATTCACCAACCATATAATAATAATCTTCATTCGGAATTTGACGGTAAAATAATTTATCTCCATACGTTTTCATTGCCTTGTGTGTAATATCAATCGGATCTTCGGATTGAAACAACAAAACACTATATTTTTTCACCACAATCGGCATTACAACTTTGCCTTTATTTGGAGCAGCTCGCTGCTTTTCGCCAGACTTAGTTGTGCCGTTCGGATCATCTCGCTGAACCTTATTACCCGTTACTTTGCCTACTTTCTCCTCAATTTTTTGCTCCTCCGTTTTGATATCTTCGCCAAAAGCACCTTTTTGAGCAAATACTCCAAGGGCGAGTATCATACAACATATAAAAGTCAATGTTTTCATAAGTTTATTTTTTTTTGTTAACATATTAGCAACAATTTTAATACCAATCAGGTTATTTTTCGGCTACATATTTTTTCATTGAAATATATGACAAAGGCATTAAAAAAAGGTTGAAACTTTTAAAGTTCCAACCTTTTTAATTTTTCGAGCTATTTATTTCACGTAGAAACGCCAATAATTTACAGCTCACAATCTATAATTCACTTATCCCATTTCAGAAACAACCTCTTTTACTTCAGGAACCATACGTTTCAACATTCCCTCAATTCCTGACTGCAACGTCACCGTAGAAGACGGGCAGCCGCTACAAGCACCTTGCAACTCAACCGTTACCGTACCTTTATCATAAGATTTGAACTCAATATTTCCACCATCCATTTCCACAGCAGGTTTCACGTAAGTATTAATCAAATCAATAATTTTCGTTACAATTTCCGCATCATCACCTTCATAATGAGCTTGATTTTCTTTCTCCATTTCAGCTTTCTCCGCCTCAAAACCTTCCTTTACGATGGTTTTTCCTTCTTCAACATAAGTTTTCAAAAAACTCTTAATGCGAAGCATCACATCTGCCCATTCGTAATTCATTTCCTTCGTAATCGTCACGAAATTATTACAAATATAGACACCACGAACATAAGGCTGCTCAAATAATTCTGCCGCCAAAGGCGACCATTCTTTCGCTAATTCCTCATCAGTCTCCCGAAAATCTGCCGTATCATTCGCATACAACATTCTATTCGTTACGAATTTTAATGATTCGGGATTAGGCGTTTGTTCCGTATATAATAAAACAGGGCTTTTTACCGTCGTTTCCATAGTTATCTTATTTAAAATAGTAAAATTTCAGTTTAATAAAATTGAATCGCAAAATTAACAAAAAATAACGACTTGATGTTTTCAGAATATTGGAAAATATTTTTTTACCTTATAAACTGTGTAATCTCTACGGCTTATGTAGTTCAAAAAAACTACTTAGGTCGTAAATTCGAATCTAACGAATACGCTTTTTCAAAACTCGCATTGGTATTTGCTGTATCGCCCAAACCTTGATACGCATAACCCATATTCAAATAACCTTGAGCCGAATTAGGGTCAAGTTGCAATACTTTTTGGAACATTTCCAATGCTTTTTGATGCTGACCGCTTGCGCCGTAAGCCGCACCTTGTTGCCCAAATAATTCAACCGAAATATTCCCTGCCGCAATCGCTTGTTCACCGATGCGTATGGCTTCCGCAAATTGTTGATTCGCAAGCGCTTCCCCTTGTTTGGTCAAATATTCAGGTTTGATATTCGCCAAAGCGACCTTTTTATTATTTAAAGCATTCGTATAATCGGACGAACCTTCGCCTGTAATGCGTAACGTATAATCATAAAATTCAATCGATTTCTGGTAATCACCCAAGTAAAGATAAGCATTACCAATGATTACATTCGGATTGGCATAAGTTGGATGCAGCTCCCGAGCTTTCAAACCGTAGCGAATTGCATCGTTGAGCATCTGTTGTTTTTTGGCTGCATTTTCGGGTTTTATCGCTTCTTCTGACGTGATTCCCGCCATCGAATTATTTAATTTTGCACTATTTATTGACGTTTGAATATCCGTTGAAAACAAAGTATAATTATTTTTCCAAGCCATATTTCTAACCACCGTTTTTAACGAAAACCCCACCAAAAACAAAGCAATAATTGGCAAAGCCAATTTTAAATCACTCCAATTCGCTATTTTTTTGTTGGTCAACTTATGCAATAAAACCGCTGCAATCAGACAAACTCCGACCGAAGGTATAAACATAAACCGTTCGCCCATATTTGTTCCGATTGGAAAAACCAAATTGGAAACAACCGATAAAGTCGCAATAAAGTAAATAACCCCGAAGGCAATCGGGTCTTTTTTCGGCAACCGCATCAACGCATAAATACCCGCTCCGATATAAATTAATAAAGTAAAAATCACCTGTCCGTCAGCAAAAGTCATCATCGGGATTTGTGGCGGATAATAATCGTGTGTCAAAGGATGCGGAAAAATGAGCAGCACCAAATATTTTCCCAACGTATAAAAAATCGTCCCAAACTTTTCACCACTCGAAAAATCGACATATTGCGAACCCGTCCATTTCAAATACGGATTATTCATTAATTCCATATTCGCATTCGCCGTAAGGTTTGCCGCATCGCCCAAAATCGAACTTCTGATAATCAAAAATGCCGCAGCAAACGCTACCAAAACGCTTGTCGAAATACCGATTTTTGAGGCTTCCGTTTTGGTAAAAGTAAAAATTGCCAACGGAATGACCGCCAAAAAGGTAATTGTATTTTCTTTGGATAAAATCCCTAAAAAGAAACAAATTCCCGCAAAAATCAACTGGACAAAATCACCTTTCAACGCATATTTCATCGCAAAATATAACGCTCCCAAACTCCCTAACAACGCCATAATTTCGTCACGACCTTTAATATTTGCGACAGCTTCGGTATGAATCGGGTGTGCTAAGAACAGCATCGCCGTCGCCAAAGCGATAAAATAACCTTCAGAAGTCGATTTATTATGAAAAAATTGCAAAACAACTAAATATAACAACATTCCCGTTAAAGCGTACAACACAACGTTGATAAAGTGACTAACCGTAGGGCTTTCGCCAAAAAATTGGTATTCCACTGCAAACGTCACCAACGATAACGGGCGATAACGACCACCTGCAACCAAGTTTTTTTTGACTTTAAAGAAGCCCAAAAATGTATCATTGCCCAAAATCTCCCCAATTCCTGAAAATCCTTTTTTTACAAAATCATTATCATTAATTACAATTGCGTCATCCTGCGTATAATCGTGGGTAATCGTATTGGCGTAAAGCAAAAAACCGAATACAAAAAGAATAATCAAATGCAATTTTTTATTAATAAAAAGGCTATTTACAGCGGTATTTGCAACGCTTTTAGACTGCGTTTTTTCGTTGCTTTGAACTTTTGATGATTGCGTTTTGCGTTTTTTTGTCATCTTATTAAAAATCTATAATTTTGTAAAAATCATGTTTTTTATCAAAAAAGTAATGAATGACCGAAATTAGGAAAAAAGATTGAATAGTGAATTGTAACGATTGAATTTTGAAAGGTTGGATAGATTTTTTTGTTTCAAAAAATGGTTTTATCTAAATATTCGTTATCTTAGTAGGATATTATCATAAACTGGAAACTATGGAATTAGTTGTTGAAAAATCGCAATACGAATTAGAACGAGGAAAGCCTAAGCCAAGTAAAAATCATGCTGTAATCCAATCCCGCATTCAAAAGTTAATTGATAGAAAATGTCCTGATAAATTTGAAGTTCTACCAGAGCTAAGTTTAGATATTAATGCAGAAGGAAGAGAAAAAGTACCTGATTTAGCATTTTATAATGCGGAGGATATTTATTTCGATGCAGAAAATGATGAAATAAGATTTAAAGAAATGCCATTAGGCGTTGTAGAAATCATGTCGCCAACGCAAACGCTTACAGAATTAATTATAAAATCTCATACGTTTTTTGATGCAGGTGTAAAATCATACTGGTTGGTAATTCCATCGTTAAAAACGATTTATGTTTTTAGTGACAAAGGCGAATATGAAGTTTATGCAAAGACAGGTTTATTAATTGATAATCAATTAGGTATAGAAATAGATTTAGGGAAACTATTCGGACGATAAAGTTTAATTTTAAGGAATTACAAACAGAAAACGCCATTTTGAAGCTGTTTCAAAATGGCGTTTTTGATAAAAAATTTTTCTTACTTTTTTAATTTTTTCATAATCAAATCCGTCACCATTTTTGGGTTTGCTTTTCCCTTCGCTTCCTTCATCACTTCACCCATAAATAAACCCATGAGTTTCTTTTTTCCCTTTTTTAAATCCTCAAATTTATCAGGATATTTTGCAATCACATCGTCTAAAATTTGTTCAATCAAATCATCGCTGGAATCTTGAATCAAGTTCAATTTTTTGGCTAAATCAAGCGGCAATTGCGTTGGATTTTCTAACATCGCAGGCAATAATTGTTGCTTTGCAGTCAGATTATTCACCTTTCCGTCATCAATCAAAACGATTAAATCTGCAATCATTTTTGGTTTTAAAACCAATTCGCCAAACGATAAATTATTATCATTCAAATAACTTTTAACACTATTAATCAACCAGTTAGCTACCGATTTGTAATTATTTGTATGTTTAATAACTGCCAAATAATAATCCGCCGTCGCCCGTTCTTCCGTCAAAACAGAAGCATCGTAATCCGATAAATCGAACGCCTCGACAAATTGCTTTTTTAATACTTTTGGCAACGTCGGCATTTTTGCTCGAACCTTTAAAATATAATCGTCAGACAAAATAATCGGTGGCAAATCAGGCTCTGGAAAATAGCGATAATCTGGTGCATCTTCCTTTGAACGCAGCGAATAAGTCGTTCCATTATTAGCGTCAAAACCTCTGGTTTCTTGCACAATAATTTCACTTTTTTCCACCTTTTTTATTTGCCGCTGAATTTCGTGATTAATCGCCCGTTTTGCATTGCGAATAGAGTTCACATTCTTGACTTCGCAACGGTTACCGTAAGCTTCCGCCCCTTTC
>Ga0306864_1000864_pt1 | contig 13202 bp, 12 predicted proteins | sample AntRauTorckE5430_FD_190448 | JGI IMG/M metagenome (GOLD analysis project Ga0306864, IMG submission 190448) | Saline lake microbial communities from Rauer Islands, Antarctica - Metagenome Torckler E5 #430 (v2) (version 2) | ecosystem: Environmental > Aquatic > Non-marine Saline and Alkaline >...
TTTGCGCTTCCTAGCTTTCAACACGGTAAAAAGAAAACTTTAAAAGAAAACCTAGCCCTTTTCACTGCTGGTTTTCCTCCTAAGGGCCTATATAAAGGGCTAGGTTTTACGGATGATCTCTTATATCTCCTATTTTCCAGGTTTGGAGAAGCTCTACTGCTGCGCACTATCATCTACTATCATCTACATCTACAATAATACAGTGCTCGTCCTTATCACACAGGCGTGTCTGATGAGTATAGAAGCAAAAGGCCAAGAATAAGCTGGAAGTAAGGAAGGATAAATCCGTTTCATGAAAAGCTTTTAAAATGGAAGAACATATGAATTCAACATCGGAGGGAAGTTTTGATGTTACCATGCCGGCGACAGATGATGCAGATGATCATGATAAAAATCCAATCCCAACAAATAAACATCAAGAAGCAATAGTTTCGATACTTAATCTAACTGTGGACTATTCAATGATGGAACCGTCACCTCTCGAACCAGATGAGTTCAAATGGAAACTTACGAGGCAACAGAAAAAAATGACTGATGCAGTGCACGATGTAGAAAAAAACGGTTCCAGTGGGATCCCTCCTCAAAATTTGAACTACACTGATGACATTGGTGATGATCCATTACAAGAAGAAGACGCTAAGACGCCTGTGCCGATGGAGCAAGTTCAGGTTCCGGTAGTGAGAATATTCGGACCTATCATTCGCGGCAAGGCCATGTCCAACGAACAGTCAACATCTCAATATTTGCAGTCTTCGCAAGATGGAAGTCAAGTAGAAATTCATCAGTCTGGTTGTCTGCACATACATGGGGTTTATCCATATATGTTTGCTAGACCCTCGCAGGCTGGACCTGATGCATCCTCCTCCTTCTACCGTGCTTGTCACGATGCATCGGCGAACAAAAGTACTAAAGATGATGATCTTCCATACTCGAATTTATTTGATAATCATTATGCAACAAAGATCGATTGGGATGATAGAGATAGTGTTGAACTCATCAAAGATGAAATTCATTACAAATTAGAACAGGCGCTCAGAAATCATTTGGAACAGAATAAGGGCCGGGGCGAGGGAGGTGCACCAGCAGCGGCAGCATCAGAATCATTACCAACAAGATTCATTCGGCAAATTACAATTGAATGTGGGAGGGGGTTCTACACATATTGCAATGGAGCTGTTGCCCCCTTTTTGAGAATTGAATATTACAATCCTAGTCATAGGTGGAGGGTCAAAATCATGTTAGAGAGAGGATTTGATGTTCCATTGGAATATATTCCACAAGATATTCAACTGGTGCAGGGGCAAGCAGGTAAGGGCCCAAACACTAATTGCACAAATGCAGTATCGGAAAATGACTTGGACGTGGGAGTTCTTCAATTTCGTTGTTACGAGGCACATATTCCATACACTATGCAGTTTTTTAAGGTGAGGTATGATTGGTAGTGTCTTTGTAGCCCATTTCGAGTAAATCGAAAATCAAATAGTAACTCGTGCTATGCTGATAACGCAGGATGCGATTGCGTCAAATGAAAATTGAGATACTTTCTAACTAAGCGTTTTTGCAACATCTATCTCATAATATGCAGGATCGGAATTTGTCTGGCATGTCATGGGTCAAAGTAGGAGATGGACGATTTCGTACTCCAATCCCAAAGACAGCGAAGGATAGAAGGGGGAAATTGGCTGGAGTCAAATCAAATAATCCATGTGAACAAAGTGAATTCACTTTAGTCGAGGATTGCATTCCATCTGAGCTTTATTGGTCGGAACAGGTGGACACACTAATGCTAATGCATTGTGAGAAAATAGAAGAGGAGACGTTCAAAAAACTTCTGGTGTTGTTGGGATCTGAATTTTGGACACGAAAAGAGACTTCATGTGATCTGGAGTTGGATACTACAGGTGCGTGTTCGTTTGAAAATATTGTGTGGTTACACTCCACGATGCTACGCCACGATGCTTGCTCTTTATCAACCCTCTTACTTATCACTACTGTTGCATAGTATCAAATATCTTGAATGTTAACGATGTCATCAAGGAAGCCCCTGATGATCCTGAGGTGCACTGGAGAGCTTGTCCTAGTTTAAAAGAGATATGGGCCGAGGAGCGCACAAGGATGGCTACTTTATTACCTCCCAAAGACAACTTTCTTAGCACAGATACTGAATCACAAACACCAAAATCTAAAAGGAAGAAAGCACCTGCATTTACTCTTAGTGTAAAAAAAGGAGCTGATAAGCCTGGTGCTCAACTTGCTCTGAAAGGGTCAAGGCAATTATTTGAGTCAACTCCTGGACTGGAGGACGATTTTCGAAGAGCAATGACTGATATTGTAGGAAAGCACGAACATGCCCTTTCTGATATTGATGCGCGGATGAAAGAAAAAAGCAGGATCGTACTGGAGAAACGCAAAACTAGACTTTCAAGAGAACCGTTGAAACAAAGTCAAGATGAGGCTCTGGTAGCTCTGGAGTCCCTGCTGAACCAATTTTCACAGGGACCTACCAAATTAGACCCGTCATTCACTCAGTCTTCGTTCTTTCAATCGCCTTCAAGGCAAACGCCAAAATCGCAAGACTGGCTATATACTCAAATGAGTCAAAATATGAATGCATTGAGCCAATGTATCACTCGTGCGCCCCAACTTACCGAAGCTAGTCTGAAGGAGGTAGAAGACAACATAGAGTTCTGTAAGAACACAGAGTGCGAAAGACTTGATGGAAATCGCATAGATCCAAACACACTTACACCTTTCGTGGATGAACCGGGTAGCGACTTTTTAAGCGAAGAAGAGAGCATGAAAGAAGAAGAATTTGAAAAGTGTTTGACAATGCTTACGACACAAGAGGCTGATGCCTCCAACGGACACAATGATAAACACAGCGCAGTTGTCCATAAATCCGAATTGGAAATAGAAAGTAGTAATAAGGGAAATGAGTTAATATCATCTTGCCATTCTCAGCGTTCTGGAGCCTCCCATGATTCCAACAAAGTTAATGCAATAGAAAAGAATCAAAGCCCGTTATTTTTTAGCGGGGAGAGAGAACTGGATATCATGGAGCAAGGGAAGGGAACCCCGACTAGGACGTCATCTTTAAACGCTGCGTTTGCTCAGGAATCTCAAAGTGATTCTATCTCAAGTTTCAATGAAACTTCCGTAACTGAGGGCCGTGGCACTATGTCGACTCCAATCTCGATCTCGGAAATGACAGGCACCTTCCTTTCTTTGAAAAGAAGCCCACCAATACGAAGTGCATGTGTCCCAAATAAAGAAAGCAAAGGATCTATTGTGACATTATGGTACCCAATTGCGCATGAAACAAATGCAAGTGTCCCTTGGCTAAAATTTCCTCAGCTGGCCCACTTAACGAACAACATCTTGAAGTTTCAGGAATATGTTTCTGCAAACGGAGAATATTTGGAACCTGTCTCCAAGCCCCCGTCGGCCTCTCGAATTCATAGATGGTTAGTACGAACAAGAAAACAACAACAGATTGCATCGTACAGTATACAACTACCAAAACAATTGAAACTCGCAGATGCTGCTGTGTTCAAAGATTTAAAGGATAATTTGGAACCTCCTGATGATAATCCCAGGAAACTAAAAAGAAGGAGGAAGAAACGAGTCGCATTCGCAGAGACTGTGAAAATATCTACATGTACCATGCTCGAAGTAGAAGAAATAAATTGGGAAGGGCTGAGCCAAAACACAAGTCAGGATTCTCAACGATCAATGTCTCAAGATTACAAGATTGTAGGCAATAGAGATGTCTCAAAGAAGAACATTTTGACAGATCCGCATAAACGAACAGGAGATGAAATGCAACCTATGCACACTGCACTATCACAACATTCAGCCAGCATGCAAATGAGCGCGGACAGTGAAGGATCGGATGCTCTACATGGAATTGGACAACAGGGAGGTAAAATATACGTTGAAGGAGGTGGTGGATTCAAGGCTGCCACCAGTTCTTCTTCCAAGTCGTCTTATGGGGCCTATCCAACAGCTAAAGTCACCATAATGTCATTTGAAGTGCACGTCCAATGCAGAACAGGCAAAGCGGGTGCCAACGACTCAACAGATATATCGATGCAGCCAGATCCAACAAGGGATGCCACATTTGCTGTTTGTTATGTTTATGGTATCGATCCTGGTGGAGGAGAAAAAATTCAAATCATTGAGCGAGGATGCATTTTTGTTCCGACCGAAAAAGATCCCTGTTTCCATCAAACTGAAACTAGTGAGGATGGATCAAGAATGGACCTTGTATCATTAATTGGGAAGTCAATGGGGTGCTCTGGATGTCTCAAAACGGAAGTGGCTTTGGACGAGAGGCATCTTCTCTTAAGAATTGCCTCAGTTGTCCGATGGAAGGATCCAGATGCCTTAATTTCCTGGGATACACAAGGTGGTGGCCTGGGTTACCTGATAGAACGTGGATTGGCCCTAGGTGACAAGGACAGTAATCAGACAAACGGATCCTTAATAGATATGGTCCGGTTGTTTGGACGCACTCCTAAATATGATAAGGCGAAGACGGAGAACACTTACAAAGGTCTCTTCGATATTGAGATGAATGAGGAATCTAAATCAGAAAAGACATCAGAAAGATGGAAAGGGAGCACTCTCGGAGCTGAGTGGGTAAGATATGTTTGATGATGTGCAAAGAGCGTCTTTTGCGAGGAAATATTAAGACCGCTAATTTAACACTTTCCCTTAACACGTGCCATATACAGGACAACCGAGTTGGAGCTGGAGCAGGTCCCTCGTCAATCGTTGGACGACTCATTCTCAATTGCAGGAAAATAATATCAGAGGAGGTTAAGCACCCAAACTCGTCATACCAACCAGCAATGGTGTGGACTGTTCTTAAAAAGCGATTACCCCACCACAATGACTTACTTTTAACAAATTGGTATAGTAGTAATAAAGGATTACAACGTTGGCGAGTATTGAAGCACAGACTTGATCAAGCCTTGGCCAATATATTGCTTTTCGATGCTCTAGATATCATTGGTAGAGCGGGTGAAGCAGCAAGGCTCAGTGGTGTAGAGTTCTCCCAAAGCTTTCCTGGAATAAGAGGCTCTCAGTATAAAGTTGAAGGTGTTCTACTCCGTGCCCTCCAAAGTTTGTGGTCGGATGAACGAGGAGATAAAAAAGGGAAGCGTAAATCATCAGAGTCCCTCTCTGCTAATAGTGAACAATCAAAGTCTCAAACACAAAGCCCGTGGAAAGTTCGCAGAAATTTAAAACCTGATACAGTTCTTGACGGCGAAGGAGATGCAAGCTGTGATTCCAAGCAGAGGGGCTACTTCTTTTACTCTCCATCAAAAAGTGATTGCAAACAGCAAGAGGCTCTGGAGTGTCAAGCACTTACTTGTGAGCCACAATCCGGATTTCACTGGGATCCGGTGGTCGTATGTGATTTCACTGCATTGTACCCATCATTAGTAATTGCATACAATTTGTGTTATAGTACGTGTGCCGGAAAGTTAGAATACCACAGCACGAGAAAAGAAATGAAACAAAAAGGTACGGCTATATCGTGTAATATTAAAGCATTGGACAAACAATCTTCTAATTAATTTTAATTTGTGTGTGATGTCATCACTACAGGCAAGACGACTCAAAAGCTCGGTCCGTTTCAATATCCGGAGGCACAAACGGCATATGTTCTGAAGGAACACATGAAGTCTCTCGTATCTCCAACAGTATCAAAATCAAGTGATAGAGCATACTGCGTTCCTACAGGGTCCATATTTGTATCAGAGGGGGTACTGAAAGGAGTTCTTCCTTCCGTCCTTGACGAGATTCTATCAACTCGAGCAATGCTAAAGAAAGCTGCAAAGCAGTACAAAAAATCTTTGGCTAAACCGCCAGCTGCTGTGCTCCGTCAACTAGAAGCGAGACAATTGGCGCTGAAATACGTCGCCAATGTTACTTAGTGAGTTTCTTTATTTTTATTAATTATCCTCGTCCAACTTTACAGGTTTGGAACGAATCTCATCAATTTACTATCACTTTTTGTTCCAGTGGATACACATCAGCTACTTTTTCTGGTCGATCTGCGATGCCATTATTGGCAGATTCTATTGTTGAATGCGGTAGGAGGACTCTAACGAATGCAATCATGCTCGCTAATAAATGGGGATGTGATGCGTCTGGACCATGGAAAGGAGCCAAAGTAATATACGGTAAGTATTCTTCTTCTTGTCAGATTGTTCTTTCCGTTCTTAATTGTGTGCTGACAGCAAATCAGGCGACACCGACTCACTGTTTGTGAAGCTTCCTGGAAGAAGTGTCAAAGAGGCTTTTGCATTTGGAAGAGAATTCTGCGATGCAGTTACTTTATCGAATCCACCTCCAGGTAATGTGATGCAATCATGCCATTTCTTTTACAAAATTATCACCAACGAAAATTTACTTACCTATGTTTTTTCTGAAGTTCAATTGAAGCTAGAGAAGGTGTACATGGGCACTCTTTTACAAACGGTATGTCAGATGAAATGAGATGCTTTGATATTCCCACGTCAACAATCTAATGACTTCATCTATTGCCAACTCCAGAAGAAAAAGTACTGTGGCATGAAATTCGACTTCCCGGAACAGGAAGTGCCATCATTCGAAGCAAAAGGTATAGAAACCGTACGGAAAGATCAATGCAGTCTCACCCAAAAAATTCTGCGTAATGCGCTGGTCACAGTTTTTCAAGAGAAAGGGCTCGGCAACCTGAAGGACTATCTCTTTTGCCAATGGGCTAACATACATGCTGGTAGGCTGCCAGTATCTGACTTCATTTTGACGGGAAGAGTCCGTAGTCAATACAGAGGAAAGGTGGGACCTGTGCAAGCAGCTCTTGCAAAGAGACTTGCTGAGGCTGATCCTGGTAGAAATATTCGCCACAAAGAAAGGCTGCCGTATGTTATTGTTGCTTCTCCTGGTCGGAGCTTTAAGCTCCGTGATTGTGTTCTAACTCCAAATGAGTTATTAGCTCAATGGGATGCTTACACGGTACATTCTCAATACTACACTACCAAGCATGTCAATGCTGCGCTGAATAGATGCTTCTCTCTGTCGCCTTTCAAAGTTGATATCAACACATGGTACGAATCGTGCCCGAAACCTCAAAAACGCATTCATCATTGGCCAGTTACAAGATCAGGAAACAGCGCTATGATATCAGTATACTTTGGAAGTGACACTTGCGCGATTTGTGGACAGAAATCGAAAACAAGCGGAAGTGCCAAATCAGTCATTTGTGTAAAATGTAGAACTAATACAAACGTTGCCTCGTTTCTGGCTCTTAGAACACTCAATGAAGTGCAGCAAAAGGCAAACATCTTAGCCTTGGTGTGCCAAAAGTGCAATGGCTGTGTTGAAAATTCTGGGACTTATGCGCCAGAGCGCGTTATAACCCAACGGAAAAAGCTTAATCCCTTTTCAGCTTCAACTACTGAGACTCTACTAAGCGGTGGTGTGATATCTCCCATTGCTATATGTACTTGTATTGACTGCCCAATAAGTTATAAAAGACACGAGATGCGAGAGGCAGAGATTGAAGCTATCGAACTTTGCAATGCCTTGCGAGCTTTGGAATAGGTGTGCAGCACTCGTCACAAATTGAGTATCATCGATTTATCTCTTATTAGGATAGCGTTAATTATGTTCATTGTTGATTATTTTGAAAACAAATTTATTAATATAATATAATTCTACGAAATTACTATGTATCGACTCATGGGCCATCATCATTATCGATGGGGATAGGATCAGTTGCAGCTCCAGAGTGCTGAAACTTTGGATTGTCATCATCTGTATCGTCGCTAGAATCAATTGTGACAATGATTGGATTTATTTGTGATCCTTCTTTCTCGAGACTTGTTCCATCGACTATGAATTTACCGGTAACTTTAGGATGTGTTGCAATGCTCATACTTGTTATTGGAATTCCTGCTTGGTGCCGATTGATTGTATCATGAACAGGAAGATCATCACTTCCCTCAGTCTCCGGATTCGTCACTGTTTTTGTCATATCCCCAGAGCACATATGATGCGCTTCCGCCTGTATCTGTAAATCAGAACCGCCACTGTTTACTAAATTATCATTTAGCGGCATAGTGAACTCATTTGATGGCGCATAATCGCGTTTTCTTTTTTTCATTTTTATGATTGATCCTTCTTGTTTGTGCGCGCCACTGTAAAATAGGTTGTGGTCCAACATTCTACCTTTAATCAGAACAGAGTTCGATTCAACCAGCGCTTGCTTCTTTCTTGGTAGTCCAGATGTTTGTTGATGGGAATGATCTCTGCAGAAGAATCCTGCTATATTGAAAGTGTCGCAACCTCCGTTTACCGCGCAAGTCAAGTGATAGTGCCGAAAACAACTACTATGCATGCAACGCAAAGTCGCTCCATCATTTCGGCACGCAAAACACGTTCTTGCGCAATCAATCACCTCCATCACATTAATAATTTTTTTCGAGTCTGTGAGAACTTTCATTATGTTGGACGAACATAGACAATTCTTGTGTAGAAGAAATTGCATATTGTCCCGATCAAATGCAAGAAACTCGCCTGTGATGTCCGATTTGTCTGCTCTACCACACAGACCACACACTACCGAAGCTGATGGATTCTTGAATCTGTATTGTACAACGGGGATTGATCTGTACTCATCCTTTGATGATACTTCACCATCGAGAGGATTTTTAGCTAGCACATTCTCATTAAATCTTCGATCTGAACTATTAACGAGAAGAGCTTTGGATTGATTAAGAAGTAGACTCCTGTCGATTGGAGTCGACAAATTGAGACCAGGATGATCCTGATCAGCCTCCGTGGATCCAGAAGGAGGTATGGTCATTGACTGTGAACCTTGTTTCTCAGGATTAATCTGTCTATGTGATATGCACCGATATTCCTTTCCCTTTTCTTCAAATGGCCAACCTGGATCGCAACAACCAAAATGGAAGTTCTCTTTGCAAAACCGCTCATGACAACCAATTGTAGCACCATTTCTTTTACAACGAACACATCGCATTTGCTTACCTCTATTAACGCATTTGAAGACATTCCTCCAGCTATTACTTTTATAGTAGACATCTGGCGAGTACTCTACACAGTTTCTATGAACCAAAACAAATCTCCTGTCCTTTTGGAAGACTAACAAATCTCCTTCTCCGGAAGAAGGAGAAGAAGTCCGGCTACAAAGACTGCAAACAAGAGGAGCCTTTGGATGGCGTTTTCTAAACCTGACCAACGGAACTACTCTTTCAATATCGTTGTAAGACGTTCCTTTGTTTCTCACATTTGAAAAAATGTCATGCGCAGCGCGTATGCCAGATATGTATGCTCCGTGAGCCAACGCCGGATAATGAGCGGAAGTGTGTTCCCCTGCAAAGAACAGTCTCATTATTTTGGATTTACCCAGCTCTATGGAATCGCCATCAGCACAGACTGCGCTTTGGAGCGTATGATAATCTTCGGCTGATGCTCCTGGGGGAAGAAAAGAATAAGAGCCCTGCGCGAAGCTATCACCACCCCACCTCGAAATCTGAAATGCCACAGGGTCAGGAACTGAGACTTCAGAAAACAGATGGCGGAGTGTATCCATTACTTCTCCCACTACCGTCTCATCTGAGAGCTTTTCACTTCTCACAGCATCAAGTCCCGAGATTAACGTGTGCAGAATGCACGGATTGTTTGGATTATCAGGATTCTTCAAATCGAAGCCAACATCAAAGAACATGTAGTGATGTGGATTTACACCTGACGCATTGCCAAAATTGACGTCGTCATACCCAAGGTAAGGCGAGTTCTTGTTATCTTCCTTCTCTCCCCATTTTCGCCAGAAACTAGAGGGGAACTGAAGGTACACTTTATTTAACATCCCAAATCCCATATGTTCAATGGAATCAGCTTTCACTGCTGGTAAAGGTGGCTCGAAATGTACTGCTGATTGCCGAGGACCCTCCACCTCCAAATGTGATTTGAGGACACCAAGAGGTAACGCAGAAACGACGAAATCACAATCAACACTTTCCTTGCTTTCATCTTTAAGTGTGATCCGACATGTATCTGAAATCTCAATATTCTTTTTATCATTGTAATTATATGCTCTTGAAAAGCATTTCCGCCCATACTCAACTTTCTTGACAGGACAGTTGAGATGCAGTTGGAATGTAGGTCCACTCTCTTCGCATTTACTTAATATAACTTTTGCAATACTGGAGTAGCCTTCTTTAAGCTGCACATGGTGACCTTTAAAAGCATGCTCATCGTCTAAAAGAAATCAAAAGCAAGGATAGTTTTCAGCCATGAATCACATATATATAGAATGAAGTTAGATGAAGTCCTATAATAATTTTGATCAATCAAGCTACGTACCTGTATCCCAGAATTTCTAATAAATGATAAAGTGAACACACACATACGGTGTCAGTTTATGAACCCATGGTTTAAAAATGCTATGCAAACTCCCGAAGGCACTCACCATAGAAATGTCTTCAATATTTGCCCCAAATGAATATTCAGCGTGTTTGATGTTCCAATCTAGAAGATGCAGTTGTTGCTGAGTCATGTCTAAAATTCTCTTGTTCAGTGCCTTTTGTATTGACGAGAAAACAGACGAATCCGATGAGTACCTATGAGGAGCTACATCTCTTTGGTATTGTGACCTCATTTCCGTTCGCACGTCTACTCCATTGCCCCCAAGGAATGATGCATAGAAACGTGTGGCCATCTGTTTTCTATCAGAGAGATCAAACTCATCCTTGTCCCAACAATTTTTCGCCTGAAATAGGTTTAAATACATTTGAGACTTTGGTGGGTTTTGAAATCGGCAAATTCATTTCGAACGTGCGCTGCACTCACCCCTTCATCAAGAATCTCATCAAAAAGTTTGGCAACATCGTTATCCACCGTCTCTTCGGCTTCTTTCATTTGGCCAACAAGTAGTTTTACATTAGCACTCGCTTTGGTCATCGTGATTCTAGCCGCTTGCCCTAACACCGCCAAAGGATTCCCCCCAGATACCCCATGGATCTGTTTGGGTCAAAACAAATTAGTTTCACCACATCTTTAGATATCACATTTTTAGATGCGAAGAATATTCGACTGCATTCCTCAATTTGCCACATCCACTTACCCAACAAGCCCCCATTTCGATGGGGAAGGCTTTTCCATCAGGAGTTTTGAACGAAGTATAATCAGTGTGACAGCGGCCGCCAACTCTATCACGAGCTTCGAATAAAACAACATCAATCTGCATGTCTTCACTCTTTGCTTTTCGTATTAATTCCTGAGCACATCCAAGACCAGCCAACCCAGCACCTAAAATCCCCACCCGAAAGTGTTTTCTTCTAGTAGAAGTCATTGATTCATCAAGTTTTGCGGCATTTTCATTGTATTTCACAGCACCTCCATTTTTATCTGTCTTCAGGTTTAGAAGGCTGAGGACTTTTGCCCTACTTCCACTCATATTCCGTAGTGGGTACCACTTTGGCATTTGGGTGTTGAAAAGGAACGAATTAAAGCTCATTGATGTATGCATACCAATTTGTTTTGGCAATTCAACGTTTGATTTCAACGTTCGGGGTTGCACCTATTACCGGACAAAGAAAGAATTCCACAGTGAAAAAGTGAACACACCCATGAAATTCCCCACCGTGAGCAAATGTAAGGTGCTTCTACTTACCTCGTATTGATAATAAAATTTGCCAACCCAGTTTCCACCTTCGTCACAAGCTGATTTGATCCGTTTGAGCAAATCCTCATCCTCACCAGCAGCTTCCAGCACATTTACATAAGTTGCAAGAATGACACGATATCCTAAAGTTTTGTTTGTCGGGTCCACATACTTATATTTTTGCACCTGCTTTGCATCATCGAACTCCTTTCTCTCGGTTTTCATACTAATTTTCTCCTCTGCACCCTTGACGCCATCTCGCGAGCGTAACGCCTCAATTCTTCTATTCAGTTCCAAAGAAAATCCTTCATCCTGAAAGTGCAGATCACTGGCATGCTTTAATGATTCTTGCGATATCAAGACACCATAGTATCTTTTATTGTTCATCTCAGTGGATATGTAGTGACCATTTCCTACATCCTCTCCATCATCTCCCGCTAATGTAAATGTGTCATCAACTTTAATATGCTCTATGTTTGTGCGCGTAGAAGTCCTTTTACGTCTCGAGCTCCTGGTACCCTAAAGTAGATTACCGCAGGAATGAAAGAACCGACAAAGATTTTAGTTTAAAGTTCAAATCAAATAAAAATGTTGCACGATAGCACGGTTAAAATCACGGTTATAATGTCTACTCTTCTCTCACCTGTAACAAACTCATGACCTATTTCCAAAATCTTTTACTGCAATCGGAAAGTAGTGGTGGAGGTCAATGGATTGCCCAAATGTAGATATCAGCTGCAATTAAAGTCAGGCAAAGTGCAAGTATTTGATATCCTGGTTGAAATTAGGATCTGAAGGTTGATCGACCGCCAGTCCAATGGGACAATGAGATAGCCGTTCTTTTTACGTGTTCTACACCGCGGACACCAGACACGGGGAAAATACCTTTGGGGGGCAACAATAAAGCAAGCAAGCTACGATCAACGATACCTACTGTTGTTTGTTGCTACAGGTTTCTATTGGTTAGCAGAAGGGGGGGTCTCATTTAATTTAAAGCCCCAACAGGAAGGAGGTCGGAGGTCCCAATCCATTTTCTAGAAAGCTGGATGATTGTGTATTATGGGGTTTTAATAATTTTATAGTGGGCATCACCCCCCCCATTGATAAGCTCAGTTGAAAGAAAGCAAGTCGCAAGGATATCTCGAAGAGAATCAATAAATGCCATAATTAAAACGAAACCAATTGTCCAAGACCAGACAACAATAAAAATGGATAGTAAAGACTGCACCAACCCTAACTGCGCCTGTGGCGGAGACTGTAGCTGCGGCGATTCTTGCAAGTGCTGCAAACCAAAGGATGCAACTAGCGAAGGCGGCTGCGACAACTCTCACTGCAAGGTAAGAAATTCTTCTTGTTGTCAAGCTTGAAGCTAACCAAGCTACTCATTGACATCTTAAAATTCACTTGTATTTGACCAATCCTTATCTGACACTACTCATCACTTCGATCACAGTGCACAAAGTGTGGATGCGGAAAGGGATGCGTTTGCAACGTACCTGGTATTGAGGACTAAGAC
>Ga0306864_1000865_pt1 | contig 13202 bp, 7 predicted proteins | sample AntRauTorckE5430_FD_190448 | JGI IMG/M metagenome (GOLD analysis project Ga0306864, IMG submission 190448) | Saline lake microbial communities from Rauer Islands, Antarctica - Metagenome Torckler E5 #430 (v2) (version 2) | ecosystem: Environmental > Aquatic > Non-marine Saline and Alkaline >...
AATATTGATGTGGCGAGGGTTCCAACCTTCGTAGGGTGAGTCATAGTCCTGTTTGTGTGAGAACTACAAGATAACTACTCACCCGATTTTAGCTACTTTTTGACCCAATCTGCAACGGACCATTGGATTGAATTGACGATCCTTAAGGGACGCGAATTAAATAAAACGTGTTTCTTGATCTGGTGAATTTTGACTGCTGGTGAGGCAAAAAACGTAGACAACGCCGTAGTGTTGGCGAGGCTTTTTAACGAAGCCAGCGGTCAAAAGGCGCCGAGTAAGAAGCGTGGTTTGTTTATTTCACGTCCCTTAAGACACCTTACTAACGTAAAGGTTATTGTTGAGTTCCTTCACTGTCCCTACTTCCGTAACCGATGTGCCCGTGGCATCAAATAAGGCCTGTACTATTTCCCTTACCCACGGCTCCTACGGACGGCCCTACTTCGGCGGGAGCCTGAAAAATAAATATCTATCAGTATAAAAGGCCCATTTCAACTCTATCCCCTCCCCCGCGTTTCAACCGGGTAGCTGTTCGCTGCGGCAGCACCAAGAAACCAACGAACCAAAAGACAAATATGCTCCCTCCTAAGGCAAAGAAAAACCCCAAGACCCTAACCGCTCACAACCACAGTCGGCAGGATGATTATTACTGGCTAAACCAGCGCGAAGACCCCGAGGTGATCAAGCACCTGGAAGCCGAGAATGCCTATTTCGAGGCGCGCACGCAGGTGCAAAGCGGGTTAAGAGAAGAGCTTTTCCAGGAAATCAAAGGCCGGATCAAAGAAGACGACAGCAGCGTCCCCTACGTAAAAGACGGCTACGAATACCAGACCAAGTTCGAAACCGGCGACCAATACCCCCGCTACCTACGCCGCAAACTCGACGAAGCCGAGGCCAAAATGCTCCTCAACGTCAACGAAATGGCCGAATCCTACGACTTCTACAGCGTCGGCGGCCTCAACATCTCCGACGACAACCGCTACCTGGCCTACGGCGAAGACACCGTCAGCCGCCGCATCTACACCATCTACATTAAGGACCTGCTCACCGGCCAGAACCTGCCCGATCAGATCCCCAACACCACCGGAGGATCCGTCTGGAGTGCCGACGGCCAGTACCTCTTTTACTCCGTCAAAGACGAAGCCCTGCGCCCCTATAAAATCATGCGCCACCGCCTCGGCACCGCCCCGCAAGACGACGCCGTGATCTACGAGGAATCCGACGAGACCTTCCGCGCCTTCGTCGGACGTACCAAATCGAAGAAATTCATCGTAGTCGGCTCTGCCCAAACCATTTCCACCGAATACCACCTGCTGCGTGCCGACAACCCCCTCGGCGAACTCCGCGTATTCCAGCCCCGCGAACGCGACCTAGAATACAGCATCGCCCATATCGACGACCGCTTCTACGTGCTTACCAACAAAGGCGCGAAAAACTTCCAGCTGATGGTCACCCACGAAGACCAGACCGCCAAGGAACACTGGCAAACCGTCATCCCCCACCGCAAAGACACCCTGCTCGAAGACGTAGACCTCTTCAAAAACTTCCTCGTCCTCAGCGAACGCACCAACGGCCTGACCCACCTGCGCATCCTGGCCAACGCCTCCGACGCTGACGACAGCGGTAGCGAATCAAATATCACCGCCTTGGGCAGCAGCGTAGCTAAATATAGCCTACCGCACATCGAATATCAATCCGATCACTACCTAAATTTCCCCGACGAAGCCTACATGGCCTACACCTCCGTAAACCCGGAATTCAACACCGAAACCCTACGTTTCGGCTACCAGTCCATGACCACCCCGGCCAGTACCTACGACTACGATATGGTCAGCCGGGAACAAACACTCCTGAAGCAACAACCCGTCCTCGGCAAGTTCTCCTCCGACGACTACGTGAGCGAACGCCGCTTCTCCGAAAGCCGCGACGGGACGAAGGTGCCCCTCAGCATCGTCTACAAAAAAGACACGCCGAAAGACGGCAGCGCTCCCCTGCTCCTCTACGCTTACGGAAGCTATGGCCACAGTATGGACCCCTACTTTAGCGTAGCCCGCCTGAGCTTGCTCAACCGTGGGTTCATCTTCGTGATCACCCATGTCCGCGGCGGCGAAGAAATGGGCCGCCACTGGTACGAAGACGGTAAGCTGCTGAAGAAGAAAAATACCTTCACCGACTTTGTCGACGCCGCCGAATGGCTCTTAGCCAACGACTACACCACCAAAGCAAGCCTCTTCGCCATGGGCGGTAGCGCCGGTGGACTCCTAATGGGCGCCATTGCCAACATGCGCCCCGACCTCTGGTGTGGCGTAGTGGCCCAGGTTCCCTTCGTAGACGTAGTCACCACCATGCTCGACGACTCCATCCCCCTAACCACCGGCGAGTACGACGAATGGGGCAACCCTAACGAAAAAGAATACTACGACTATATCCTGGGCTACAGCCCCTACGACCAGGTGGAAGCCAAGGATTATCCCAACATGCTGGTCACCACCGGCCTGCACGACAGCCAGGTGCAGTACTGGGAACCCGCTAAGTGGGTCGCCAAACTCCGTGAGTTAAAGACAGACGACAACGAACTGCTACTGCATACCGATATGAAGGTTGGCCACGGCGGTGCCTCCGGCCGCTTTGATTCGATTAAGGATGTTGCGCGGGATTATGCCTGGGTGCTTTCTCTCTCCCCGCAGAAGTCCACTCCGTAAGCGGCCTACGGTGCACTCTCCGAACGCGAGACGAACAGCCTAGGCTTCTTCACCGCCAAAGGCAACTTCGTAAACCCGCACACGGGGAGTGTACCTCGAACAAGCTAAACCCTCGGCATTACCTCCCGTCCAATAAGCTCAATAGCACGGCAAAAGTCCGTATGCCCGATCCCCACATCCCATCTGAAAAGTAAAGCAACCGACCCCACCAGGTGCTTCGGAGTGCCGTAAGGTCTTAACCGCCACTTCCTCCGGTCGGACCACTACAGGCACTCCGCTTACGCCCGCCTGTGCCATATATCCATGCTTAGTCGCCGGCACAAGGCAAGTACAATGGGATCAATCAGTTCGCGGTGAGCTAAGGGATAAAACAGCAGACAGCGAAGCGAACACGATAAACCGTACTTTTACACCACCAACAGACAAAACCACCACTACCCAGCGTTACAGAGTGCTTCCGTATAAGTACAAGCAAAACAAAACCAAGCCCCAACGTGGTAAACAAGCTAGATAAACTAATGGCAAAATCCTTCGCAGGTCCCTTCGTGGTCACCTTCGCGATCGCCGTGTTCGTTCTAATGATGCAGGTTTTGTGGTTATACCTCGATGATATCGCGGGCAAGGGCCTCGGCTTCTTTACCGTCATCGAGCTCATGTCGTACAAATGCGTCGGTTTGGTGCCCTTAGCGCTGCCGCTGGCCCTGCTGATCTCCTCCGTAATGGTCCTCGGGGGTATGGCGGAGCATTACGAGCTCTCCAGCTTCAAATCAGCCGGCGTGAGCTTACTGCGAATAATGCGGACGCTCATCATCTTCGGTATCGTGTCTGCAGCCACGAGTTTTTCTATTGCAGACTACGTGATCCCCGCCGCCAACCTTCAGTTTGGCGCGCGGATGTACGACATCCAGCAAAAAAAGCCGACCCTCAACATGGAGCCCGGCGTTTTCAACGAAGACTTCAACCAGTACGCCATCCGCCTTGGTGGCCGGGAGGAAGACGGCCGCCACATCAGCGATGTCCTCATCTACGACCACACCAAAGCAGCCACCGGCGAGCTCGGCCAGATCACCGCCAATACCGGAGAAATGTACTCCGCCGATAACGGCCGCTTCTTCGTAATGAAACTCTTCAACGGCGTCCAGTACTCGGAACAGCGGCCGGGAGGCAAGAGCAGTGATTCCCGTCCCTTCGTCCGTACCAGCTTCAAGACCTACACTAAGGTGTTCGACCTCAGCGAGTTCAACCTCAGCAAAACAAACACCAAACTCTTCAGCACCAACCGTTCCATGCTCGCCACCTGGCAGCTTCAGATCGGGATTGATTCCATCGATGCCGATATCGCCATCCGCAAGCAGGCCATCAGCAACTACATGACCAATTACCTGCCGATGCTGGAGCAGGACACTACCGTCTACCGCAGTAAGCAGGCAGAAGATGAGGTAGACCCGACAAAATACAATACCCGTCCCGTCGATATTCTCGAAGGGGAGACGGCCTCTAAGCGCGATTCGGCACGCCGGGAACTCAACGCTTCCGTAGGCCGCGGCACCACCATCGAAGCCATCGATAACCGGTCTAAAAACACGATAAAACCGGTCCCGAAGGAGCAAAGAATGATCATGCTCCAGGACCGGCGCGTTGAGGCGCGGGCTAAGGCACTTGCTAATCCGTTGGTTACTGGTGCGGAGAACTGGGACGGTATTGTTGGGCTAATGGACAGCGTAGAAACTACCATTCGGGGCCGGGTACTGAACCGTACCCGCTCGTCCGTCCGCTCCGTTAGCAGCCAGGCAAAGGCCGCCGAGCGCATCCTTCCGGGTATCCGTGAAAGCCGCGTCAAGCATATTTACGACCTCCACATGAAGTACTCCATGGCGCTGGTCTGCATCATTTTCATCTTCATCGGCGCGCCCATGGGTGCCATTGTGCGCAAGGGCGGTTTCGGTTATCCCATCCTGGTCAGCATCATATTTTTCGTCATTTTTATTATCCTCACCATCTTCTGCCGCAAGCTGGCGGAGAGCTTCGTAGTCGACGCCGCCTTTGCGGGTTGGTTGCCGTGCGTCATCTTGTTTCCGGTCAGCCTTTACATCACCGCCCGGGCGATGAAAGATGCTAAATTGGTTAATCTGGAAAGTGTTACCAGCGCCTTTTCGACGGTTATCAAAAAACTACGTGGCACCAAATCGGAGTAGCGGATCAAGCGTTTTTTCGCGTTCCTTAGAAACGACAAACGCCTCCCCTTCCACAAAGGGAAGAAGAGGCGAATGAAGACTAAATTAGTTTAGCCCGAAGGCTAAAGAACAGTTTAGTAACCTGCGTTCTGCACCAGATTCTTATTGGCGTTAAGCTGTGCCAATGGAATGGGAAAGACCTGATCAGTCGCAGCGGACTGATCTTTAAAGGCCCACGGGCTATTGTAAACATCGAAACGAATCAGATCCTGACGGCGAGTACCTTCGAAGAAGAACTCACGGCCACGCTCTGCGAGGAAGTCTGCATCGCTCATACTGTCAGCCACGTCACCCAGAGCGGCGCGTGTACGTACCATATTGACAAACATAGAAGAACCAGCACTATTCTGGCGGCGCATAGCCTCCGCCTTGTTCATCAGCACTTCAGCGTAACGGATGATCGGAAAGTCGTTCTTGATGCTGTTCGGTGTACCAATCTCATAGCCGTACTTAAAGACACGAGCACCCGCCTGACGGTGAGCGTTCGGGAAGTGGGCATTGATCTCGGGCGTGAACACGAGCTCGGGTCCACCGGGATCATCGAAAGAACCATCGACAACCGGCGTTATACCGTCAACAGCGAACTGAGGACCGGCGAGGAAGTTACCACGGGTTTGCTGGTCGCCAGGTACGCCCTTACGCAGGTCGGCATCGTCGTAGCTTTCGTAAAACTCCTGCAGGGTACAGTAACCGTTCCAGGGCTGCTCCTGGGTACTGAAGGTCTGCTGGCTACTGTAGTGTAAAGTCATCTGCACGATGTTGAAGCCTCCGGCTACACCGGGAGCATCGTAAGGAATTACCCACATGTTCTCGGACGTACTTTCGAAGCCGTTATCGTTGTTAGGGTCGAAGTTCTCAAAGTAGTCAGAAGTCAGGCTGTACTGACCACCGTTGATCACCTCATCAGCAGCAGCTTCAGCAGCAGCCCACTGGGCGCTACCGGTCATTACTTCTGCGTTCAGCAGTACGCGGCTAAGCAGCGCACGGTTGGCCCAGAAGTTAATCTTACCGTAAGTGTCCGTACCGGTACTGCGGCTCAGATCGGGAGCGGCGGCGTTCAGTTCGGAAACAACGAAGTTGAAGATATCGGCGCGGGGAGTAGCTTCCGGCTCGGTGATGCTGGCATCAGACTCATCGGTTACCAGTGGCACGTCTCCAAAAGAGTCGGCAAGCTGGAAGTACCAGTAAGCACGCAGGCTACGCAGCTCAGCAATGTACTGGGCCTTGTCTGCTTCGGATACCAGGGTGGTATTTTTCAGCAACGCGATAACGGAGTTACACTGAAGTGCACCCTGGTAAAGGAAGATCCATGAACCGTTGAACACACCGTCATCAGGAGTACTCTGGTGCTGGTGGGCACGGAGCCAGAGGCCACCGTCGAACCAGTCGGACCCACGTTGTGGGATCATCATTTCATCGGAAGCAACCTCCTGCATACTCATGTAGCCACCGTGGTTCTGCATTGGGTACAGACGGGTGTAGGAAGAAAGGTAAGAAGACACCACTTCTCCTTCAGATACAGGAAAGTTAGCGGGAGTAAGGTCGGAAAACACGTCCGGCTCCAGGTCCGTACAGGACTGGAAAGGAACCATCAGGGCGCAGCAGGCTACGACGGCGACGATTCGTATTTTGGCGAAAAATTTCATTGGATTTTTTTTAGAGTTAAAACCTCCGGCCGGTGTTTGATTGTCGTTACCGGCCGGGAGTTTCTAATAGAATCTAAATAAAGATTCTGGAGGATAATTTACAGATTTAGAAGCCTACGCTTATACCGGTCGTGAAAGTACGGGTTCGGAAATAAGTGTCACGGCGGTCAATACCCGCGACCAGTGCGCTACTTGGGTCAGTCCAGCGGACGCTGGGATCAACACCGGAGTAACCGGTAATTACAAACAGGTTCTGAGCGGCAACGTAGAAACGAACGTTCTTGAACCCGGTGTTTTCACCAAGATCCAGCGTGTAACCGATCTGGGCGTTGTCCAGGGAAACAAAGCTGGCGTCTTCCACGAAGAAGTCGGAGAACTTCTGAGCAGAAACGATATCATCTAGGAAGCCGTCACCAAGAATTACGTTATCGATCGGGCGGTTAGCCGCACCGCCGAGCTGGCCGAGGAAGTCATTAGGTGTGTTGGCCAGGTCGTGACCAAATACGCCGCGGATGAAGAAGCTGGCGTCTACCTTACCGAAGCGGAAGGTGTTGGCCAGGGAGAGGGAGAAATCGGGAAGTGCGTTACCAACGATAACCTTATCGTCTTCGTTGATGATCGGAGTTCCATCGTCATTCATGTCACCGTTCTGGTTAATGAAGACGTACTCACCAGCAGCCTGAGAGGCAGCCAGGTCGAGCTGGCGGGCGTAGATGTCACCGAAGTTCTCACCAATCACCACGCGGGTGATGGGGTCATCATTCTGACCGGGAGCACCGGGAGAAGAAGATTCGATTGTCAGGGCACCACCGTCACCGAAGGGAAAGTCAGCAGTTTCGCCGTTGTCTTGCAGCTGGGTGCTGAAGGTAGAGAAGATCAGACGAGGCTCGTAGCTGAACTTACTACCACCACCAAATTGGTAACCAAGCGAGAGTTCAACACCGGTGTTTACCAGGTCAACGTTGTTCAAGTTGGCGGGAACAGTCGGGAACAGGAACGGAGGCGAAGCTACGTTTGCGTTGAACAAGAGGTCACGAGTAGTACGCGTGTAGAAGTCAAGCGTACCGGTGAGCTTATAGTCCATGAAGGCAAAATCAAGACCGGCGTTAAACTCACCTTTCTTCTCGAAACGAAGCAGTGGGTTAGGGTTTGTGTTCGGCTGAATGGTAGAAACGAAGCTGCCACCGAATGGTGCGGAAGGTCCGTTACCAAAGAGCTGCAGGTAACCGTAGTTCTCATTAGGGAGTGATCCCGTGATACCGTAACCGACGCGCAGTTTCAGCTGATTGGGGCCGGTCATGTCGAGGGCGTCAACGAGGTCAGCACTCGCGGAGAGTGCGGGGAAGACGTCCCATTTGTTTTCCGGACCGTTCTTGCTCGTTCCGTCACGACGGATGGAGGCAGTAACGTTGTAAGCAGAGCCGATGCTCATACGGGCACGACCGAAGAAACCAATTACACGGTAACCGTTACGGTAGCTGTAAAGCTGAGAGGTGCCTTCGGCCAAATCGGTGATACCACCAAGGTTGTCAAAGCCGAATGCGTTGGAAGCTACACCACGACCACCGCCGCCGAAGCCCTGGAAATCATATTCCTGCCAGGAGTAACCAGCAAGGAGCTCGACGGCGTTACCACCCAGATCGAGGTCATAAGTACCGGTCACCTCAAAGAGGTTGTTGCGATCATTATTCGTCTGCCGATTAGCAGTACCCTTCAACGCGCCTTCATTGGCACTGGCACCACCTGCGTAGAGGCTTTCACGGCTGGCGAAGTAGCCCTGAACGCCACTTTCGCGGCTGCGGGAGTAATTAACGTTCAGCTGCAGGTCGTCAGTGACGTCGAAGCTAGTCCGGAGTGAATAAATCGTGTTGTTCTGCTGGCGCTCAGAGCGGGTCTGCTCGGCGATAGCAAGCGGGTTGAAGTAATCAAAGTTAATTGCTTCGAAGTAACCACCGTAGTTTGAGAGTGAGCGGCTTTCAAGGCCAGAGAAGCGGTCGGTCAACTGGAAATCACCGTCAACGCGGGTAGGCGCTGTAGGGTTGTAAAGCGCAGCATAGCGGAAGGCATCCTGGATGAAGAAGTCAGCCCGGCGATCGGTAGACGTTACGTCAAGGCTCACGCTCAGGCGGTCATTAATCGCACGCTGGGTCACACTGAGGCGACCGTTGATCTGATTGAAACCGTCATTAACAACACCGATACCTTTAATGTCACGGTAGTTGACGGAGGCACGGTAAGACAGACCACCGTTACCACCAGAATAGCTCAGGTTGTGTACGTGGCTGATGCCCGTAGTGGTCAGTTCATCAATCCAGTCGGTATCAGCACCGTAATCGTTGGCGGCACGGATGTCGGCACCGGTTGGTAAGTCGCCCTGGTCGGGGAAGACCTCGCGGCGACGGTCAGCGGCACGGGAGATGGTGGCCAGGTAGTCCTCACGACCGGCGACTTCTGGAGCACGAGCGACGTTTTCAGCAGAAACGTAACCACGGTAGCTAAACTGGCCCTGGCCATCACGGCCACGCTTAGTCGTCACGATGATTACGCCGGCGGAAGCCTGAATACCGTAAATGGCAGCAGCAGAACCGTCCTTCAGTACGTTAATGGACTCGATGTCAGCGGGGTCTACCGTATTAAGATTGGCACCTACAACACCATCAATGATGATCAGCGGACTAGAGTTGGCACCAAAAGAAGAAAGGCCACGAAGACGGATGGTAGAACCACCATTTACGTTGCCACCAACTTTGGAGATGGTAAGACCGGCCACTTTACCCTGAATGAGCTGAGCGGGGTCGGTGATGTCTCCTGCCTGGAAGTCTTTCGCATCGATGGTTGTGACGGCGGAGGTTACCTGTTTCTGGGTAATGGTACCGTAACCTACGACTACGATTTCGTCCAGCAGCTCGCCAGCGCCAAGCTCGACGTTGATGACGGACTGACCGGCAACCGGTAAGACCTGGGTGGAAAAACCCGTGTAAGAAACGGTCAACGATTTGGCGTCGGCTGGCACGTTGAGAGAATAGTTACCGTCGAAATCAGTAACTGTACCGGTGGAGGTTCCCGTGATGAGAATGCTCGCACCGATTAGTGGATCGCCGTTTTCAGCATCTGTGATCGTACCGGTTACCTGAGTCTGCGCCACAAGGACGCCGGTAAACAATACGAGCATAGCGAAAAGGCAACCACGCATGATGTGGTTGGATATAAGCTTCATACTACTACTTGTAAATTAAAAAAAATGGATATGTGCGAACGCAGGAAAGCCGCCGTAAAGGCAGCTTCCCGCGGGAATGCCGGGGGAGAAAAAGTACATACAGTTTGATCCGCCATGCCCTTGGCAGACGGTAGTAAAATTTGCATGATCTACTTACTTATTCGAGTACACTTAAACTAAAACCTAGTAAAAAAAAAACGACTAGGCCTAAAAAACTAACCTCAAGAATCCTCTTCAGATACAGAGAGGTGACTTTACTAGTGCAAAAGTGTGCAATCGAATGCTTAGAACCAAAAAAAAAGATAAAATATGCACACAATGGTTTCCTATGTCACTCAATTGAAACAAGTACTCTCACGAAATGTAACGCCTGGTTTTACCAAACGCTGCCCGCGTTTTTGTATTTATCTTACCGCCGTGCAGTTCAAATATTTAAATACCGCTATCTCATTTTTGTATCGTAAAGCCCCGTCTTTCCTTACAGTCCTCTTTTTGTTGTCCATTTTTCAGGCAGAAATTCTAGCCCAACGCTTAGACATGAAAGTGCTCGGACGTTACAAACGCATCGAACTACCCTTCAGCATCGAGAACAACTTCATGGTCATCAACATCTTGCTGGACAATATTCTACCCGTTCGTTTCATCATCGATACCGGAGCCGAAAACACCATCCTGCTCGAAAAGACAATGACCGATATGCTGCAGGTAGATTACCGCCGCACCTTTGAAATCCGTGGTGCGGATATAAATACAACCCTAACGGCCTACCTCGCCACGGGCATTGATTTGCGCATCGCCGATCGCCTTCTGGCCCGCAACCGTTCTATGCTGGTACTAGAAGAAAATTATTTTGACTTCGAGCGCTTAACCGGCACCAGCATCCAGGGGATTCTTGGCGCTGATTTTCTTATGCGCTTTACGGTCGAGTTCGACTTCCGCAAGCGATTGATGATCCTACACGAGCCCAATGATTGGGAACCAACGGGTAAACATGTGAATATACCTGCTGAATTTATCCGTAACCGGGCCTACTTAAACATCCCCGTGAGCGTCACTGGTAACGAAGTCACCAACCGCCGGTTGCTGCTGGATTCAGGAGCAGGACTTACTTTACTCATGCACACTTTTGGCGACAGCACCGATCTTGACCTTCCGCAACTGACGGTTCCTACCTACATCGCCAGCGGCCTGGGTGGCGACCTGGAAGGCAGTGTCGGCCGCGCCCGCGAGGTAGCCCTCGGCGGTAAGCGCCTTGAGAATGTCATCACGTATTTCCAGCCAGTTGATACCGTAGGGCTTGCGTTTCTCAACGACCGGCAGGGCATCATCGGCAACCGGTTGCTGCGGCGATTCAACGTGGTCATCGATTATACCCAAGATCAGGTTTGGATGCGCCCCGAGGGTTCTCGGTGGCGCCGAAAATTCAAATTCGACCGGTCGGGCCTCACTGTCCTGGCCGGCGGGGCTAACCTTCGTACCTACACCATCGCCAGTATTATTCCTGGTAGCCCGGCGGATATGGCCGGCCTCAGAGTTAAAGATCGGATCGTGGCCGTCAACAGAATATCAGTTGGATTTATGACGCTGAGCGGCATCTTACGAAAATTCGTAGGCAGGGTTGGAAAGAAGATAAAGATCCGTTATTCGCGAGATGGAAAGTACGAGGTAGTTACGTTCAGGCTTCGAGACCTTATATAACAGCCCTTTAGGGCAGGTAGTATTTACGGTTCATTTTTGGGCGCGGCCGCAGGATGCAAGGAGCGTTCTAAGGCTTTACCCCTTCGCTTTGGTGGCGACGAACAGCAGCTCTCTACCCTCCCCCGCACCTGCGTCAGCGCCGCCTAATCTGCCATCACTTCTCCACCCCCTTCAGAAAAGGAACAAACTGGCACCCCCCAAGCTCCTCTTCCGTCCACTTCGTTTCGCTAATCCTTCGGATTTTGACCATCGTTTGCTCCTTTCCGTCCGGCCCGACGGGGATGATCATGATGCCGCCAACTTTAAGCTGCTCGCGTAGTTGCGGAGGTACCGCAGCAGCCCCGGCCGTAGCCAGTATGCGGTCATAAGGCGCCATTTCCGGCAGCCCCTTAGAACCATCGCGCAGGTAACAGCGGATGCGATCCAGGCGTAGTTTTTTGAGAGTAAGTTTAGCTTTCTGGTACAACGGCTTATGGCGTTCTACCGTAAACACCCGCCCGCCAAGCAACGATAAAACCGCCGCCTGGTAACCGGAGCCCGTTCCAATTTCCAGCACGTGCTGGCGAGGCAACAACTCCAATTCCGTCGTCTGCCAGGCCACCGTACTCGGCTGGCTAATGGTCTGCTCGCAACCGATCCGGAAGGCCTCGTCCTGATACGCAAAAGCATGAAAGGAGCTCTCCAGAAAGGCATGCCGCGGGATGTTAGCCATAACGTCCAAGACCTTCGCATCAAAGCGATTCTCAGCGCGGAGATGGTCGATGAGTTTCTTTCTTTGGCCGCGGTGGAGGTAGGAGTCCATTAATAAATAATCGGGTAATTGAATGATAAAATATCAGGCGGGACAAGTCCCCGTACAAAACTAATACGCTATCTTTTTGCTGGCTTATTTGTACCCCAACGAAGCAAAGCCGTAGCGTTGGCGAGGCTTTTTAACGAAGATAGGGTGCAAATAAAACGCATAAAGTAGTGTGATTAGTCTTATACGGGGACTTAGGCGGGATCAAAAATAAACAGGGCTGCTTGGCAACGCTATAAGTTCATCACTCCACTAATGTCAGCCGGAGAATAGTGTACGTTCTTAAGCACTTTGCGATCATCCGCTCTGTACACCAAAAACACCTCACCGCTCGGTTCGATCGTTCCGGCCTGGCCTTGCTCTTCGTAGTGAGCTACGGTCGCTTCGGCTTCCTCCATAGTCGCGCAGGTCTTACTCATATTGGAGCGGTGAACTTCCTCGAAAAGCGAGCGAAATTTCTCTCCCAGGCCAAACTCGAGAATGGCTCCGCTGAGGACGTACTGAAGATCGGCGAAGGCGTCAGCTGCTTCTACAAGGTCATTAGCTGCGATAGCTTCTTCCAGTTCCTTCAGTTCTTCCTGAAGGAGGTTGATGCGCAGGCGGCAACGGTCAGCGTCGGGAATTTGCGGCGTATCCAGTACGGGAAGGTGGAAAGTACGGTGGAATTCGGCTACGTCTTCGAGGGCGCGGGGGCTAGTCATATTGGTAGTTTGGTTCGTTGGTATTTTGGTGGCAAGGTACGTTTTTACGCCTGTAATTACGGAGCAGCAACCTAAGCGTGTGCGTAACAAATTAAACGAGGCTGAGTACTTGTAGTGTGCTTATCGTGACAATCGCGCTATACTGCTATACACAGGTTAAAACGCTCGTTTACCACCCACCCAGGTTTCCAGCACCTTGGTCTCCATT
>Ga0306864_1000866_pt1 | contig 13192 bp, 14 predicted proteins | sample AntRauTorckE5430_FD_190448 | JGI IMG/M metagenome (GOLD analysis project Ga0306864, IMG submission 190448) | Saline lake microbial communities from Rauer Islands, Antarctica - Metagenome Torckler E5 #430 (v2) (version 2) | ecosystem: Environmental > Aquatic > Non-marine Saline and Alkaline >...
TGTTGTTTTGGAAGTGGATGCTCATTGTTGAATGTTGGATGGATGTTCCCATTTTTTCAGATGTGTTTCTCAGTTTTTAATTTTTTCACTTTTTTCACAGCTACAAACTGCAGATTGAAGTAGTAGGAGAGGAATTCATATAAAGAAATGGAAGATAACAAACAAGGAGTAAGCAGTATAACTGTCGAAACGAGACGGGATGGCACTTCAGTAGGTAAGTTGGGCTGAAGCTAATCGTCACCTTAAGTTGGGCTGAAGTTAATTGTCACCTGAAGATTATTATTAACCTATTTCCTTTTTTACTATCATCTGCAAATCTGCACAGCGTCAGAACTGTTTGCAGAGTACCCATGTCGTTTACATTTGATATCCCTGGCAAGCCACGAGAGAGAGGAAAATCCATCACCGTCAAAGGCTCTTACATGCTATGTGCTTGGTTATGGCGGTGGCTTGATATCTGGAGATGTCATTGAATTGAATATCAAAGTGAAGAAGAATGCGAAGCTATTAGTTACATCGCTATCAACTTCAAAAGCTTTCAAAGCAATTTCAGGGAGAAAGTCAACAGTTTTGAGAACTAACGCCAAGATTGGCAAAGGTGGATTGTTATTTCTTGCACCGCAACCTTTGCAATGTTTTGGTAATTCAGTCTTGACCAAAGAGACCCATATTATATTGGAGGGAGGACTCGATTCTAGAAATGAGAAAGATGATCCATCACTCTTACTGGTAGATTGGTATACAGGCGGTAGAAAAAACTTGGATGGCGGGCTCTGGCAACTGGACTCTTTTCATACCACAACGACTGTATCGTACAGTACCAGCCGCAGCCTCTTCGTCCAGACGGATGAAAGTATTGAAGAAGATGGTAATGCAATCTCAGGAGTGAGTTGTGAACAAGTCTTTCAAGATGCAACAAGACTTTCCGGCGGAAAAGGGCTCAAGCATCGTATGAGAGACTACAACATTATTTGCATGGTGGTATTAATGGGTCCGAAGGTTAAAGAAGTAGCGTCAACGTTCATGCAACAATATGCATCGGGACGCACGTATGACGATGGTGGACAGGACCATTCATTTGGGACGAATCCGTTAAAGAAAATGGACTTTAACACAGGAGAAGATATGTATCGCGTAGTAGACGAAGGCCCTCATGTTTCTTGTGGAACATTTCATAGCTGCAAAGAAGGTCGGTGTCGTCAAGAGGGGGTAGTAGTACGGATAGCCGCTACAACATTGGATGTCGTAGGTAAGTCCAAAGCCCACATGTCGATTCAACACTACTACTGGATGTATCGTTCCAACAGGCTCATTATTCATTTTTCGCTTATGCGCGGAATAGCCAACTTTTTGTCAAAACATATTGGGACTCTCGATGGACAGCTTAGCCATGATCCATTTCTATAGATAATACCCCGCTGATAAAGAGCTTAAGGTAATGTTACTCACGTCGAGACTCAGCTGTAATGATGGATTCATTACCGGACTCATTACTGCTGGCTCGTTTATTACCGGGATCATGGCTGTTGGGTGCGTCTAGACATGAGCACCGTTCCATATGTGTTCAGAAGTGATCTGACGAGACTTGATAAGCAATCAGAGTGCTCCCTTTCCATACATTTGACATGGAGCTCTATCTTCATAATCACAATTTAAGGATGACTCTGATTAGGAGCTACAACAGTGTATGCAATATCATGGTATTTAATAACCTTGCGATTGAAGAAAACGCAAAGGTTTTTAAAATCATAAAGATTGTTTTTTATGAGATTGGCTCGTAAATAGCAGTTATATTTGTCGCTGGAGTTATAATCCCAATCCTTCAGGGTGTAATACCACTTCTTCGGGGATAGTGGGATTATGTATTTTTAACAGATGGAAATCCGCAGACACAACAAACGAAAACATCCATCACAACAAGCGAAAGTTGTTCTTTTGAAAATACATCATTGAATGTGACAAAAGACGGCACAAGACTTTCATAATATATTGAGCCGATAGCAAAGAGAAGCAAGGACCATCGCTATGGCTCCCGATATCAATAACGCAGGAAATGGAACTTTCAGCACATCCTTCGCACGGCGTCAATCCCTGGAGCTAATGAATCCACCAGCGGACTCGCCTTTGCGAAAGACAAGCTTTATTTCCGGCACATTTAATCTTGTCGCCACAGTCGTAGGTGGAGGTGTGCTTTCATTGCCACTAGTGTTTGCCAAGGCGGGACTAGTCTTAGGCACAGCAATGATGGTTGTTGCCGCTATCATTACTGATTTCAGCTTGTACATCGTGTGTTGCTGTGTCCGCAGAACAGGTTCCACTTCATACATGGATGTTGTACGCTTTGCCTTCGGGCCAACGGCCGAGTTATTCACCACTGCTATTTTGTGGGTCTTTCTTTCCGGAGTTTTGATTGCGTACAATGTTTTGCTCAAGGGAATCTTCGGTCCTTTGGCAAGAGACTTCGTGACGACCTTTACATCGATCCGCATTGATGGGAATTTCGATGCATTTGTTTTATTCATTATACTCCTTCTTGTGTCGCCGCTTACATTAGAGCGAAATCTCTATGCGCTTCGGCATATTTGCTACGTAGGGTTCACATCCGTCTGTGTGATTGCAGTTTCGATTGGAGTTCGGGTGTATCAACGAAATATAAGTCGGAACCATTCAGAAGAGCTTCATCTGTCAAATACGTCAGCTGGATTGGCTGGAATTGATATGCAAATCAAATACTTTACGACCGATTGGATGGATGCACTTTCTGTTTTCCCAATTATTATTCTTGCGTTCATGTGCACATTTAATGTTGTGGAGGTGCATGGGGTAAGTTCAAAAATTTGCCGATCTTATCACCTTGGTATGATGATTCTTGTACTCATATCTATGAATGGTATTTTGATCGACAAACGCACGTGTTTAGGCTTTGGAAGATCCGACTAGAAAGAGAGTCAAGAATGTTATCCATTCTACAATTGCATCATGCTTTGTGCTGTTCCAAGCATTTGGTTTGGCAGGATATTTTTATGCACATAATACGTGCAAAGGGAACATATTTCTTAACTTTGGTAAGTGCAAATCTAGTTTTGGACGCCGCATCGTCGCACAAGTTGGCATTGGATTTTGAACTCTATGATCCTAATGCTATGAGTCTGTGCAAATATTAGACCCATCGGACCCATTGATAATTATTGGAAGACTGGGAATGGGGTTGACGTTAATGTTTGGAGTACCAGTCATCACTCTTCCTTGTCGAGAAGCATTTATCAGCTTAGTTTATCAGGTCCAGAGACGGTGGAGGAAATCTCGGGAAGAGCGAACCAACAATTTTACACGTTCTGAAACCGATGCACTCACAGGTTCACATACGGCTCTGTTGAAATCAAATGGAAATTCATATGCATCGTTTGCAGCGGCAGAAATTGAATCAAGAATTGCTATTGATAGTTCAAGTACAGATTCATCTCTGGCTTCTGACGAAATTGAAATGGCCAATGATGGCGTTAAAAAGAGCGAAGACTATTCAATTCCTCCTGAACAGGAAGTTGTACAAAATCATGACACCTTTGTCCATGTTGGAGCAACAATAACCATTGCAGCAAACGCTTTTCTCTGTGCTGTCTCAGTTCAAAGGGTAGAAGTGGTGTGGTCGATTATAGGATCGTCCTTGGGAATGAGTATCGGGTTCATTATCCCTTGTGCGTGCTATCTGAAGATTAGTGGCAGGAAAGGAATGAAGAGGAGTACCAGTGTAGGCGCCTTGTGTCTGCTTATTTTTTCCATTGTGATTGCTGTCGTATGCACTGTACAGTCTTTCTAATGACTTATTTTGGAAAGACACTACAACACGATATAGGCGATCAGAATATGTTGCCTACTGGCAGTTGTGTCTACTTCGAATGGGAATGTCAGCGTAGAAATCTTCTCTTCTCAGCTTGCGATTTATGATGGTAATAAGACCATGATAATTTGCAGTTTACTGAATGTAGCACAGCAAAAATGGTGGAATACTAAAAGTGAATGGTCAATGTAAATGCTGTAGAAATCCATTGAAGAGAAACAAAGATTGCTACTTTATTATGTAGAAAGAAATGCTATATGAGATTTAACTTCTCTTCTGCGCCAACCTCGCAGTCTTGATCACATGCAAATTAGAACTGAAGGTTTCTAGTAGAGGTATAAGTTCTTCTTGCATGTTGGTAGTCACAGCTGGCCGCCTCGCTTTTCACTAGCATTTCTGGATTTTGGTGTCACTATTCTAATGCTCAAAATGTGGATATAATCTCGTTACGCAGTGGTATTTGGGAATCGTCCGTCTATCAGGTAGAATCCTTCATATAATGGATGAAGAGCAATAAAATGGCTATGCAGAATCTAAATCGGCGTCAAAATTTTTCTTATCAGGAATTAAACTTGTAGTGAAATAGGTGTACAAACTACGTGGTCCAAGTAATGAACTCAATCGCAAAATCAACCGCATGGTCCAATCAGCGCACTGCGTGAATGAATAGTCGTCACATGATTTCCTCTCAAGTGACCTTTTTAGTATTTCGCTGCTGCGGCTATCAGCGTAACTAGATATGGCACAACAGTGTCCTTACGCGACTGGTTGAGTATCAAGGTCTCATTGACAAGCGGGAAAGAAGCTCTTGGACTTCATCTATATTACTTCCTTTTGTCGCCGGTGTTACTGGGCTATTAGAAGGTCTTTTTGCAACATCAAATAGTTTCTCCAAATGCTTCATGATACTACAGGATGTGAGTTGATCAAGAATTTCCAATGCGTACAGATGCATCTCCTGACTGGTCCATGATGTTGACAGAGCTTCTTCCCGTGTCACCCATTCGAGATGCTTGGTACCTGCTACACCTACGCACTGTACATCAATTTCACAGTCATTCTTTCCTACAAGCTCATGAACAAAGAGAACATATTTTGAATCGCTGCTCCAGCATACCAATGGGCATCCATTACGCATGTCAGCAACAGTGGTGGGTGACAATTTTCCACCAGTCTCCTGGTATACCTTGTCAACTGCACAGACGAGGGCCTTTGTCTCTTGCTTCTCTCTCTTCCCCCCAAGAAAGTTCAGCTTGTCGCCTCCTCTATCATGGCTAGGTTTGCGATACTCTCGTGCCAGAAGTAATTCGATCCCTCCGTTGGAAGCACGGCGCCAAGGCAAGACACCTGCTGCCGCGTATCCGTCAGCATCATTACGCCGCAGTCTGATATCAATATATGCATCTCGGCTGCATAGTTTTTTAACTTGTCTAAACAAAGGGCACTGTCTTCGAGTATGCCCTGCCTCGTATTCTTCAAGACCCTGACAGAACATGCACCCACCTGTTACGTGGGAGCGATGGTAGGAGCGAGATGATCCCTTTTGTCTATACATTTTTAAGATGCAAGAATCTTGCGTTAAACTCCAGCAGATAGGACAAATAAGAGAATACACTATTGATCACTAGCCACCTGCAAAAACTTGTAAGTATGAGTTGATACATATGATTCCGGGTCGACGTTTAGATGACTCGAAACACGCTCAAACATGGATGATTCTTCCTCGAAAGAGCGTGTCTGTCCATTCCTACTGCTTTCAGGCTGTTCGAACTATTGTTTCGGAGTCAACTTGGGTCACAGTTCAGTGGGAATGGAATCAAAACGGGAGCTGAATTACAATGGAACTCAGAGAGTAGTGAAGGAATCAGTTTCCTGGGACTCGGCTCAAGAAATTAGTTTCTGGGACTCAGTTCACGATGTATGAGCCATGAAACCTTTATACAATCTGTGCTATCAATGGTTTGACGATGTTATGATTTTTGTCTCATGTGCGAGATCTTCTGAACTGCTATTATGTGTATTTCGACTGATTGCTTTGTGATAAATCGAAAGAACAGAAGGTGGTAGCAAGCTAGGCCACATCGGCTTATACGCATTCGTTAGGGTCGAGGTATCTGTCGTATCATAGCCCCTTTGGAATAACTCTAGTCTGTCGTCAATACCTTGTGCATTTAAGATCATTCTTGTGGAATTATGTATGCCCAAGAGATGCTCAGGATGATATATCATCATCAAATAATTGCTTGCGACGGCGACCCATCGACTCTCGTTCCATAAAGCGAAAGGTTGTCCATCTAGAACGCCAGTGTAGAACCACCTCATTCATCCTTGCAATTAAGAATTAAGCACAACAGCACAACATTGCAATTGATAAAGGAGGGAATATATTAAAGTATCATGCTTCCAATCTAGCCCTTCTTGACCTCATATACGAATACACTGACAAATGGGACAAACACTTGTCATAAAATGGATCATGATTCATCATACTTTGAACTCCAAAATTTCAAAAATAATTCACTCATTTTGCAATCATACATGATTGAATTTCAATATTGGCAGCAGCAGCAGCAGCAGCAGCAGCAGCACCAAGATGAACTCGATGCTAAAGTATCAATGGAACGACTTGTGAGTCATTCAAGTGGTGGTGGTGGCAACATTCACTCATCAAACTCAAGTTATTCATATCACTGCAGTACTATTATAATAATGATATTATAAGATTATATATAACATTGTTAAAGTTAAGTTCATTTCGTCCTTTGTTACTAGTCAGGTTCGCTTCAACCAAACGATCATAACTTAATAATTCCGTTCATTGCAATTGCAATTGCAATTGCCACTACCACTGTAGTACCATCTTGCAGCTCATGAAATGAGAAAAGCGCTTTGACCAGACCTGGCAAAGTCCATGGGATTATGTACTTCATCTTCACCTCCTTCCAAAGGCATGTATTCAGCCAAGATACCTCTGACTTGATCACGCATGTCCTCTCTAGTCTTTCTCCAGTGGATGTATCCAGCCGTTCCAAATAGAGCACACATCATCAAGAGCGTGGTACCAAAAGTCTTCTTGGTAACTCCTCCACCGGTAGACCTTTGACAGAATCCCTTTTGGACACACTGATTCACATCGCTGCATTCAGTGCATGTAAGGCACACATCCGGCTTGAAACCTAACGAAAGTCTAGCACATACAGCATTGAACACAGTATGTACAGTCAGAGCTCCTCTCATGGGCGCAGAATCAATGAACATGGTAGGAAGCACAACAACACCCTTTCTCATGGCAGCATCAATCTCTCTATCAAGTAGAGTATTGGGACTATTATTTATCAATCCTCCGGAATCCTCCATACACTGCTCAATCTTCTGTCCATTAATCTTCGCATTTCTATAGACGTCGTTAATACATTCATCATTGGAAAAGAAATCATCTGAATCACATCTTTTCAAGAATTCGAAAATATAATCCCAGTAAACGGATCCAAGACTATCCACTTCACCAAAATGTTTCCAGATACAAATCCTCCTAAGCGATTCCTTGACAACTTCTGCCCCTGTGATTCCATGTTCGAGGTCATTATCAGGATCCGTGGCACAATATCTTCCGTTGTTCGTACACATATTAAAGCACATATGTCTTCCATCCGATATATGACAACCACTCTTGATTCCATCATAGATATACTGCCTCGGGGTAAAATACAATTTATCGCCCATTTTGGTTGCGACATCTTTCCACTGTTTTTGAAAATCCTTGGATACACCTTCGCTCGGCACAGTCCATAGCTCATATTCCACTTTTGAATCAGGATGTGGGAGAGACCAGCTCATTTCAATTTGTACGGGCCTTTCATTAGTCTTGACTTCTTCTACAATCAGGGATGCGTCCACTTTGAACATGAGAAAGGCTGGAATGGTGACATCCCCTCCGCTCCCATCATCTGCCATGATGGGTTCGGATTCTTGACAAAAATCAAGGAAGGATCCCCCAGTCATATTCAGACATGCAGAGTCATTGCACAAGCAGAGGTTATCTGCAATGATGACTCCCGCTGCCCCTGCGTGCTGGGAATTCCTTGCTTTTTGCACAAAGGAGCATCCACCGCGATCGACCATGAGGATGTAGGGTGATGGCCAGGGATCCTGCTTTCTGGTGGCTGGATCGATGGAACGGGATGGGAATCCTGAGGAAGGATTGACGGAGGAAGCATCGCATAAATCTGTGTCAGTATAGTAAACGTTTTGGGCGATTGATCCTCCGTAAGGCGGGGTGCCGAATAGTGCCTCCCGATGATCATATCCTTTTTCGCGAAAGAGATTCTTCGGTACCTGGAGGGGGGATGATTGATGATTAATGATTGACAGTAGTAGTTGATAGTAATAATTAATAATTGATGGTTCAAATTTGAAAAAAGATTAAAGTGAAGAATGAATTCGATTCGAAGCTGAACTAATGAATGAAAGTAATGGAAAGGAAACCAACAGTTGACCGACTCCTCGTTAAACTCACCTGAACTTGGAGACGACTGGGAACATTATCCGGAGTTCCGAATGCCTTCACTGACACACCCGCCATTCCGAGCATCCAAGCTGCTGCTGCTAGTGATACAGAAACCTTGGTCATTGTTGATATTCCTTAAAGACTGAACGTAGGGTAAAGCTAATGTTGTTACTAGTTGTTATTTGCTTGTTTTGATTATTCGATTAACAGCACAGATGATGATGATGATTCAAAGATTAATGATCACAAAAGAGTTCTCAACTATTTATTTAGAGTAAAGAGAATACTTTGCACAAAACGCTATTGAAGGTTCTCGTTTTTCAAGGAAGGAGAAAGCTATCTTTCGCTTTTCGGATGACATGACACATCATCATATAAATCTTGAACCTTCGATCCGATTGTGAATCAAGAATTGACAGCATCATCTCCACACATATTCTTCACAAGCAATTTGATTTTACTTCAAAAGCTGTGCCATGATGTTCATTAATAATTATCTCGTCAGGAGTTTGCGGAGATCCCGTTTAGCTCGCACAGCTTCGTCACAAAATAGCGAGCAAGAAAGTGGCGTCATTAATCCTAATAACGACAGCAGCGCTAGTAGACCTTTGACGAACACCATAGGTTCAGTTGAAGCCATCCTTACAAATGAAGGGACACATCTTCTCGACGCACAGAACGAATCCCAAAATTATGACACTGAATCTAATCAAGACCAGATAATCCAAACCGATGATGACGATAATGAAGTTGCTATTGAAAACGATGACAACAACGACAACAATGATAATGAAGAAATCCACGAGAATCAAAACCAAGATGTTGGAGAAGAAATCACAACACTCACAAATCGACTCCGTGTGCTCTTCTACACACTCTACATACCAATCATACCCCTCTCCGGCGTTCTCTTCATACTTCTCTTGCAACTCGTTATGAAAACTATCGCATCACCGCCATGTTCCTACCCCCTACGATTCTTCGCTATCTTATCTCTGCTGTTATTCGTTTACACGCCGAACCATAAAGCTGTCAAGCGCTATTTATTCAATTACTCCAGAGAAAGGGATGGCATAATTAGACCCAGATCGGTTCGAATGTACGACCAGAGCTTCCACATGATTTGCTTACTATACATATACCTTGATATGATGTTGATACAAAGTTGTCAGGAAGACGTCGACATCAATCATGTGTCGACGTGCACCACCACCTGTCCGGAGTTGTATGAATGGTTTATAAGATTCGACTTGGTCCTAAAGATTTTTGCAGCGATAATATTATTGCCATTGGTGTGCCTTCCCTTTGTATACATGTGGATCATAAGACGGATTCATACGGCTGAAGCACTTCTACGGTTTGAGAGAGGTTTGAGCGGTAATGCAGCAAGGGATGAGGATTATTTGGCAGGGAGGGTGTTAGTGAAGGAGATTATGGAGGGGTTGAGGGAGGTTGTCTTGGTGAAAGTTGTTGTGACGGCAAAAACCATGATCAAGGTTTTGGGAAAAGGAAACGAGGAGAGTTGGAGTGGTGATAAGCTGAGGGAGAAAGATGCCGTGAAAGATTGCTGTATTTGCATGAGTGACTTTTATTGTGAGGGGGAGATTGATGAATTGGAATCAGATCGGGATGTCAATGGGAATGAAGGTTCTACTTCACAACAATGTATAGTGGAGACCAAGTGTGGACATTTATTTCATAAGGCTTGTATTGGAGGGTGGATTGGTGGAAGGGATTGGGAAGTTGCGTCGGCGGCGTTAAACACGAGGGCTAGGAGGAAATGCTGTCCTTTGTGTCGTGAAGATTTGGCGCTTAATGGATCTGACCAGGCTTAATGATGCAACTTTAATACGACAAGTATCAAAGTACCCAATCATAATATTATGTAAGCTGTTTGTAAATTAGAAGAACGGAATTCTTATTACGCAATTGACCATGTCAGTAGTTTTAAACATTCTGGCCCGATGAACATGGACATGAAACTGGGAACTATGGCTGGCCTATTGAAAGGAGAACAAGTCCCATGCATTCTCCATTTCTTTGCCAATGGGGGACATATCCTAGATAGAGTAAGGCCTCATCTGTATTGCGCCCAAAGGGCTGAAGTCATTCACTTAGTTCTACCTTCATAATACAAATAATATAGATGTTTTCATTTATATACTATATAAAATACAATGCAGCTAAGCGAGAGCGATACACACAAAGACTAAGCATCTGCTTTTGATCGAATCAGAGTGTATCCATTAAAAATAGGCTCAGTCACTGTTTATGCTTTACTCTCAATTCTTGATAAAGGGTTTTTGCACCATATTCATCATACTCTTTACAATTTCATCCCCCTTTCCAACAATAGGTTCAAGGAGTTTCCACAACTTGACAATTGCAGGGTCGATATGTCCATGGTCAAAGTCCTTGAGATGAGGCTTGATGTTCTTATCCACTGAATCAAGCGAATCGGCACCAGTAGCTACTGAAAGGACCTTGGTAGCGAAACCTTCCGCAACACCCATGAAGGGTTTCAGGAAGGCAATGTTGAAGACAGAAACTCCTTTCCCAGTTGCCCAGATAGATTTCGCTCCTTCGTAGACATGATCCACGACATCAAAGTGCTGAGATTCTTCAGAAGCAAAGGTTTTCATGTCAGCCTCTAAATGAGGAGTCTCGGTCTCGGGTGATGTAAAGGCAACAGATGTGTCGTTAACAGTAACGGTCTTCTTCTTCTTTGATTTGGATGTCATTCCGTGATATTCTTCGTGTTCCAGTATGGGAGAGGATAACCCTAATATATCGTTCTTGTAAAGTGCTCTGTCGATGGAAATATCTTCAAGATCTGATTCACAGCTAGCTGCGGTCTCAAAGTCTTCAGTGGCACTGATAAAATCGTCTGTTCTGATAGATTCAGGGGAGACAGAAGATTTGTTCTTGATGTAACTAGCAGCTTGGACTAACAGGCTGTGGTCTTCAATGGGTAAGAAGAACTTTTCGTATGGACTCGGAGGAGAGGTTGATCTCTTCTTGGTACTATTACTGTGGGATGAGGAGTCTTGAGGTTTGTTATCAGGTGTATGGCTGACCCAGTTTGTGCTCATGAAGATCTTTGTGACAATTGAGAATGGTCTTGGATCTTTTAGTTAGTCTGCTGGTCGGAGTATCGTCGCTTCTCGAACAGAATTTCTCTTGGATTCTTCTGGAATGAGAACAGAATGCTCGTCGTCATCGAGAAAAGCGTTCGTCCATCAATATGCCCATCATTGCGTCAAACCTTATCGAGGACACAGTGAGGCAATAACCTTGATTGTCGGGCTTTGAGATTTTTGAATTTACTGCCAATGTAATTATCGCTAATTTAGCTGATTTCTTTAGATTCTCCCCCCTCCTTCTTTCTCCCCCCAAAATAATATGATGAGAATTGTCCGGTAGTTTTTAATCATCAAAAATAATGACCTAATCCCAACCCTAACCCTAACTGCTTGACATTTGAAATTTCAACCTTCAATCTGCAACAATTTTGGGTCTATGCTTGAAGCTTGTACAGTAGCTTGCTACTTGCGAGCTTGGCACTTGATTGAGTTGAACCTGATGAGGCAGATGGCTTTTCTGAATTTTTGTGGGCTATCTTGTCGCTACATGATGCGTTTGGCGTATGCCCTGAACGGGACTAACAAATAGCTACAAGCTTGAAGACCGGCATATCAACTAGCATTCCCAAGTCCCAAAACGGGACTGCTGATCAGTTTGACTTTTTGATAGGTACCATCCATCAAGATCCATCACAACGCACAATATTAATAGTAGATCATAAACAAAAATGAGCAATTTCAGCCATAGGGAAAGCATTTTCAGCAGAGCCAGACAGAGCTTCCGTCGATCAAGTGGAGCAAGGGGTGCGAATGTGGAGACGCTACAAGGTCTCACAGGAGCAGACTTTGAAGGATATTGTAGAGTTACACGTGGTAATAGATCGGCCCGATGCTTTGCATCGATAGATTCCGAACCGGTGAGTCATGTTGTCTTTAACACTCAGGTGTCATGATTATTCCGAGATGAGGTTGCAATTGAGGATGACTTTGACCTATTGTATGACTATTGTGTACATCCACCTTAAGATGATTGACGACTGATCATCTTATTTTCACTCCTCCGTCATGATAATGGAAGAATAAGAAGCGTTATGTTTTGATCAAGGGACCCAACCTCTTTGTGTTTGCAAAAGCAACTTCGCCAGCTCCCAAGTATGCTATAGAGCTAGCACACAAAAAGGCGACTCTGCATCCTGTAGTTGGTATGCATAAGCAGATCGTCACAATCGAATCTGGCTTGGGTGATGTAGATTATAAATTTCTGTTTTACCTCCAAGAAGACAATGCAGATGTTGCAAAGAATTTTGTAAAGGTGCTAAGGGAACAAATTGCGTCAGGGGAGACCAATGAAATGAAAGAGGTAGGTGCATAGAAATGTGATGATTGTTTGTGCTTGAATTGGTCATTCGTCATTCATTTGAATCTCACTATTTGCTTTTTAGAAACTTGGTCATAGGTGTATGCAACATAGTAAGTCCATCAAGTTTGCAACGGCAATTGCGGTGAAGAAGAAGAAGGATCAGCCTGATGTGCCAATCAGTGCTACAGAGATTATGGCGAATGATCCGTCATGCATGGCGTATTAGAAAGCGCCGAGTGGAAATAGGGAGAATCATCCACCAGATATCTTTGCCGGTGTGAAGATGAGCTGGGAAGAGGCAATTTCGTGTGGTAGCATGTTGGGCAAAACAGGTAACAGGTACAATATGTATGTAGGAGATCAATAGTCACTTCTGCATCTTCTAGAGTGAATGTTAAAGTTAA
>Ga0306864_1000867_pt1 | contig 13178 bp, 10 predicted proteins | sample AntRauTorckE5430_FD_190448 | JGI IMG/M metagenome (GOLD analysis project Ga0306864, IMG submission 190448) | Saline lake microbial communities from Rauer Islands, Antarctica - Metagenome Torckler E5 #430 (v2) (version 2) | ecosystem: Environmental > Aquatic > Non-marine Saline and Alkaline >...
CAATGTCCTACGCTTATCTATTCAAATACATAATTATTGGAGATACAGGTACGGACTCGGAATTCTGTTTGACAGTGTGACGTGTGACGTGTGAATCAGAATGGAGGTGGACAACACGATGGCACTTATTTTCTCCTTTCCTGTCTTGAATGATTGCAGCACTCCGCGCTCCACGTGAATACAGAAGTCGCGTTATTAAGGAAACTCATGTGCACCTGTAGGATAGATAGAGGAAGCTGAAGTTAGTCATGAAATGACTCTTGGGTCTTCTTTGCCTCTTCTTCCTCCTCCGCATGATCATCACTCTTGTCCTCATCAATTTGGAGTGCAGCATTCAATCTTAGGACTGATCCCTGTACATATCAACATCTCAGGTCTGCGCTTACTTCATATTCACATAATCTGTACTCACATACTTGATCTTCCCTTCCTTTGATTCTCTCTTTTTTGTTTTTTTATCACAGGAGTCGGAAAGTCATGCCTGCTCCTTCAATTCACAGACAAGAGATTCCAGCCTGTCCATGACCTAACAATCGGAGTGGAATTTGGTGCTAGAATGGTGGCCATTGAAAACAAACAAGTTAAGCTACAAATCTGGGATACAGCGGGACAAGAATCCTTCCGCTCCATCACAAGATCATACTACCGTGGTGCAGCCGGTGCCCTACTCGTATACGATATCACCAGAAGAGATACCTTCAAACACCTCTCTGTATGGCTAGAGGAAGCGAGGCAGCATAGTCAGAGTAACATGACGATCATGCTGATTGGAAACAAGAATGATTTGGAACACAGGCGGGCGGTTTCGTACGAGGAGGGTAAGGCTTTTGCGGACACGAATGGCTTAATTTTTATGGAGACGAGTGCCAAAACTGCCTTCAATGTAGAACAAGCTTTTATTAATACTGCTGAAAAGATTCATGAAAACATTTTATCGGGTGTGATTGATGTTTCGAATGATAGTCATGGTATTAAGGTGGGGATGGCAGCATCGGGATCTGGTTTGAAGTCGAATGCGAGTGCAGCTACGAATGGAAGCGGTTGTTGCTAATTTGTAGAGAATCTTGACAGCAACAAGAAAGGAATTATGGGTATGGTTAGGGTTAAGAAGATATTCTGCCCGATTTGACTGGAGGTTACATGGACTTTTGCGAGGGGTTCTATTTATATTTTAAAGATACTCGTACATTAAAGATTCGTTCCTCAAGGGAATACTATTCAGATGATGGATGATCGGAGACTGCTAAATATGTTGTTTACTGTTTCCTCTGGAGGAAATGAAGATTAGTCCAGTTTTTCAACATTCACGCGAATAATAGTCTCCCTGTGATTGCGGAACGGAATGTGCGGTGTAAATCTAAATGCGTTTCAAATATTTATCTAGCCTGACTTGTCAGGTAAAATTCATTATATCCTACATAGTGTACATTGCGCATTAGCTCACTCATGATGAACGTTCTCCTTTGCTCTTCTTTTTGGATTTCTTCTTTTTGTCAGTCTTTCGTTTCTTTTTCAGCCTCTTTTGTTCTTCCCTGGAATGCTGAGGAGTGCCGTCTGATGCTGAATCTTTGGTTCCTTCTGCAAGTTCAATATCGTTCTCTTTCTTTTTCTCTTCAGAGTCGTCATCGTCACTTCTTTTTCTCTTGGTGGTGTTGGTCTTGGAATCTGTATTATTTGAGCTTGAAGTGCTTTGACTCAAGAGAACCCTTGCCTTTCCCAGACCATTCCACTCAACTTTACTCTTGACTTCCTCTTCCCACTTTTTCAAATCCTGCGAATCCTCCGTTCGCTTCCACTTCCCCTCAGCTCTCCTTGAAGCTCGCATTCCAAACCTTGCTCCTCCCGTTGCTTCAAACAATTCTTCATCCGTGTAGATTTTCATTGTAATCTCCTTTGATTTCTTTTTTGATTTTTTATCCTTCTTCTTGCCCTTTTTTGTTTTCTTCTCACTGCTGCTGCTACTGCTTTTTTTGCTTTTTTGTTGGAGTCTCATCAACGTTTCACTAACGTTTGCACTCCACCACATGCCCTCTGCACCTAACTTCCTTGTTCTCTCCTTTTCTACTCCTAATCCCATATTGTCTTCACGCTTTTTTACCTTGATGTGAGAGATGATACCATCCCTTTTCCTACCCAGACCTGTCCCCTCAGTCCACCCCATCTTTGCCATTTGTTTCGCGGCAAAAGATGTGTTTGACATAGGAGCTGCTGAGGCTTCATTAAGGGTGTATGCCAGCTTTGCTTTTAGCTTTGATCCGCATAAGTCTGCTGCATAGGCCATGATGAACACGAAACGAATAGGAAGGTTATGAATAAAAAATAAAGTGTCGGTCCAACTTTAATAAAGGAATTGTGGATAGGTTGTTGGTTGTTTATGATTACTGCTTTTTGCTAGTCGCTAGTTGCTAGCTTTCGCTTGGTTGGTTTGTCTCCAGCCAGTCTCCAGTGTTTCACTGGCTGAGAGTCAGACCGTTACAAACATCGAAAACGGTAATTTGAAATTCATAATAATAATAAAAAAAATCTCAACTTGTCTGGACCTCTCGACAAGTACGATAGTTATACAGCTCTAATGGTATTGATGTCTATACAAAAGAGCACGTACGATACAATACAGCAATTTAGAGCGTGGCAGTAATGCGTCTTTCACAAATTCAAGTTATTTCTTTCTTTCCATGATGTTATCTACTTCAAGTACATCATTTCATTTGCCGTCGAGCATGGCACCACGGACTCCCTCCAGTCCCCAGTCATAACATCTTCCTTTCTAACGTCAGTGATCTTATCCTTTGGTACATAGATCAAATCGTCCTTGGCGTGTACTTGCCATGGTTCCATCCTGTAATCATTTCCGAATGGTTTTGGCAGCAGCCAATGGAATCCCATAGTAACTCCCTTACGTGGAACAGGCTTAAACTTTCCATCCGCTCTAGCAGTCTGGAGACGAAGAGTAATATATTCCTTGAGCTCTCTCTTCAATTGAGCAGTCTGGGCATCAGCCTTTGGCCATACTGCAGTCTTTGCCTTCTTCGCACGAAGTGTCTTGGCAATATCAGCAAAAAGTTTGACAGCATCTTTAGCAACTTTCTCCATATCCGAAGCCAAATTAGGTGAAAGACGGAGCTTTGATAAGCTCCCTCTGAAAGATTCAAATGCGGCAGCGTGCAACAGTTTCAACTGTTCTTCGTACATGCTCTCAAGGTCGGAATACATTTCTTCCATGAGCTCCGAACGAATCCTCTTTGCAACACTGGATTTCTCAAGAAGATTCTCTCCTGCGTCAACATCAAACTTTGCAACCGAACTCTTCACCGCAGCATCGCAAAGAGCACCGAACTCCTTGACCAAAACCATCTCACCATCTTCATCGCTTGCATTTGCCTGAACAATTGACAAGCAAGATTCTACAGCCTTTCGTGAAAGAGGCAAAAGCTTTCTTGCTGCAGCTAAATCAAGAGGAGATCCATGAAGCCCAGCTGCAGTAGTTTGAGTATTAGCATCTGCATAGACACTTTTAGCAACATTAGAAGCTGCAGTAGCAGGGTCACAGGTGGAACCAATATCTTCCAACAGCTCATCGACATTACCAGAGGAAGCCACGTATTCAACAGAATCAAAGACAAGTTGAAGGGTGGTAGCACGATGGTTAGGATCAGGCTGCACAATATTCTGGAGAACAGTCGCTGCTGCATTCTCCAATTTAGCCTTGGCATCCAACAAATCGCTTTGAGTCGTTGCTCCTTCGACCACCACAACCAAAGTTCTCTTAGCTGGAACACCCTCATCATCACTATCACCATTCTCCTCATTCAAGATTCTTTCCATTGCAGGGGCAAGTTTGTCAAATAAGCCTTCTCCCCTCGCAAGATCCTCAATTGAAGCAACGTAAACAATGTTTCCTCCACAAGCCTGAACTGTAGCAGCAACCTCATTGACACATGCACCCGACAATGGATTTGCGACCGCAACTCCAATACTAGGATTAGCAAGATCATGATCATCCTCATCATCACTATCATGCTCTTCTCCCATCTTCTTTCCGAAAGCAGTGGTGACTCCGTCGACAACTTCTTCGTCATGGTCTCCTTCTCCAGTGATACCGAAAAGGGAAGCGAGGAGTGCAGAGCGTTTCGCTTTAGTGACACCTCGCGAAGTAAGGAATGCAAATGTGGTTACTTTCGATGCACCCTCTGCTTCGAGATCGTTGATGACGGAGGAGAGGGACATGGGGAGGCGGGAGTTTGAGCCGGATACGATGTGGCTGGAGGTTGCACATCCAATTGTGGCTAAAATTGTTGATATGTAGAGATATTTCATTATTGAATTCGTATGTGGTGCTGTTCAGTAGGATTGAGTGAAATATCTGTAGAATGAATACTTTAATTTATAAGTCACTGCTCTAATGGTAATCAATCAGGTGCAGTAGGTAATAGCTTGGTTAAGATACACGGATTGTAGCGGCTAACAAAAGGTGTCGAGTGGAGCTTGTTTCACACAACATGAACAGGTTGAAGGCCGCCGCCGATCGATCGTCAGTGATTAGAAAGTGAGGCCAGACGAGAGGGGTAAAATACATATTTTGGCAGCCCCAATGTATTTTTATTTTCTAGTAGTTTTATCGCGCGCCCGCCCGCCCGGCAGCAGTTCGAACCGAAGCAAACCTATCTTTCTATTTATTAGTCGTGCAAAGAAGAAACGCCCTCAAATTTTTGATGATTTCGATGGTCGTGCTCACAACCTATGTATGTAATATTAGTAGAAGGGATGTTTTTTGTCAACCAAAAATGGCGAAAGACGAGAAGACGTTCAACTACAAGACTACTTGAACTTACTGAGATCTGTGACAGCAGTAATTCCGCTGCTACTGGTATATGCCACTTTAAAAATATTGCCATTTGAAACCTTAGCAAAGTCAGATCCTCCAAGGCTGCTGGCAAGAATACAGAAAGCAAGGCATTGTTGTCGAAGCTAGAAAGACGAGATCAAGATTTTTCAGCGATTGTCCTCCATCTGATATTTTTAGATACACAAAACACAAACCATTTTGAATTTTGTTGCTTATCTATTTGCTCTCCTTTCTCTGCTTCAACTTTAAATCAAAAGACTGTCATTGAACAGATATCAATTTTAGTCAGGTCAAGGATATTGCAAGTTCCCAAGTGATATATATCATTCTATAGTACTAGGTCATCTTGGAGTTACCTGCATTCCATCGTCACCAAGTACCATGAGCTCATTAGGACGCGGCGGCTCATCATGGCTCGAGAATAAAATGAAGAACGTACGGACCCGCTCCAAATCTCCAGCGGACCCAATTATCCAAACCCGCTCTCGTTCTTCTTCGCCTGCTCCAGATCTTCCACCGGCATCGCCGCTCACACGCATGCCATCATCCGACGCACTCGATCGATCCACCCACAATGCGATTGCAAAAGATGATGGAAGGGACCAGACCAAGGATGACATCATCTCGAAACTCAAAAAAGCAAATTCTGTATTGACCGGTAGAACTGCTGACATGGAGGCAACATTCATGAATCAGTGCAATGGTCTTGCATCTGAGATTGCGGAACAAACACAAGCTTTGAAAGATAAGAGTGTAGAGATTGCAACTATGATCACGAAGCATTCGACGATGGAAAATCAATTGATTCAGAAGGATGGGAAGATTTCCAAAGTAGAGGAGGAAAAAAACTTTCAGAAACAAACCATTATTGATCTCAAGAATCAGCTCTTTCAGTTGCAGAATGATGTGGAGGATGTTAGATTTGATAAATCGGAAGAAGTTGTGTCTCACGACAAGAAATATGCGGAAGCCAGAGATCGCATTGTCACTCTAGAAACGGAAAACAAATCCTTGCAGGTCAAGGCTAATGAGGCTCTCAAGAAAATGGACGAGTGCAACACTGTATTAGTCAAGGTCCAAGAAGAATTGGAAGAGGCGAAGATCTCTTCCACTGAAATCAACTTATTGCCTCAGGATACTTCGATGGAGAAGCGACTTGGATCACCACAAAGATCTTTAGCAGGAGATTCAATCACATCGGAAGTACGTCAGAACTGGAAACAACTTGAAGGAGTACAGGAAAAACTGCAAGCAAGTGAGACGATGTTGCATGAAACACAGTCTTCCCTGGCTACATTGGAGCATAAATACAAGGCTGCATTAAAACATGTCCAAGATTTGGAGAGTCAAATAAATACTGTCAAAGCTAGCGGCAAGAAGGAAATAAAAGAACTTAAGAGCAAATCGGAATCAATTGAATCATCAAAACAAGAAATCATCGACAAATTTGAAGCTTCAGCAGTGAAATTGCAAGAATCGAAGTCTGCACTTGATACTTTGGAAAACAATTACCAGGAAGCATTGATGCAAGTGAAGGACTTGAATATGCAAGTGCACGGAACAAAGTCAACCAGTGATCAGCAAATTCTGGAGTTCAAGAGTATGCTCAAATCAAGGGATGATTCTATTCTCAATCTCCATGGACGACTCGAAACTTTTAACGAAGATCTCACAAAGGCTGAAGAAGAGATTGATCACTTGAATTCCCAAGCAAATCATGAAGAGGTTGGCAAGTTGCGGGTTGAATTGTCCCAAACCAGCGATTTGTTAGAAAAAGAAAGAAATCTTACATCATCGCTCACGGACAAGTACGATGCTCTCTGCGAAACTGTGGAGAAATTGCAAGAGGAGACGATCGAATTGAGGGACGGTAGTGTGGAACAAGTTATCGCAGATAAGGATGAACGCATTGTATCTCTAGAACAAGATCTTGACATTTTTCGAGCCTCGCTAGCTGAAGAGAAAAAATCGAGCGAATTGTTAATGAATCTCAAGGCGAAAAGGATATATGAATTGGAGAATAAAGTGCAGGAGAAGGTAAAACACTCTAATAAACACTCTAATGATTCAGAGCTCTCACAAAGGCTAAATAAACAGATCAAATTGCTCAAGGATGATAAGGTTGAGCTAAAGACGAAGTTTGAAAAGCAGCTTGCTGTCATGGAGTCTGAAGTTAGTAATTTGCGAACGAGGATCGAAAATGAGTTGTTAAAAAATGTTACAATGGAGGAGAGTCATAGCAGGCAAATCGAGGAGTTGAAAACCATTCTCAAAGAGGAAGCAGATGAAGCCAGACAAGATTTGGAGAGTGGTAGAGAGGACTGGAAAACAGAAAAGAAGCAGCTCATCGACAAGATTCAAACTTTGGAATCTGAAGTGTCTATGCTTGCAACGATGAATAGAAAATTGAAGGAAGCCCACAAGGAGTTGGATGCGATCAAGAATACCGATCATTCATCTGAAATAGGAAATCTTCGAGAAAATCTTCGTCGTGCCAAGGGAGACACCGGAGCAGCTGACAATACAAGGCAAAGTGCAGCGAAAAGAGCCTACTTCTTTTCAATTGAAAAAAAACACAAAAAGGAGTTGGTTGACTTGGAAGCTAAACGGAAAAAAGAAGTGGAAACACTCCAATCCAAACTGTCTGATCGAGATACGACAATTACAGCAACAATCAGATCATCGGTATCGCAGGAACAAGAAATAAAGACTCTCAAGAAAAAGATTAAATCACTTACGGACCAATCTCCTCCGAGAATAAACTCACGCTCCTTGCATGCCAATGATTCCAAGATGAACGAAGTGAGAGACACCATATCCGCTTTGCAGTCAACAAAATCTAGCATGTCCTCACAAGTTGAGAGGTTAAAAAATGAACTATCAGAAACGAAAAGCGGAAGCTACAGGAGTTCAGGCGGCATTCATAACCAACTCAATGACTACAAGATCAAATTACACGAACGTGATGGTGCAATTGCGACCCTTGTCAAATCATCAATTACGCAAGAACAGCACATTTTTGCGTTACGAGAGGAAGTTGCTGAGGCTCGTGGCAAAAGCAATGACCATTCTCCAGCGTTGAAGAATGGCGGCGGTCCATCGTGGCAAGAACACTCGAGATTGCAGCAAGAGAGTGAGATGTTTGCTGGGCAAATCATCGAATTGGATGAGGAAATTGAAGATCTCCGACAGCGTTTAGCAGACCAGAGAGTGACTGTTAACCAAGGTGCCAACTTGGCTTATGCAGTTGAAGAGTTGGGGAATCAAGTACAAGATCAGAAACAAATGAGATCGAACGAGGCTGAAAAATTCAAGTGCTTGAAGATCGAATTGGAAGAAGAACGCGAGTTAAGGATGGACGTCGAAGCTGATATTAGGAGCTTGAAAACAAAGTTAAAGAAAAATTTTGAACTTTCGCGTGTCGAAAGTGAACTGGAAGAAGTTGAGCAGGCGAATGGGAAGCTTCAGCAAGAGGTTAGAGAGGTGCGTAGAAAAATGAGAACAGCTCAGTTGGAAGCTGAAAAGGTGCCTGATCTAGAATCAGAGATTACTGCAATGAGGGAGAGCTTGAACAAAATGAGAATTGCGACAGTGCAAAGACGCACAGATGAAGTGATTGAAATTCACAGTCAAGGCGATTTACAGCGGTCTCTAGAAGAACGCGCGATGATCGAGGGCGACCTCAAAATCAGTCAGGAACAAATTGCTAAGCTTAAGGATGAACTACTGCGGCATGAAGATCAAGAGCAGAATTTGCATCACGATATTAACAATCTCAAAAGAAATTTTGAAGACATGGAAGGTACCCTCCAGGATGAACTCGAAGCAGAGCGTGATCGGTATGCCAAGCTCTCGAATTCAAAGGATGCCTCAGAAATGAAATTTCGCAAAGCGGTCGAATTACTGAAGGCTCAAATCAAGGATCTTGAAAATGATATCGACGAGCAGAATGAGATAATTTCCGCCCTCACAAACGAAGTGAAGAAACTCCGAAGCAATAGTGTGCACGACAGCGACGCCAACGATATCATTCTCGCCCTGACAGATGAAGTGAAGAAACTCCGAAGCAAACAACTATCCAACCAAGATGGCGAGGCAGATGTCATCCAAGCATTATCACAAGAAGTCAAAACTCTACATGAAGCCCTTAAAAAAAGGGGAGACGACCGCGAGGTGAGAGACATCGAAGCAACTGTCAGAGCAGAGGTAGAGGACGAGCTGCTTTCCATGAAGCAACAGAAGGAATTTCTTTCAAACGAAGTTAGCAAACTCCAATCAGCACTCGACATGGTCGACAATGATAATCAGAGGATCGTAGACTTGAATAAGCAGGTAGAGGAGGCAGAAAAGAGTAGAACTTCTTTCGAAAAGACGATGATCTCCACTTATGAAAGAAAGTTAAATTTGATGCAGATGAACAAAGATTTGACAATAGATGGATTGAGGAAAGAACTATCACTATGTAAAAAGAGACAGAAAGAATTGGAAGGAGATCTTATGAACAAAATCCGTTTGCTTGAAACAGAAAAGAGGGAGATTGAAGCAGAACTTCAGGCTAAAATGCAGCACAAGAATGCCAAAATTCAATTCCTTGAGCAGACGCTCTCAGCACACGAACAAGTCTCCGGTCACATGAAGGAAGAATTGGACCAACTTCAAAGCGGAATGGAAACTGTGTCTGTAACTAGGCGTGCCGAAGTAGAAGAGATCCAAGAAGATTTAATGGATGCTCAAGCAAAGACAACCAAATACGAGCGTAAAATTACATCATTGAAGATGGAACTTGAGGAAATAAGGCTACAGCATCGAAAGGAAGTTGGAAGGCTCGAGGACACAATTATGAGCTTAGAGAGTGACTCCGAAAGTCCAATGATGAGAGATGTTGCAATGGAACGAGAAAGGAGGGTCGAGAATGACTATCGTCAACAACTTAAGGATCTCATGACAAAGGTAAATACGCTACAGGAGGAGAATGCGACTCTCAAGCACACATCTGATAAGAATGCCAAAGTCCGAGCATCAAATAATGATAAATGGAGGAACTCAGCACTTCAAGAACAGGTTATAAGATTACAGCAAAGATTACGGGAATACGAAGGAGATTCTGAATCAGTTCGATCGGGTTCATCGAGGAGGTCATCAAGAACTGAGTCTTCTCGCAGGATTCCCAGAACTCCTGCACAATCCTATCGCAAAGATTCGTCGAGTCGGAGTGGAGGAAGAGATGATATTTCAACTCACACCGAAATGACTTTTTAAAGTAAACTTGTCATTGCAAATGACATCTACCAATTCATGCAACGTATGTAATAGTACAGGATACGGCAATGCATGTATCTGCGGATACGACACATTGTCGATATAGAACTTAATCATCATTTGGCCAATTGATCCCCCAATATTTCCAGCAACGATTGACATTCGAATTTAGTTTCCTCTTCCTTATTTTCTCAGCTAGATCTTCTGAAGCCGTGATTTCCGCGCGGTGCTTCTGTATTAGATCGAACCTAGCGCACTGTGAGCAAAACCAACTTCCTTCCGGTACAGAGTCGAGAGGTGGATCCAGACATTGTAAGTGATAAGTAGCACTGCACTCATCACAGCAAATCAACACTCCGCCATCATTGCAAATTTGACAGTAATCTGATTCACCTTCTTTCATTTCTTTCAGCTTCTTGTATTCTTCTCCTGGCTTGTAATGACCATAGTAATTGACGAGAAGGGAGCATTTGCTAATTTGCTCTTCCTTCTGGGCAGTTTTCGTTGCAACAATGAGATCTTTTCTTGATTCCCAAATTGAATCGTGAAAAGCTTGCTCAACATTTGCCGATAGGGCCTCCCCAGGTAAGTTTCCATTAGATTTAAGTTCGTGAAGCCTTTTCAACATAACTGTCCACGCCATCTCAAGATTGTAGTTACATTTATGCAACGACTCCATCATGATTTCCTTCTGATTTGTTGGCAAGTTGTCCAATACGTAATATATTTCATTTTGCACTTGCTGTGGGAACTTGTCTTCAATAATTGTTGGATTCCATATTTGCTCGTACAATTCATTGGCAGTAGACGGTCCATGGGATTCAGATGAGTTGGGAATCTGCGAGGGATGCACTTGATAATTTGGTCCGATATTGAGATTCCCATTTTCAATCTGTTTTAGCTCGAGATTTATTTGCCTACTTGATTTCCTTCTCTTTTTACGTCGCGGAGAGTACCTTATTGATCGTGCTTTTGACTCTGTTTTACTGGGTTTGTTCTCAGAACTAGACGACGGAGAATACTGCGGAGAAATAATTATTTTCATGTATCTCTTCTTGTTTGCATTTCCTGGCCTAGCACCAGATAGAATGTATTCCAGAGGAGGGACTTTGATGGCTATCTGATGGTTTGAATCAAGTTTACTGCTTGCAATGTAAAAGAGTTCACCTTCCTTGGCATGATCTGGGATTTCAACAATAAAATTAGCTAAATTGCTCATAAGGGGTGCTTTCAACTTTTCAGCCGCCGGTTTCCTACCAAGAGACTTTGTTGACGCGTCTTTCCGGCCCTTGGATGCAAGGGAATCTGCTGGCACAGTTGATCTCGCGTTTGAGGAGTGTGACCAAGCCAAAGAATCAGTTGGCAATGACCCGTTTACCCTTGACACAGCCCCTTTTCCTTCCATCCCCTTTGATTTCATCCCAATATCACCAGAAGCGTTTATCTTCCCATCGAGCGCAGTCTCCTTTTCATCACCAACCGAAGTCACCTTCTTCGCATCATCGATCTCATTGGAGTTCATCATCTTGATTTCCTCTACACATGTGTTGAGGACCTTGAGCGGTGTGACAGTAGTGTGTGTGTACGGATGCTCTACCTGGTAATGTCTTCTCTCTTCTCAGTTGATATTTTTGTTGCCGGTTGCCGGTGGGTGTTTTCGTTTGATGTTTTATTCGGTATTGATAACGTCAATTACAATTTGCATGATACAAAAATAAAGTACTAAGCCAAGAGGTAAATATAAAAGACACAACATGGTTGTCTGATGTTGTTGCACTGGAGGCAGTAACTTACCTGATATTTTCAAAGAAAGCACTGTTATTGTTGTGCCTAATGGAATTACATTTTTGACTAGCTCTCTCTCTAGAGAGGGAGTATGTAGTGCCCATGAGAATGAAGCTAGGGGGGGTAAAGTATGCCCCCACCCGGTAATGGATCAAGATGATGCTTCAGCACCATCCGTTCGCACACAAGGCCCTACCAGCTTACCAGTTACCAAAATTAGAAATGGCAGGCAGGCCAAAAAGGCTTGGAGATTTCTTACATCCTTCTTATCGTAGACAGGCCCTTTGATGGCAGACAATGAGCCAATCACTCACTGCAGAAGGCTTTCTCTTTCTTTCAGGATATTGACGAGTGACGAGTGCAGCAAGAAAAATGCTGAGTTGTGCATTGAATCTGAAGAACAATGCAATGCAACTCAATGCAAATCTCAATGATTCATTGCCTTATTTCTATATTGACAATACAATTGCTGAAATGAAGAACACCACTGACAAGTTTGACTACCGTCGCTAATTTAGATATGACAATCGTCTGGTATGACTCTCCTACAAAATAAGTATATCGGAATCTTGTTGACCATCTAGCAATAGACACACATGTGTCTAGTGTCTAGGAGGGCTCCTTGCCGAAACAATAAGATAGATAGTAGCAGAGGGTTGAGTATTGATGCACATAAGAACATGGTTACAAGCTGGTTCCAGGTATTTGGGTTTTACCATAGAATTCTGCAGGGCTTGGTACTACAAAATGATGTACGTCTTTTTTTCAACAACAGAAATGACGAAGCATAAAAAATCCCCCGTCATTAACATTCCACTAACATCCTTTGTTATTGTTCATATCAACCTTCACAACAAAAACCATCTGGATTCCTCTTACAGATAGCTTCTCTGTCCTCATTTCAACCCAGGCCATGAACAACAAAATGTCCTCCAAGTACATGGGTAGATAGATGCTACAGTTGGGAAATGATGTGCCTGTACAGAACATGTAGGAGAGAGCCAACATAAAATTATTTTGACCAAAATCATCGTCCTAACAAGAATTGGAAATCGATGGGAAAGGTGCAGTCATAAAAACAAAAACTAGAAGTTTCCCTCAGAGCTGCTTCATATCAACAGAATGTGTACTTCGAGTGCTTTAAGATGTTTTCAGGTTGCATTGACTTTTCAGAAGGAGGATCAATGATGCAAATGCATTAGGGTTAGGGTTAGGTTAGGTTAGGTTAGGTTAGGTTAGGTTAGGTTAGGTTAGGTTAGGTTAGGTTAGGTTAGGTTAGGTTAGGTTA
>Ga0306864_1000868_pt1 | contig 13138 bp, 8 predicted proteins | sample AntRauTorckE5430_FD_190448 | JGI IMG/M metagenome (GOLD analysis project Ga0306864, IMG submission 190448) | Saline lake microbial communities from Rauer Islands, Antarctica - Metagenome Torckler E5 #430 (v2) (version 2) | ecosystem: Environmental > Aquatic > Non-marine Saline and Alkaline >...
TCTCGCTTCATTCTTCTAGTAGCTAGCGGCAAAGAATTATTGTCAATTTTAAAATTCTAGAATTGTGACTTTATTGTGATTTACTTGATTTGCAGGAAATATCATAATGCGAAACGGCTGTCGTGACTGGTGGATAATTTCGATGCGCGATGCGCCCGCCAGCTTGAGCTGTCAAAACAGAATTTGAGCGCTACCATAGCTTACCACTTACCATACCTAGAGAGGTACCTATTATCAATTTACTCACGAGCGAGGGATCTATCCTACTTAGCAGTTAGGCACTCCTTTTCCCTTTTCCTTTTTCTGAACCTGCTCTTCTCTTTTTGAAACTTTTGCTTTGAAAGAACAAGCCCTTCTCTTCTGATCAAATCAATTGCGCGCCTGACTCTAGTACGCCAGCAACTAGAAGCAACCTCTACTGTTGTACGAACGGCATATTTCTGACAAAGGTATCCTCTTTTAATTTGATAAAAATGACTGATGATGATATGTCAGCTTCGGCGTTCATGGAGGCAGATATTTCTTCTGCCCGTGTTGCTGCTTCTTCTGATAATGGTAAAATCAGTCAAGTTGATGGAATTGGGCTGTGGAATTCCTTCACTAGAAATTTCAGCTCTCCCCTGTTGGCAGCTTTTGATCTTTTGGACAATGCATTTGAGTAAGTCAAAGATACCCAAATAAATCGCTTGCGTGTACTGCTCTGTGCACGGTAGATCTGCAGACTTCTATTGTTTCACTTGACTAGAACACAACGGTGTATTTATAAAATGTCTAATTTTCACTGCTTCTTTGGAAACAGTGCTGCACCGGCAGACAATGGACACCTTCACATTGACGCTGATACGGATGACGAAAACAATGCTACAGGCTTGGTTATAATCAACAACTGCAAACACCGCATTAAGGATATTGCAGATGTATTGACGGTATTCAAGAGTAGCAAGGGCGATTCAATAGACGCAATTGGAGAAAATGGAGTTGGAGTTAAACAAGGCTGTGCTACCCTGTCAAATCTTTCGTTCGTCCTTTCGAGGAATCAATATTGCTTCAGTTTAGGTATTCTCGCATTGGAACTACAGAAGCATGCAGGGATCTATCTACCTTCCTTTGAATTTACTTGGGATCCAGCTAATGAAGATTATCTTGATTCGGGTTTAGAGGATTTCTTGAACAAACAATTACGACAAATATGCAAAGACAACAAAGATATCAAGAACATTATGAGAAAGTACGGTACTGACCGATTAGTGCAGCATTTTCTTCGAATGACAGAAGATCTGTGGAGTTTTGACAAAAATGAACACATTTTCAGCTTGGTTATAGATGACTTGAAGCACGGATATGTACTAGATAAAGAAGAAGTAGACTTGAGAGAAGGTCGAGAAACAAGACTTAATAATCATATCCAAAAGGGCTTCCTCACGCAAATCTACGAAGAGTTACCGAAGCATTACCTACATGTGGCAAACTCCTTTGATGTCCAGATTCAATCTAAGCGGGTCACTTTTGCGCATTGGCAACGACGTCTTATCGAAATGTCACATTTTCAAGTGTTCATTGACAAAAAGGATTCGATGGACTCGGAAGTTTTAAGCGCTTACAACAAGAAAGAGGTGCCAAATCATGAATACCATCCTCTCAACATATATCTTGGCTTTGATGCCATTCGATGCGCTGATAGTACAGGTAGTAAATGTGCTACAATCTACTATTATAGTCGTAGTGCAGGACGACTGATCAAACATCATCGTGACGCAAGAGGGGAATTGTGTCTTAGTGCAGGTGGAACACAATTTTGCCAGGGTCTTACCATAATTGTTGATGATAGAGAAGGAGCTCTACCTTTGAACCCTACCAAACAAGATTTTGCGTTCGGAGAAAGTGAACATGGTGAGATATGGCACGACAATATGATACTATGGACCTGTGCAGTGACAAAGTTATATTACAATCATCATCTTGACAATTGCGGTGGAATAAAGGGAACTTTGACGGCCAAAGTCATTGACAAGTGCAAAAAAGCCAAAACATTGAGCGCTAGCAAAAAACAAATTGACTCCATTGATAAATGTTCGTTCTCCACATTTCAGGGGATTTCAAAGGGGTGGAAATTTATTGCTGCAACTAGTTCCTTAGTTCTGAATAATCGAAAATCTTGCAAAGTTCAAGTTGGCACGGACGTATTAATGAGACTGACAAAGTCGAAGGCGCCTGTGCAGAAGGCTCCTTCACTTGCATCACCCAAGAAAAAAAGCAAGCCTACCTCGATGAAGATGAAACCAGTGCTGATGAGAAAAATTCCTCACAAAAGAAAGCGAGCGCATGGAGAAGCGAGTGTAATCGTTGATGATAAGGTGATGTCATTGAATTGCGAGGTAGTGAAAGAACTGAAAGAGGCTTTGCTTCAAGCAGATGAAGAAAAAGAAGATTTGGAAATAGAGATATCTGTACAGGGTGAACAGATTATGGAACTCAAAGCGAGGCTAACTAATGTCAGCAATGAGAGAAGAAATCTGCAACTCGAGATTTCGCGCAGGGATGAAATGATACAAGAACTTGAAATAGCATCGCAAGTGAAGGAGGAAGTTGTCGGTGCTGATTCGAATTTACAGAGGGAAAATGAACAATTGAAAGAGAAATTGGGCAAGGCCCTTGTGACAATTGCTCTTCAAAACTCGACCACTTAGTAATATCATGCGAATGCCGGAACGATCACAGCTATTGCTTAAGAACGCTGTGGTTTATGACGCTTCAAAGAAAACGTGAGAGAGTGTTCGGAAGTAAGAAGAGGATTGGAAAAAAACGATCAATGTGACTTATTATTCAATGATCAAAAATAGTCTTTTAAACGTATATTAAAATAGTGAACAAGATTATTCCTGTCCAAGTTTCAATTGTAAGGACCTGTGCTTCCATTGACTGTATTGGTTTGAATATCGGAGATTTGCTGATGATTGTCAACCCTATGAAATATGCATATTCCAAGATTATACCTGCAGATGGATGTGTTTCGAAGTAAAGGTCAAGAGCCATCTCTGAGTTCTTTCCATGCGAGAGCCTCCAGAAGGATGGATAAAGTGGATATGAATGGTGGTTGGCACTTTCAGCAGAAGGTAATGTTGAGCCATCATTTTGATATGACCACCTTCAATCTGTGCAACAACAATATGTATCCTACATCCTTTTTTTAATAGAATTCGATACCACCTTCTTCTCTTCTAAGTAAAATTACCAAGGACGGTCGTATCAACACATCCACAATTTACCTGCATTCATTTTAAGAAGAACACAATTTGATCATGAACCAGTAAAGAATACTCCGAGCATTATTCCAAATAGGGTCCATCTTAGATCACAGAGTCCACGATGAGATCAGCTCTTGATTTCGACCTTAAGACAGTCATGGCATTAACTCTATCCACCGCATCACATCTTAATTCAATTTCTTCTTTAGAATAGCCTGGAATGCAGAGGTTTCGTATTTTTAATCGCTGCACACAGACATCTACATTCGCATGGATAAAAATAGTGAAGTCGAGCAAATCCCCAATTCCTTTCCACCCGTCATCATCATCATCATCATTATCATGTCCATTTTCAAGGAGTAAATACAGACCTTCACAAATGACAACTGCCGCCTTGGCAGGGTCGTATTTGAATGCATTTAATATTGGATCTCCTAGAGAATGATCAAAATCAGGCACGAACGTTTCAATTCCTCTTTTGATCGCTGATAGATCGGCCAATAAGCTCTGCGAATCAAAGGTATCAGGCGCACCTCTTCTATAGACCATACCAGTAGTATCATCAGTATTGGTGTTGGCATCATCAAAGGATTTGAGGGTGGAGAGGGGGTAATGGTATCCATCCATTGGCATTATCATAGTTGAAATTCGCATTTCTTGGAGAACATCGGATAAAATCTGGGAGCAAGTTGTTTTCCCGCTCCCTGGTATCCCAACGATGCCAATAATTAGGGGTCCAGATTGTTCTGTTCTTGCTTCTGCTCTATTAGAATCCTTGGTAAGCATTGATTTAATTTTGTTGGCGACATCTTTCTCCCATGATGCGACCTTGCTGGTTGATAACGATGATGGCAGTGACGATGATGACGGCGTGCGGGGGTTACTTTCATCTAATTGTTGCATAGAGAATTAAGAAAAGAATCTGATATATGAGGATTATCACTTGTAGTCTGAATTGATATCAATAAATAATGCTATAGGTTGAAACAGAAACCTCTTGTCCTCCGTAGGAACAGATCCTTCTTCTTGTGAATACTTCTAGCTAATAGTAAGTGAAGAATCCGGTGAGACGATACTTCTCTTCTCCTCAGTATTAATCTGGCTAGCTGGGTGGGTGATGGGTGAAGTTGTAGAGTAGTGGTGGCTACTCGTAGAGTGGCTAGTTAGTGGTGCCGTGCGGTCTCGAGCGGTGATGTACGATGTGCGCTGTACGCCCTCGTAACCTCGTATGTCGTACGTATGTTTGTCGCTTCTTCGAAACTTACAACGATACCAAATACCAAACGCAACAGTTCGACTTTCCACTTTCCACTATGGTCCAAGCGACAAGGTTCAACACAGACACAACCACAGTAGTAGTAGACAGTTGCTGTCATTTGAGCACATTGGTTGGAGTATATCAATTCCAACTGTCTATTATTTATCTGAAAAAAGACAATTCTATTCACCATAAAACTAAAAAGTCCAACCTCAAAGCTGCGTCGCGTGATCTGGCTTGGTTGCGTGACAATTGTTTGGAAGTAACTGCCCCCCTACTATAGTTGCACGCCACAGCTCACCTCGTCATGATGCATGCCCCCACCACTTCAAGCAAACGCGAAGACTTTGGAACTGTACATTTTAACCACTCAAATGTTAGGCGTCGTCGTGTTATTGATATGAATGATAAGAAGGTGCCAACAACAACTGCATCCAATCAAGCATTAAATTCTCAGTTCGCATCATCATTATCATCATCATCATCATTCCAAAAGCAAAAAGCAATCGAAATGAATAAAGCTAACAATCATGCTCGTCAACCTCAAGTATTGACGTACAGATACAATAATGACACTGCGAAATTATTGATTCCATCGCTGCTGGTCGTATTTGTCAGTCACCATTCGCCAGTACCATTGATGGTAACTCTCTATTCCATTCTCCTTCTCTATGCTTTGGACCTCTGTGCTGCAAGAGAAGGTGTGGCATTTGGAATTTGGATGGCATTCGCAGTGATAATGATCAGCTTTGTCTGCGAGCATTACAAGTGGAAGTATGACGATGCGTGGGGTTCTTTTGGTCTCTTCTTTCATGTCCTTACCATCTTCAGTGCGGTGAGTAGAGCTTCTCGATCCATCTAGTATTATCATTTCGCTTGAAATGAATAATGGATAAAGTTGGTTGGATGATTTTGTGTCGCTTACATGTACATACCTATATATCAAAACAGTGTTGTTGGGGGACTATGCAAATGGAGTGGCTCTCACTTGAGGCATTGGATTATGCCAAGTCCGTAGAGGGCTTATTGCATACCATTCTCCCATTGGCGTTTGCAGTTTCAGTTTCCTGTTTTGTAGGAACTGGGATGGATTCAGGAAACCTGCTCGTTGTTCCTTATGTTTATGCGATAGTACTTTATTATGGGATCTACCTATTTGGTAAATTACCATCATCATATGTCCCACTGTTACAACAAGATCTTCTACGAAGAGATCGAGATCGAAAGCGTTCGAGGAATAAAATCCAAGACGAAGAGAGTCGAGACTGTATCAATAAAAGTGCTGATCGCGTAGCAGACACGCAGTGTGTGTACTCCATATCTCAACAGTGTGGATCTATGTTAATTCACTGTTTACAGATTACTCCAACCATCCTATACATTTGGCAAAGGAAGAGTGGAATAATTGATCAGGGTGTCACGCTTGTGCAGGACTTCTGTAGTGCGAGCAATATTTTGTCAATGTCATACCTTCTGAGCTGGCTATTGCAATACCAACAGATATCACTGTGGCGCCAGCAGTCGTCGACAAACGTTTTGCCTCTAATTGCTGGCATGGTTGGATACGTAAGCTTCCAGTGTCGATATCTTGTGCCTATGAGTATCGCAATCTCGCAGCACTTTCATGGAAAACAAATCCAGCCACTCTGGCAAATTTGTCTTTCTTTCAATGTTGGGGTTCTTGGCATGGTTGGTACTGCATGGGTTTACAGGAAGAAAAACAAAGAAGATGAGTCAATTCTGGGTAAGAAGCATGACGATATATGTGCTATTTTGGCATTGCTCTCGATCTTCTCTGTTGGTGCGTCATTTCCCTTTCCATATACTGTGGTGCTTCTGTTAGTAGTATCCATCATGTCAATCACAATGTTTGCAATGACAAAAATGGTAAGTCTCGAACTCACTCAATCCAAAGAACATTGTTTATTGAATACAATGATAATATCCACCACCCCACTCATACATTGATTAAAATGCCGTTACTATTCGCGATAATTATAGTTTGAGTTCATGGCAATTTCGGTATTTGTCAATGGTGTCGGAGCAGGGATGCTTTCATATTTACAATTTGCATATACTGAGCACGAGGTTGTCATCTTTCCAAGGATATTAAAGATTTCTCTTCTTGGATTTAGCATGATTCCTCTTGTGGCTGGTGCGTGCATTATTTTCGTGTACAGTGCTGCATCATTAAGGCTTACAAGCCACGCATCCCGTCAAAAAACAAATACTTTTAATATTACGAGCATACTGGTGGGCGTCTACACAGGCCTTCTGTTTCTCGTCGAAGCGTCATTATACCATGATAAAGGGGAGACCTCTGTTGACGTTGACCAATATCCAAAAAGTCTGATTTTTGCTACTAGTGCCCTTTTGGGTTTAGCTGTTGTTTGGCTGAAACATCTTGGTAGTATCGGCATTTTTACGATGTTAACTGTCATCTCTGTCATGTTGAGTAAAGCGACTGCCGCGATGATTGAAATTCAATCGCTCGACGAAATTCAGAAAGATCACGAGAAGTTTATTATTGACGCTTTGGTATGCATGGCATTGTGCTTGACTATTGGTGCTCCATACTTTGCCATGAGCTCCGTTCAAGTTAAATCACATAGCATTAGAACCAAACTGAGAAAACAATGGACCTCGCCATTCAACCAAAGCAACATGGTCGTCTATGTGAATGGAGAAGCAAGATATCCATTCTTGGCTGTTGCTGTGTATTGTGGTATTCTTCTGCCATGTCTTCTCGCAGTATCTGTACCGAGAATCCTTGTCCCTTTCAGTGCACAACTTTTCGGCAGCAACTGTGTCTATAATCCACTGCTGCAATTTTCTAATACGATGGGTTACTCACTCTTGCTATGGGGGGTTCTTGTACTGTTTTTATTGAAGTACCATGCACCGGATGGTGGGTTTCATTATTGGAGAAGGTTCGCATCTGCGTCCTTTATTTTCGGTACTTCGTTGCTGTCTTTTGCACCAACATCGTTCTTGCTACTCACAACTAAGACCAGTGCAGATCCATACTCTTCAATGTCAAGCCTTTCTAGTGGAACAGAAGTGAAGGGGGCTTGGGGCCTTTTGAGCGTAATTGCTTCAGTTCTGCTAGCTCTAAGTTGTCCCCATCGCTTGAGTTCAAAAACAAATTCCAAAATTATTTTCAGTTGTATGTTTGGATGCGGTCTGTCTTACTTCATTACATCTCAGCTTGCTGAAGACCTATCTCCAAGAAAGTTCGCATATGCCATCATATCAACATCCTTCACCGCTTTTGTTCAAACCTTATCAAGTGTTGAAGTGTATACTGCAACAAAATTTATTCCAAGGACGATCAAATTTGTCAGAACGAGCACAGCTGTTTCGCTATGTGTATCTATGTCAATGTGGGCTCTCGATTCTACCAAATGTGGCAAGTTAAAAGGATTGGAACTTGGAAGCCTACATTCAATTCAGTTGTCCACACTTGCTCTATTCTTATTTTTGACTGCATTGTCAGCAAAGATAAGGAAAAAGAAGGAGATACAGCTTAACCGCCTTCAAAACACCCATGCTTTTCTTTCCTGGGCGATCTTGATATCCACTATTTACGGCTCCTTCGGTTTGGCTAGCGTGGGTGTACATTCTAGATTGAAAATGATATTTGGCTTACCAGTGAGTACTTTATTCAGTATTTTCGTTTCGTCTTCCTTCTTCACTCGCTGACTCGCTACATGCATTTAGTCCTCTGTTTTCTTGACAGTTGCTGCGTCACTTTTGCTGTGCGCTATCGATCTAGGTGATAGAAATGCCCGAAGAATCCCGAAACGAAGATCCCCTAAATATTTTGATCTTATTTTGCCACCTGGTGTGAAAGGATCTATCGCCATTTGCCTTGTAGGATCATTGACAGTATATCTTATGGTAGCTATCTATGCTATAATAATGAGAGGAATGTTTAAGACCATCGCCACTAGTCATGCTGATTTCTTCCGCGATTCCTCCGATGTTACAGCTCGTCTTGCTTCCAGATTTATGACCCATAAGGACGCAGTCGCCTTCGCATCTAAGCTTACAGCGTGTAGTTTATGGACTTCCAGTAGTGTGTTTGTTCCAATAAAACATCTCGTTGGACTTACGATCGGCCCAATGAATGTATGGATCTCGGTAATTAACTCTATATCTGGGAAACATGTTGTCCCATTGCCATGTGCGAAAGCGTTTAAGAGGACAATCTTCAACGCGTTGATTCTTGTCACGTGTACAGGCATTCCTTCATTGTCAGCTGCTGCATTTCTGTGCATGGTTGTGTCTTTCTATGAAACAATTTATGCTAGAAAAAAACGCTGGAAGAGCAAGATGTTAGTTTGATGCGCTAGATGAGGATCACGCCACTACAAAAGAGGACGAAGGAACGTACGGATTTCATTAAAATAGGAAAGCTGATTATATAATTTAGTTCTTTACTTGTATTTCGAGACCATTATTAGTTAAAGCTGCGTTTTGGATTCTACTAATGAAGATCGCAATAATATTCTCAAGCTCGAGCTCTTTGTCTTCTTTGGTAAGATTATTGCCAGTTAGAGTTGTTAGTTGCATTCTACTAATGGGAGTTGCAATAGTAATCTCAAACTGCTGCCATTGAAGGATCAGATTTATTCAGGTTTTCGCCTGCTTATTATATTATAGCTCAAATGACTTGATGGTCAAATGATACTGCTATTATGCTCATACTTATGGTAATATTGGACCAAAATTGCAGTCCGTTCTTCTTCGTTCTTGTTGATAGATTGATAGGTGCCAGCATTTCAACTTCTTACAAAAGGATATTCCATTAGTACGCGTACTATCAAAGTAACTCTCATCAAATACTGGTAATAGGCGATCAAAAGAGCATTAGAAGTCTCACACCAACGTCCACCGTCACATATAAAATATCGAATAACAACATCATTCCAGCTGGTCTACGGATACACAGTCGACTACAGTAGCTAGTAATGAAAGAATGCCATGAAGTGAATATATCTACCATGTAATGTTGTGAGAGTATTTGCATTGGGGTACTGTTGATATCTTCTATAATTGCTTGCTGAGCAACTCACAAGAGATGTGGATAAAGATCCTTTGGTAGCACATTCATAGGTGAAGAGACAAGCACGTCGTGTAAATGACCATCGTCTTCCAAGATGCTCCCATTTACTAGAAGAAATTAACTTCATCGCACACTACTAGGCAAATGAACCAAACAGCTAGGAACCTGTAGCCTGTCAATACAAGGCATTTACAGGATTGATGACTTCGGTGTAGCAAAAAAGGTTTTAGTTTCTGTTAATTCAGATTTTCAATGATTCTCTACATTCAAATTTGCTATCCCTCAGAATAATCTCAAGACTATAGTAGAGACCAAATAATGGTCCCTGGTCCCCATATTGTGAGAAGGCGGTAGGGATGGATGGGTTAAAAAGTCACTAGAAGTGATAGACAATCCATCAAATACGAGATCTCACAAACAGATTTTGTTCAACAACTAGTAACATCGATTGCGTTTTAGCGCATCCAGCGAACGTGCTGAAAGTTGATGATACCAACGCCGGGATTCAAGAAGAGCGCCTCAAGCATTAAAGCAAGAGTTGGCAAGCAAACGTAGCCTCCCTTTCTTGCAATTGCTGTCGAATCTTAGAATTTTTCAACAAACACATCAGCATCTTCTTCAGAGCTCGAACAGAAGCCTCTCTGCTACTGATCGCACTGTGCCTAATGATAGCCACGCCAAGTTCCCGTCTCGGTGTCGAAGTTCAAATTTTAGATTCGTTAACGTAGGGAAATGATCTTTGAAACTCGATGGGTCCACTCTTTTGGTAAGTTTCCCGCTTTTGGGCACTTCAAGAGCTCTTCTCCCAGCAGTGCATGTGTCAAATCTTTTGGAGCAGCAATGAGAAAATTGCTCAGTATAGAATCGTCAACAAGTCCTTCGTTGCAACAATCTTTGAATACAGTCTCCACCAGTTTCTTTCGCTTCAGTGAAGTTGTCGACAACAGCTTGCCAATGGTCTTGAGTAATGAAATATAAGTGTACCTATCAGCCTCAACCTTTACCGATGATCTTAGACGACCATAGACGTTTATTGCAATTAATAAAGCCTGGGCCCTCTCCTTTTCACTAGCTTTGAAACTGTGTGAGCATGTCGCAATAACAAGATTGTAACTTTTTGTCGAAGCCTCCCCGTATCTCCAGTCTCCATCAATGAGTGAATTTTCTAGACGTTCCAAGATTTTAAATGCTTTCTTGGCTTTCTCTTTGAGGTTACTTCGTGAGAGTGCATAAATAATGCTGTTGAAACTATGCTGGTCCGCAATGATTTTGTCTTTATCTTCATTGATTTTGCTATTATATTGATCCATTTTGTTCAGCACACGAAAAGCTTGGATTGGATCTCCTTTCCTCGCAAAAGAACCAATCAAGGTGTTATAACAAACAACATTTGGTTTTGAAAGTGCAAATTTTTCGTCGCCAGTCAAACCAAACCTCTCCATCCTTTTAATCAATGCATTTGCTTTATGATCACTGCCTTTCTCAGTCAATCTTGTATGCGCTGCGATCACTCTTGCGTATACCCTTACATCTGGTTTCATATTATAATCACCAGAACGGTATAAGACCTCCATCTCATTGAGAAGCTCTTCACATCTAGATCCGGCATTCTTCGCGTCTGATCGCGCCCAGGCGTCAATTACTGCAAAGTAGGTAATGACACTGGGTTTCACATTTTCATCACCTGTCTGATTATAATGAGACTTCATTCCTTCTAGTACATTGCTTGCTTCCAAAGCTCCTTCTCTCGTATTTGATCTCGCAAATGCAGTTACAGCTGATGTGTAAGTGTACACATTAGGCTCCACATTTGTATCTTTCATCCTCTCAAGGAGTCGCTTTGCATGATCAGCTGCATCACGAGAACCGCTTTTACTCCAGCAATCAATAATCGATGAATATGCAATCACATTGGGCTGGAAGCGACGCAGGCGTTCTTCACCCTTGAATGGCGACGATATTAACTTTGCCTCCATACGCCCAAGTACACCTTCTGCCATTTCAGCAGCACGTCCACCATCTCCAACTCGACTGGTCTTGACCCAGGCTCCAATAACTGTAAAATAACTAACAGCATTGGGTCCAAAATTGGAAGCAACATCTGAAGCATGATCATCATCCACATCTTCAATGGTCTGCTCAAGCTGTTCCAGCAGCGCATTCGCTCTCTTCGCTCCCTCGATTGAACTTGTACTCGCCCATGCCGAAAGGACTGCATTATAGGTCGGTGTATCATATTTTTTCTCAATGTACGGAAGGTATGACTCAGCTTTGGCAGCAGATTCTAAATCTTCGCATTTTGCAAGGAGTGAAATGACAGTGCAATACGTGTATACATCGGGTTTGGGAACAACGGAGCCATCACTCTTCTCCATTTCATCTAGGATGTCCATGGCTTTTGACACAAGTTCCTTCCCGTATAATTGTGATTCATTCTGTTTCACATGAGCATTTCTCTGCAAGACATTTGGGTAGAGTTTATTTCTATCATTCATTTTTCTCTTCAGAAAGAGTGATGTGACCTCTTCGGCATAGGCATTCAGTAGTGTATTGTACACGACAGTATTTGCTTTGAAAGCATCATTTGAGGTTTCATGGTACAACTGATTCATTTCAACGAGCAAAGCCTGGCACATTCCAGAAACTGATTCTTCCGCACTGAATTCATTTTTTCTTTTGCCGAATGCATTAATGCAAGCTTTCATGACCCCACCGAAACAATGCGAGTTGGGAAATATATCATGTGTCTGCTTGGAATGATCAATCATGCGTTGAAGAATATCACGTGCTCTTTGATAATCACCAATATTGGCCCATGAGTTAATGACAGATGCGTAGTGGACGACATTGAGTTGATTGGAGGATGATTCCCTCTCGTCTAATTCGAGGGAGAAGAGGGTATCCTCTGCCTTCTGTGCTGCATCGCGGGTTTTTTGGTTGGATAGATCGTTGAATATTGGTATGTACTTCTGTCGAGTTGAATCGGATGCCACTGGTAATCGTGTTGGATGTTTTCTCTGCTTCTTCGAGTGTGTGGGTGCATGGGGGGTTTCATTCTCATCTGTATATGGCAAGGTACCAACTACTGTGGACATGCATGATGGCAGTATGTCGTTTTTGTGAGCAAAAGAGCAGTGTGAAGAAGACTGACGAAGCTGCTGGGTTCTCCGAGCAGAAAAGGCATCAGTCCTCGCCTGCAGTCCGCACAAGAAGAGAAATGCAGCTGCTTTCAAGTTCATTATCTCAACTTTCAATTTGTGGATGTTTCTTTGTTTCCTCTTATTTTACATGGACGAGCATCAAATTCAAAAAAATCCTCCAATCGTCATTCGTCAATCTTCACCATCTATCTTCATAGAAAATAAAAAGGATTGGTTCCAAAGAATCCTTCCTTCTTTACTTCCTATCTTTATCTCTAATTTTTTATTAAAATCGGGGTAATCCTAAACCTACTAGTGGTAGACGACGACTGTAAAAACAACATAAAAAATAAAAAGACGAAAGACGATGAGCGATGAGGGAAAAGGATAAAGGGTGAGGGGTGAGTGATTGATGAGTGAGACACAT
>Ga0306864_1000869_pt1 | contig 13128 bp, 10 predicted proteins | sample AntRauTorckE5430_FD_190448 | JGI IMG/M metagenome (GOLD analysis project Ga0306864, IMG submission 190448) | Saline lake microbial communities from Rauer Islands, Antarctica - Metagenome Torckler E5 #430 (v2) (version 2) | ecosystem: Environmental > Aquatic > Non-marine Saline and Alkaline >...
AAAATGAGCTCTGGTACAAGAAAAAAGGCAGCAGGTTTCGATGATAACGAACATTTGATCGAGATGGAACATCTCGTTGACGCATGCAACGATTTGGAACGGGGGGACATCGTGAGGACTGGCGCAAAGATAGTTGCGATACCAGAGGGCCTTTTTCACCGACTTATGTTGAAACTCGATGAGGGCTGGAACCTCAAGAACCTTTGCCGCTTATTGGGGCCTCGTTTCGAGTTTACAGTGCGGCTGATGCTGGTCTCGACCTTTATCGACGACTCTATCCGTGTGTTGATGCACTTTTCTGAACACATGAAACAGATTGTCGAGCAGGGTTGCCTGAGGTGGCTGTCGGAGCCATCCTTCGCATTCTTCATCGCAGCAGTCCTGCTGGGCATCGGCCTTCTCGCTCAGTCGATCGGTTCGTTTTGCCTCCTCGCACGCGTCGAGCTCGACGGTGCAACCAAGGTTCTCATCGGCTGGGTGATCGTGCAGCCGGTGTTATACTTACAGCTATGGAACTTTGGGTTCCTTGCAGAGTCGCTATCTCTCATTGGCGGGTTGCTCATGTTGCGATCACATCTTGTCCTTGATCAGGCGGAATACGTTGTGGCTCGCATGCAGCTAATTAGCCGGCTGCTGCTTCCCTCGATGTACCTGTACTATGCAGGAAAATTCCTGATCTCAGCGATCACCCTTGACGAGACGAATAATTTCGCTGCATTCGTTTTGTCACTCTCAATGTTTCTCTTCAGCATCGCGGCGCTTGTCGGCCTCGTTATTGGCTCCATGCTGGTCTCCATAGGCCTCAAGTCACGCTTTGTTGCTCTTTCGCTCGCGCTTATTAACCTCGGCTTCGTCTTCTACCAATACCCCTTTTTCCGCTTTGTCTATCTCGAGGGCGGTCAATGGAAAATCAGGGATGATATTCCGATGCCGCACGTCTCGCTGCCTGAGGACGTCTATCCGGGCGACTGGGATCTGTTGCAGATCAGGTGGCAGATCTACGACCTTTACCGGTATTACTTTTTTCTTGGTCTCTCCAACTCGGGCGCGCTGATGCTGCTGGCGCAGTTCGGCCCAGGTGAGATTGCTGTACAAAAGGATGAGATTATGATCCCAACAAGGGCGATTGATTAGCAGAAAACTCAGGGGCTTGCCTTAGCATACAACATAAAAGAAGAACAAAAAGAAATCAATATTCAATGATTCCTCCGACGAAGACTCTCCTGCAGCTGATAGGATAAATTTAAATAATATCTACGGGTACTATATACTAGCCTCATTTATTTCTACTTTGATAACCCACAGATATCATAATTTCATGGTTGTGATTTATGATGAGGTGCCAGCATTACAAAAGTCTTTCTTCATTTCGATATTTTGAGGAGCGTCCAATCAAGGTCGAATAATACCAGATACCAGCCTTCAAAATTCATGACAACTGTGGTATCTCTTGTATCTCCATCTTTTGCTCTCAGGCTGTCTTCTATGGTGACAAAAGTAAGAATTAAAATCTACCTGAATGTACAAGTAAAAAATGTTTATATATGAACATAAAACTAACATAGTACCTCAAGAGGTAGGTAGGTAGCTGTACTTAGGTAGGTAAAGGTAGGTAGTATGTAGGTAAGTAGCTGTAGGTACAGTACGAAGAAAATAGAAAACTGAGACATCGTGTTTCGTCGTCACTATCTAGGGTTTTGGAAATTTCAATTGGATTCTTCATTTAAATATTCCCAATCCTGACACCAAGAACTGAATCTAACGCCTAACGCTGTCTGTCGTACTCGTACCATAACGAAATTTATTAGTTGTCCGAACAATCTTCAGAATCATCATCGTAAAAGAAAGCCGACGAACCGACGAACGGCGAAGCTTGAACGACGAAACCCCTGCAGCCTGCAGTCCCATAAATACTGAAAGAAGACAGAGATTATTATCAAAAAATGACAGCACCAGCTGTGAAGGATACCATAATACCAGCTCAGAGCCACGAGCACGCTAAGCTCAAAAGGTTAATCAAGGTCGTGGACCCAGAAAAACATGTACGTACCCTCTTGCTATCATTCACTCATGGCTGATGGCTGATGCCGACGTAGATAGCATCCCATATACCAGCAGTTTAATCATCGATCTGATCCCCTGCTCTCCTTCCATTTTCTCTTCTATAGGACGGCAATGTGGAGTATAAACGCCACCTTCTTCGACCAACTGCATCCCGTCTAAGAACTCTCGCTACCCAAATGTCGTACAGACTAGACGAGGGAAATGGAGCATGTACATACTTCCTTGGAGTGGAGGATGATGGCTGTCATTCACTCCTCAAATATGCCCCAGTATCAGAATCTGCGAGAATTCTTGAGTGCATTGCGAGAAGCTTGAATGCCATCGTCATCGAAAGAACAATGGTTCAGGGTGAAGTCATTGACAAGCAATGTGCTACTGCTAACAGTAGCAATAATGATGGTGATGATAATGATGTTCCAGATGGACATCACTCCAAGGCTGAAATTTCAAGGAATGGCAAGATTTCACGAGTAGCCGAATCGCCAGTGTTCAGGTTTGATATAAAAACTGCCCATGGATTTGAAGATAAGAAGACCGATGAGTTTGAGGAGACTAGATTGGTGTTGGAAGCTTATACTCGATGTGAAGTTACAATTCATAGGATTGAGACCCACATGTTAGAGACATCTCCTCTATCCCTTATGGAGCTTGCAAACGGCACCGAGTCAGGTAGTTCTGTGGATGATGTTACTCAAGGAGTATTAAATGTTGAATTGAATGGAAGTATTAATGTTGTGTCATCGTCATCACCTTCATCTGATCCAAATGAAAACAAACATCCCGAGACCAATCTTTCTCCACCACCAATTATCGGTCTCGGCCACAGCGAGCATCCGACCTCTGTCTCTGAAACTTTAACTTCAAGGAACATTCGAGTTGCAGTAGTCGGAAACGTAGATGCAGGGAAATCAACCCTCATTGGAACTCTCACAACATCTAGTCTTGACGACGGACGGGGAAGATCGCGGACGACAATCATGAAGCACAGGCATGAAATTGAAACTGGAAGAACATCCACCGCTTCTACCCATCTAATGGGGTTCCATCACACGGGCGAGCCTATCGCTGGAAAGGACAGCATACGTGCTAATAAGCGGAAATCAGAAGACGAGATTGCACGAGAGTCTTACAGGATTGTGACATTATTGGATCTTGCAGGACATGAAAAATATCTCAAGACCACAATCCATGGCGTCTCATCAGGCATGTCCGATTATAGCATGATTTTGATAAACAGTCGTCATCCACCGACGCACATGACCGAGCAGCATTTGAATCTATGCTGCAGCTTTGGCATTCCCACGATTATCGTCTTTACAAAAATTGATGGGTGCCCAGAACATGCAATCAAAAATTCGAAAGAAGAAGTATTTAAGCTTTTGCGTGCTCCTGATGTGGGTAGGAAACCATTTGCTGTGCGCGAGGAACAGGATATTACTACCTGCATGGACAAGCTCCATACGCTTGCCCCGGTTTTTGATATTTCTTGTGTCACTGGTGAAGGTTTGAATCTGCTTCGAAAAATGCTATTTTCATTGCCAAAGAGACGGCGGCACGAGAAAAAGGTGAAGAGATCGTTTGAATTTCTTGTCGAAGATTTATTTAATGTACCTGGAGTGGGATCGGTTGTATCTGGTTTTGTCAATGCTGGGGAGTTGGCAGTTGGCAACAATTGTCATGTGCAAGTGGGACCAACCGACGACGGTTCCTTCATAAAGACCGTGGCAAAATCTGCGCACATTGCTAGAATCAATACAACCCATATCACAGCTGGACAATCTGCATGTCTTGCCTTGGCCGTTAAAAAGGAAGACAGGAGTAAGTTACGAAGGGGTATGGTGGTTCTCCTCGAAAATCCCACAGCTACAAGGGAATTCGATGCAGAGATTTGCATCTTAAAAGGTGAAGGAACTACGATTCGCAAATCGTACCAAGCTTATGTTCATATTCTTAATGTACGACAAACTGCATTTGCAAAGAGCATTGAAATTGTGAACAAAAATGCAACTGGAAATCCTCCTAGTCATCGAGCTCACAATGATGATGACGACGGGATTATACTTCGTCCTGGTAGCAGAGCTAAGGTTCGATTTGTGTTTGCGCAACGACCCGAGTATGTACGCCCTGGAATGCGGATGTTATTTAGAGATGGGCGTGTTCGAGGAGTAGGCCTTGTGACCGGTGTTCCATCTCAAGAGTAATATCACATTCTTATCTGACTATAAATATTTTTAGAAGACTACAACAGTATGGTAGTAGTACACATAGTACTAAAAATTGCCTTTCTTGCAGAAAACTTGTAGATCGACAACTCGTCATTCTGCTCCGCAATGAAGGTATCCACGAACCCGCAGTAAACTTAAAGGCGATTTTTGCAACTCCTATTTCCCAACCATAATTTTATCAAATTAAAATATCAATAACGCAGCCTTATTTTTTACAAAATTGCATTCTGCAATCCTCACAAGGTCCCTGCCAAGACTCGCAACCGATTAGGGACGCAGTTTTGGTGCTTCTGTCGTTCTCCAATGTACAATAGTAAGTCATGTTCTTATCACCGTCACCAGGATTGGGAGAGTCCCCTTTGCAGCTTTCATATTCAGGAAAGAGAGCTTTCTCTGCAGACACAGATGGCACTTCCACTTGCTTGCTAGGGCGTCTTCTTCCTCTCTTTCTGGGGGGATCCAGTGTGTCTTTCCTCATTTCAACATTGCAAGATCTCCCCCGGCCCTTCCTAAAAGATTGAAGCAAGTGCTCAGGCTCAGACAACGTTGCAGATCTTCCTCATTTCCTAAATGGCACATCTTCGAATGAACTTTCTTGTGCAATCATAACTGGCGGGCACCCATGTAATCCTATGTGCTCTGTTGTCCAACAACTCAGCACTAGCCTCAAGACGCTTTTGAGGCCGACCCCTTTTACTTGGTTGATCCTGACCCTCAATTGGATCCATGATTACTTGCTTTGGAGGCCTTCCCCGCTTTGGCAAAGATGATTGTGATTCCAAACTTTCGATGACCACCCGTTTTCGTGATTGCCTGCTGTTTTTTCACAACCCATGCACGACAGTGCCATTCCTCGTCTGGAATTCCTGCCATGGCTGCACAGTTCGGATGTGAAACCATAGGACAACTCTCGCGACAAATGGCATCGCCCCCCAAGTCCACATTTGGGACAAAATTTGAAATGACCATCCTCTGGATCGACGTGGAAAGCTTCATGCGACATGCATGAAATTAGAAGTAAGAAGATTTGGAAGTTGAATTTCCATCCAGGCCTTTGCAGCGTGAACATGGGCAAGTGACATTCCTTGTTCCGCGTTCTGCTGATTTGCAGCAGCAGATACAAGCAATTCCTTGAGATCTTCTTCGTTCGAGGTTACCTCATTGAGTCCTTGTGACTTCACCTCACTGCCACACTCAGAAGGGGCTACGTTGGATGCCACATCGAATTCCTCGCCATGCCCGCCTTCCAAATTTTCGACACCATCAATTTTGCAGGCGGATCGTAGGATGGATCAAGGATTGCCACTCATTCTATAGTCTTTGTACAAATGTCGAGTTTATTCTCTGAAATGTCTTTTGCCCTCTGCAACGATTTGAAGCGAGGCTCGCCCTCTCATTCAACAATTTAAAATGTCTTGTCGTTTGAGTCTTCAATCTCTGCACCTGAAAAAATAAAATGGGAACTGGGTCAATTGCATCCTCCAATTTCTCCTCTTTTTGCGAATGAAATCAAGGGATTATCGCACGCCCGGGTAAGATTTCACCTTGGCTAGTTCAAGCATAAGCCACATTTTAAATCAAACTCAACTCCCCTTTAAAGAATTCGAATGCATTGCATTCTGGTATCGCTTTCCTCGACAAGTGCATAGTGTAAAGAAAACCTCTTCTGATTCCGAAGCTTTAATATGAAGCAGAATATCCAATATAAACTTTTCCCACAGAGTAAAATCCTCCAAGGTGAAAGGTGAAAACCAAGCTATTTGGTCACACGATATTTTTTCCAAGGTAGGTAGCCCATGTCTTCAGTGAACGTGGATTCTTGAGTTTATTCCAGTTGCAGTATTTCGAATCATCATCCCGACCCCCAAACAGCAGTACGATGCGATGCATGCAGTGAGATGCACTGGGTAGCAATGGGCAATGGACCGCCGCGCGTGTGAGCGTGGTGCGAGTGTGGTGCATGTTGCATGGTCCGTGGTGGCTTCCTATCTGAGAGCTTCAACGGAGCTGAAAGCGGAAAGGCCTCTCTAGCAGACTTTCTCTTCCGGAGGAGCTTCTCCGAATTTCTTAACTCTGTTCAAGCGCTTGGTTCAAGCCTCGAATCCCTGTCTAGAGGACATCCTAACCAATAATCTCAGGCGATCTCAGGCTTACAGACTACAGACGCCTTCAATTCTTAATTGATCCATTTCGAGAATCTTTTTGGATTCTCAGAATCAAAATCAGATTCTTCAGAATCAAATTCAGAATCCAAATTTCAAATTTGCGAAACAGCCTTGCTATTAATTAATGACTAACATTGAGTCATCTCTGGGTCAGCCTTTTGAGGAGAAGGGGTGGTGTCAGCAGGGCAATTATAAATCTGATTGAAGGGTGTCGACCTTTCTCTTTTCACTCACATTTTTGATGCCAACTCGGAGAAACCACAACGACTCCATTCAACGGCTGACTCGCTCGGCTGACACAAGAAAGATTGATTGTTCACCGATTGAAGCACATCATAATTTATTTCCAATCCGAAATATTGATACAACATGAATCGCCTCATAACCAAGAACTGCAAGTCCAGAACTGCACTCCGCCACTCGAGTAATCTAGACAAGAGGATTCTTTTCTCTACTGGGTCTCGACCAATGCTTAGTTTGGCAGTAGCAACTGAATATGAACGCAAACAGAAGACCGAAAGTACTGCATGGCAGCCTCAAAACAATTCAGAGATTCAGCGAGTAACACGAGATGCTCTGGTAAGTGCATTTTGCAGGCATCTTTAATACGAATCTTCCCAATTTGCAACTAACGTTATACGTTCCTTCTTCAGATTCACGAGCTTACTCAAGAGCAAAATTCGACCGTTCAAAAGGTTGTTCCTTGGTTTCTAGAAAAAATGCCGGTAAGTGTGTTGTCGCTTGGTTGATTTATATGCATTATCCTTGATCAAAATATATTTGTGGTTGATAATGTATGTTTACATCACTGCATCATCATGCATGGTTCTCTAACTGTGTTTTAAACTATATCTTCTTTAGAAATCTTATTTTAATTCTGTGCCCGAAAACTTTCGCTTGGATCATATCAAAGCGATATCTGCCATCCAGCACGCAAACATGGACCTGCACATGAATCTAAAGACGGAACTACCTGACGGGCGTGTAATTAGAACGTATATCAGGCCGGGGAAAGGCAAGCTTCTCAATTTAGTCAAGCACTTACCGTGGGATTTCAACTCAGACAATTATTTACCTCTCAGCCGTGCGCAAGTATTCACATCGGAAGATTGCGAATTGAGTATAATTATGTTTATTTTTGGCGAAGAGAAGGAAGATACCCATGTCCTTGATGCTCAAAGTAGTGGAGCGAGAATTTTGGATTTCGCAGAACAAGTTCAAAATGGAGATTTTGTCGATGACGATAGAGTTACATCTCCTTCTCCTTTGTTAGAGAAAGAATCCATTGTGAAGCACCTAGCGAAATGTCCTGAGAGTTACATTGTTCGTTCAGATCCTAGACGTTTCTTGAAACAGATGTCTCTGTATAACAAGGTAAGTGCTTTGGTAGATTGTGCATACAACTGTTGCTAGTAATCAACATGCAGACTCATCAATTAATGTCTACATCTAGGTCAGTGGAACCGACAATATGGAGGTGTCTGTCGAACGATCAGAATTCGCAGATGCTGCTGGTGACTACTGGCTTGATATCGCGGTAGCAAATTCTCTACCTGAAATTGCCCTAGAAAATGCTTCTATGCTTCTTGCACAGCACAACCTTGACATTGTGCGTTCTCATTTAGATGTGTTGTCTGATGAGGACAATGGAGATGTGTGTATGCTGAGGTTACTTGTGTCGCCGAGTGAGCATCGTGACGCAATGACTGAGGAGATGTTTCTTCCCATTATTCAAGATCTCAAAAGGTTAAAATGGCTTGATCCGTACACAATTCAGTTGGTCTTCAAAAAATACCCTTGGCTTGGTGTGACAAGAGGAGAGATCATCACAGGTCTTAGTTCTATTCTCCATCCAATAATGTCTGACAAGAATCCATTCGCATTTAGTCGAAGCAACATATTTGATCTAGTAACCAAGAGTCGCAACATTCAACATGCCTCCGAAATTGCAGATCTATTATTAGATAGGTTTCATCCAAAACATCCTTTGAGTGACAGCGACTTTAGCATAAGGAAAGAAAATCTAGAAAATTCTATCATTGATGATGTAGAAGATACGTTCGCAAAAGACATGTTAATGAAAATGGTTGATGTTGTCGCACATACTTTAAAGACCAATGTTTATCTTGAAGATCGTTACGCCCTTGGGCTTCGTCTCGACCCACGAGCTATACAAGAAACATATCAAACTTCGGAAGAGCAACCATTCGGCGTTATGTATTGCCACGGAAGGCGTTTCAATGCATTTCATGTGCGATTTAAAGATATAGCAAGAGGCGGAATGAGATTGGTCACCCCCACCAGCCCAGAACATCACGCTCTAGAATCTGCACGGCAATATGACGAATGCTATGGGTTAGCATATGCTCAACAACTGAAAAATAAAGATATTCCTGAAGGTGGTTCAAAGGCAGTGAATCTAATCAATTGCGATGGTCTCTCTCCCCAAGCAAAACAATTTGTGATGCGAAAAAGTGTGAAAGCATTTACCAACACAGTCCTTGATTTGATTGTGGACACAGAAGAAACCCGGGAACGTGTAGTAGACAGACATGGACAACGTGAGGTTATCTATCTTGGACCAGATGAACAGGTAAGTAGATTTCGAGAATCATGTTTCGTTCCTTGAATTTGAATTTGTCCTAACGAATGAATGAAATACCAATGACTACCCAGGTAACAATCGAGGACATCAACTGGATAGTGAAGCGAGCAGCAAAGAGAGGTTACAAGACACCTAATGCGTTCATGTCTTCCAAACCCAAAATTGGAATCAACCACAAAGAATTTGGTGTCACTAGTGAAGGTGTTAACACGTATCTCGATGTCGCTCTTCGAAACGTGTTGTCACTTGATCCGAACTCGGAGCCCTTCACAATTAAAATAACCGGGGGCCCAGATGGTGATGTAGCTGGAAACGAGATAAAAATTCTTCTTCGCGAATACGGCGACAACGCCGTCATTGTCGGTATTGCTGATGGATCTGGAGCTGCTGAGGATCCAGATGGTTTAAATCATGTTGAAGTAAGTCTCACTTTTTTTGGCTAAAAGTCTCACTTCTTTTGGCTAATTGTCTTTTTGTTTGAAACTAACTGATTTGAATATCATCTCTGCAAACCAACAGCTGCTTCGCTTAGTGCATGCTAGTCTAGCTATATCAGAATTTGATCAAACAAAGCTCGGACCAAATGGCATCGTTCATCTTGCCGATAACGAAGAAGGTATAAAGGCTAGGAATAGCATGCACAATAGACTCGTGGCTGATGCATTTGTGCCAGCAGGAGGTCGCCCAAGCACAATCGATATGAGTAACTACAGAAATTTCTTACTACCAGACGGTTCGCCGTCATCTAGATTAATAGTGGAGGGCGCAAATCTTTTTATCACTGGGGAGGCTCGTAAAGCTTTATACGACGAAGCCGGCGTTGTCATTATCAAAGATTCATCTGCGAACAAGGGCGGAGTCATTACATCGTCGTTTGAAATTTGCTCTGCAATGTTATTGAGCGACGAAGAGTTCTATGAAAACAAAACTCAAATTGTAGGGGAAATTCTTGAAAAGTTAAGAGGACTGGCAAGACTGGAAGCAGAACTTCTCTTCAAAGAATATGAAAGTAATCCAGGTGAGTAAAGACGATTGAAATACGTGAATATGACTGAGACTTTTTTTTCACTTGCTAATTTTATTTTCATAGATTCTTTGCCCGCGATTAGCCAGAGAATTAGTAACTCAATCAATGTTGCCACTGATGCAATTACGATCGAGTTGAACGACATTTCAAACGCAGAAAGAGAAGAACTTCTTCCTCTATTTCGTGATCATCTACCCGAAACTATATCAAAGATTGCGTTCGAAAAAATCGATGGCAAAGTGCCTGAACAATATATCAAGAATGCGATTGCTTCATGTCTAGCGTCGAAGCTTGTCTACAAGGAGGGATGCAATTTTATTGATAGCCTCCCCAAAAAAGACCTTGCCCGTGTTGCATTGAAGTATATTTCCAAAGAAAAGGAAGTATTTATGTTGAAGAATGCTCTTGCTGGCTCTGATATGGATGAAGCTGAAATCAATGCAATATTACAGATTCTCGAAAATGGCGGCGTCCGCACTGCATTGAAATTGAAATAGCACCTTCCCTTCTTACATACATATGTTCAATATGTATCACCACAAGTTCATACAATCATATACCATATCAACATCTATCCGTAAAATCACAGTAAAACCCTAAACTAACTCTCGTTATCTTTATTATCGATTATTTGTTTGACATGAAATGGCACTCAATATGTACGATTAAATATTAAGATTTCGTGACACCTAGTCGCTAGATCAAGCGAGTATGACTACGAGAAGATGACAAGAAGGGTACAGATTTATCCATCATCCTGCAAATGGATAATAATCTCAATTTAATATTTTCTGGGTTTGGAATATTGATATCTACTTGGGTTTCACAACTGTAACATTAGAAGTGTGTACGCTCCTTTCATACTACCAGCGATCTTTCCTTGATTTTATCATCGCGAGCCAGCCATTTGAGCCCAATCGCTCCTACTTCACTAGAATCTTTTGTCGTGAAATAATATTGTCTTCTTGCATCCCATCAAATGCACGATTCTTGTGTCTGAACTCCATCTCGCCAATTTTATACCTTAATGGTTCTAAGGAACATATAGTGTACAAACTCCTCTTTAAATGTTACGAGCTCTCGACAGAGCATCTACTATGAGCCCATTGGAATCCGATCTTCTGTAGAAGTTCTAGTTTTTCTTTTGAGAAGTAATGTCCTGCTTTCTTGCCCTTTTGCAAATTGTCATTTGCAGTTCTCATATTGGAACACCATCTTGCCAATGATTGATTGTCTGGATATCTGTGAGGAACATTACAGTGTCCAAACTCCTCTTTGAAAGCTACAAGATTTTTGCAGTGGCTCTTGAATGTCTTATCATGGTCAACAACCTTCCATTTAAAGCCAATACCTTCTAGACGATTGATATGTTCTTGTGAGATATCACGGCCAGCTGTTGGCTTTCCCTCTTGGATCATATTATATACTGTTCTAGTTTCACCACACCATTTTGCCAATGATGAGTTGATAGAGTATCTGCGAGGAACATTGCAGTGTCCAAATTCCTCTTTAAATGCTACGAGCTCTCGACAGCGGGTGTCAAACACCTCATCGTGGACATTCCATTGAAACCCGATCTTCTGTAGAAGTTCTAGTTTTCTTTTGAGAAGTTATGTCCTACTTTCTTGCCCTTTTGCAAATCTTCATTTGCAGTTCTCATATTGGAACACCATCTTGCCAATAATTGATTGTCTGGATATCTGTGAGGAACATTACAGTGTCCAAACTCCTCTTTGAAAGCTACAAGATTTTTGCAGTGGCTCTTGAATGTCTTATCATGGTCAACAACCTTCCATTTAAAGCCAATGCCTTCTAGACGATTGATATGTTCTTGTGAGATATCACGGCCAGCTGTTGGCTTTCCTTCTTGGATCATATTATATACTGTTCTAGTTTCGCCACACCATTTTGCCAATGATGAGTTGATAGAGTATCTGCGAGGAACATTGCAGTGTCCAAATTCCTCTTTGAATGCTACGAGCTCTCGACAGCGGGTGTCAAACACCTCATCGTGGTCTGTCTTAATTTTTGGTACCATTTCAGTACAAGAAGCTTGGCGTTGTTTCATATCATTTTCTGGTGATCCTTCAGTTTCTAGACCAAACTTAGCATCTGGTGAAGTATTCATATCAATTTTGTCTTTGATCAGCACAGATCTAGAACCAATGGATTGTTCTTTCCCTTCTTGTATCAGGTCTATTACTGATCCCACCATCTGGTGCATTGTCACATTTTTCAGTGATTTGATTGCGCTTTGTACCTTTTCAATCTGATAAAAAAGGTATGAGAGGTTAGAAAATTTGTCAAGATCGACATTTTGCTTCTATTAGCTTAGCATCATAGCGCGCACATAGCATATATCACACATAGCACATCATGATGATGATCCGGGTGCAGCAGCACCAATATCAGCACTAGTAGGATAAGAAAATAGCACAGCATAATCTGACGACTTACAACATCTTCAAGCAATTGGTCTTTCTTAACACATCTTTTGCTAATAGTTATCTTCGCTTTGCAAGTAGGACACTCATTTCCACACCGCTGGATGCTTCCCTTGATACATGCATTACAGAAGCGATGCAGGCAATCAGGTATCACATTCGGACTGCTGAAGGTCTCAAGACAGATGGCACATTCAAAATGGTCATCAAATAAGGATTCGAGGGTTGAAAGGGCTTCTTGAAGGCGATTTTGCTGATCAGTTGCAGGTATATTTTGCGCAGTTCTCCGTTCTTCATTCTTCATACTACTTATATTTACTTGACTGTTTTCTTTGCTTGTGTGGGTTACATAAATACCCAGTAGATACCGTTATGATGTACTGTATTATAAGGTAGATGGTAATCTAATGGTCAAGGGGACGAGGGAGGGACCATTAGTAATCTGCGATCAACGCTAAGTTTGCAAAAAGTTTCAATCGATTTGTTTAAATTCGTAGTTGACAGTCAAGTTTGGATGAGATGTAGCTAAAATGAAAGTCGCCAATATGGCAGCCATAAGCAATCTGATTGGCTAATCGATGTCAATAAGAGCCTTGCC
>Ga0306864_1000871_pt1 | contig 13119 bp, 14 predicted proteins | sample AntRauTorckE5430_FD_190448 | JGI IMG/M metagenome (GOLD analysis project Ga0306864, IMG submission 190448) | Saline lake microbial communities from Rauer Islands, Antarctica - Metagenome Torckler E5 #430 (v2) (version 2) | ecosystem: Environmental > Aquatic > Non-marine Saline and Alkaline >...
TAGTAATAGCCACATTTACTGGCCTTTTTAGAAATTCGATTGCCAGAAATTCGATGAATAAACTACCTGGAAATCTGAGGTAGTTTATTCATCGAATTTTTCAATCGAATTTATTTTTCTTTAACTCTATATTCATACATGATGGTTCTCAAGTCTAAATCAGTAGATATAATTATTCGATTCTCTTTTTTTCGATGGAAAATTCGAACGAACTGATTGGGTCTTATTTGCACAACATTTTTCCACCCCTCTTTTCGACTCGTCAAAAAATGGAAAGAAACAACCTCCCGACTCCCGACATATCAGATATCAGATATCAGATATCAGACAACAGGCAACAAGCAACAGGCAACAGGAACACAGCAACAATCAGGAAAGCAAAGCAACCAACGCGAAACGAGGCAAAGCAAAGGAACACGAAGCAATCAGGTGTCTTACCAAAGCAAAGTTAAAATACTTACCTATCTTGCACTCTACTGAATAAAGTTCGGTGATATCAGCAGTACGACAGAATTGAACAGGTTGCAATGGTTTTGTCACAACAAGCAAAACGAGCATGGTGAGTCAGTCGATATGCTATGCTTCATACGTCATGGTCAATGATGGGAATGAATGTATTGAATGAACAAATTTAGTGCAGGTGTTGCTGAATTACGTTCGATAGGTCAGGTCCTATATCCTTGCAAATGGCGCAACTGTTTCAGTTGACACCTTGCATCTAAATGCAATTGTCATTTCGCTTGTTCTCTCGAGCCCTCCTGCTAATATCTGCATTTGCACTTACTATGGTACTATCGTATTCCCCATCGCAGGAAGACTGGTACCGCAATACTGACAGCTGGGACAGCGTTTCATGTGGTGTTTCAGGTAGACTATGGCGATCATGATCATGTTTTTACAGGTATACAAAAGTGGTACAGAGACACGGTGGATTATATTCTAATTGGAGATATAAAGAATGTTCATCCGAATGGCCCGTCAAGTCCTAATAGTAGTAGTAGTGCGAGTACTGGAATAGAGGCAGCAACAGGAACAAAAATAGAAACAAAAACAGGATATGTTGATGCACAACTCGATCTCAACGTGAAAGGGAATGATCGGAAAGACATGGATAGATGATGGGGGATAAAATACTTCAACAACTTGTATATTAGCTCAATAACTCGTCATTGATATATCTTTTCATTGTTTGAGGGTGTATGCACTGTATTAACAGTCTTTCTATCTGTTGATGCACAATGAACATACAGTGCCTGAATGTACATGGCGCTGTGAGCTGTGATAAACTAGAACAACCAAGAGACGAAGAACAACCTTGCTCCTGTTGCGAATCTCAAAAGGGCTCTAAAATTATCTGTTCGAGTTCGTGTCGGGACTTTGCTTGAGTGAAAAAATGCACAATGTCTTAAAATCATTGGGATTTGAAAGCATTGCACCTACATACGATAAATAAATGAAAATATACACAAGTAAAATAGTTAACGTTGGAGTATTGTGATGTCATTATTTACATTGTGTATTACAAGATCGTGTTTGCTTTCGTTTAAATTTTGTGTTTTTTCCGTGATGAAATCACCTAGTTAATTTAAAATACGTCGCGACCTATTTTGATCGCCAGTATGGTAGCCAGTAGACTGCGACTGCGGCTCTCTCGGCCATCGGCCACCGATCGACGCGGATAGCTACGAACTCTAGCTATCTCTACTCTACATTCTACATCGTAGAGCTAGCCTATGTACAATAGAACTACTCTTTCTACTTGTTACAAATTACAACAATAGCATTGCTTTAAGCGCGTTGAAAAGGCGATCGCGAGGCCTCTACTGTACCACTCTACCGCTTCATCAATACCATCTTCATTTCAATTCAAAATGAGTAAGATTACAGGTCCAGACCCATCGGTAATGAATGCCATAGAAAAAGGAAACAAGGTTGTATTTTTTGATATGGAAATGGGTGAACTTGGGAAAGGAACACCTCTTGGTCGCATCAAACTAGAACTATTTGTGAAAGAAGTGAGTGAATGTACATACCATTGCATCACTGATCAATCAAGATTAATCTAACCGTGGTCTACCTACCCTACACCCTACCTCGTCTGCGTTCAAACAACAGTGTCCCAAAACATGTGAAAATTTTCGTCAGTTTTGCACAGGAGAATACCTGCCAACGCCCACATCCAACCCTATTGGCTATAAAAATTCCACCTTCCACCGTGTCATTAAAGATTTCATGATTCAGGGCGGAGACTTTCTGAATCATGATGGAACTGGTAAAACATCAATTTACAATGCGGCACCTTTTGCAGATGAAAATTTCATTGCAAAGCACGATCAACCTGGTTTACTGTCCATGGCGAATTCAGGGCCAAATACCAATGGTTGCCAGTTTTTTATCACTTGCCAAAAGTGTGATTGGCTAGATGGGAAACATGTCGTGTTTGGCAAAGTTTTGGATGAAGCAAGTATGCATGTTGCGAGGAAGTGTGAGGCAGTTCCTGTGAGTGGCAACAAACCTAGGTTGACTCTGCGAATTGCTGAATGTGGGGAGTTATAGATTTCAATTGTTGATACTCGTATTTACAATGAATACTTATTGCTAATGCAGGGCGTGATACACGGGATAAAAATAAATAGAGAATGGCTTTGGGTGACCATGCTTCATGACGGTATGGCAGGTGTCTTTGTAGTTGAACGCATCGAAACAATGCGGCGTAATTTCAGTATATCGAATCCTATTAGCGACATGGGTGCACAATTGCATCGTCGGATGGTTCTCTCGTAAAGTTAAAAACCTTGCAGCAAATGAAGAATAATTGTGGTAATGAGGTAATGAAGTCTTCAACGATCGTATTAAACATTGAGATCATGATTAATGAGATTATTATTGAACGCGTATCAACAATGAAAATATTGCAAGTTAAAACATATTCTGCACCTATTCCGTAAAAGGGAAAATTTGGAGCGATTTAGTTGATTCTATCTACCAGCTTTCTGTGCTGGCTGCTGGATAGACTGGATGCGTGTGCGATTAGCCTGTGCACAAGACCATTTCTTTTACATGATAATCACACTCGTAAATGAACTTGAGTGTCTACCTTGATCGTAAGAAGAACATTGGCAAAATGACGAAAGAGGTGTCAGCGTTTGTTCAACACGAAGAGCCTGTTGATTTGAGAATGCAGTCAAACGGATGGATCCAAATTTGGTCCAATGTAAACGTATCACAGAAACTTAAGTTTGTTCGGTGGTGCTTTAGAACGCATAGAAACTGATCTACGTAGATTGCTACACTACTGTTGTGCTACAGGTAACAGGTACCATATCTTATATCTTGCAGATGATGATTCAACAGGAAACGTTGAAATGCCGTTACCTTTTTTGTCTTTTTAGCCCCAACAAACATTTCTCTGCATCTCTACGATCGTATCGTACATCGTACATGTTTGGCACAACAGAAGACCATCATGGATCTTCATGGATCATGGATCATGGATCATGGATCATGGACCCAGGATTGGACCACAACCATATAAACGTGTATAAATAACAAATAGGACGACTCACGGGTGATACTTTATGATCCAGATTCCAAAGTGTAAAGCTAATTCAGATTAAACCCACGCTGCCCAATTCAACAGATTCATTCTTTACAATGGGAAACAAGGTCTGTCTTGATAAGTGTTGCATGGGTGGCGCTGCTAATCATTCACACAGTCCTGTTCAAAAGAAGAACGACAAAGCGAACAGTAACAAAGCAGCGTCCAATATCCGCCGTGGAGGCCGTGAGTCCGTATTGGATATCACTGGTAAGCCTACATCCACGATCAAGAATGGGAAGCCGTCTAATAATGTTGAAACACGGCTCGCGAATATCTTCATGAGCCCTGTGCAGATTGAGGAGAATTATGCGTATCCAATGTTTGAAAAGACTGAAGAGGAAAGGCAGTTTATTGCAAATGCCATTGCGGATAACTTCATCTTTAGAGGAGTAATGAAGGAATGTATGATAAAACTCTTGGATGCTTTCGAGAAGCGTTCCGCCAGTGTCGGGACAAAAATCATTACCGAAGGAGAGGTTGGTGATTATTTCTACATCATTATGGGCGGAAGGGTAGACTTTACTGTGAATTCTAAACGTGTGGGCAATGCAGGCAAGGGAAAGACATTTGGAGATCTCGCTCTTCTCTATGACTGTCCCAGAGCTGCTACCTGTATAGCCGCTGTAACATGTGATCTCTGGAGAGTTGATCAGAGGACCTTCAGACAAATCATTGCTAACGGAAGAGTGAACGGGGACAAGGTGATTCTCGAAGTTCTTCACAAGGTAAAGCTATTGGAGGGTTTGTCCGATGAATACCTTGCTAAAATTGCATCTGCAACAGCATCGAAGTCATTTATAAAGGGTGATGTTATTATCAAGAAGGGAGATATCGGAACTGAGTTTTTTATGTTGAAGGATGGAACTGTTACTGTGAAGGATATTGAGGCTGGTGGTGATAAATTTGCCGATCAGATATACAAAGCTGGAGACTACTTTGGAGAAAGAGCTCTTCTCACAGAAGAGCCCAGAGCCGCAAATGTTATTGCAAATGATGATTGCACTACTCTCATCTTGAGTAGAGCAGATTTTCTTAATGTTGTTGGTCCTCTTGAGACATTGATGAAGAAGGCACAAGACTTGCAAATTTTGGTATGTTGTACAGGTATTATCAATTGCACATCCTCAATACTTGGTATATCACATATTTTACTCATAAATAATCTTAATTGCGCCCTGATAGCAATCTATTCCAGCCTTTACGATGTCTGATCTTGAAAGTATGGAGTACGAAGAACTTGTTACTCGGATTATTGAGAAGGAGTTCAAAGCCGGGACTCAACTTTACTCGGAAGGAGAGGAGACGGAACCTGCAATCTGGATTGTTCGTAGTGGGAAGGTTGAGGTTTCATCCATGGATAAAAAAACAGAAAGAGCGGTTTCTTTGGGTGGATATTTTGGTGTCATCGATACTGTTTTTCATGAGGTGCCATGTGCTTCCGCAAAGGCTATCGAGGATTGTGTGGTTGGAGTCTTATCAAGGGCTGATCTCAAGGCTGTCATTCGAACGGTTGGTCGCCTCAATGGGGATGCAAAGGAACGTCAAGAAAAAGAATCCGTAAAGCAAAAATGTCTTGAGATTCCTTTGAACTCGTTGAAGAAGCACCGTATTTTAGGAGTTGGAACGTTTGGAAAGGTGTGGCTTGTTAGCCGTCAGTGTGGAGGGAAAACCGAATCATATGCGTTGAAGGTTCAAAGAAAACGCCAATTGATTCAGCACAACCAAGTGGAGGGATTGATTCGTGAGATCAAAGTAATGAATCTGTTGGATCACCCTTTTATTCTTAATATGATAAAGGTGTACCAGGATGACAAGACTGTCATGATGTTGGTGAAACTTGTCCAAGGAGGAGAACTGTACAGTATTATGAAAAGGCACAAGAACATGATTCTTTCTGATAGAGACTCCAAGTTCTATGCATCTTGTATTCTTGAGGGGTTGCATTTCATGCACTACCACTGCGTTCTTTACAGGGACTTGAAGCCAGAGAACGTTTTGATAGACAAAGATGGATATGCCGTAATTATTGATCTTGGTTTTGCCAAGGAAGTGAAAGGCAAGACATTTACTTTGTGTGGAACTCCGTGGTACATTGCTCCAGAGGTTATTCTTGGAAGAGGTACGTATGAATATTACACTTGCCGCCGTTTTTTGTAATATGCAACTCATCGTCCCGTATGGTATCTCCCTGTTTGCTGAATAGGTCACGATAAGGCGTGTGATTATTGGTCCTGGGCAGTTCTTGTCCACGAGATGTGCACCGGCGACACTCCGTTCCAAGCCCACGGTGTTGACCAAATGTCTCTATTCAAGGGGATTGTAAAAGGGAAATACAACCTTTCAAAATACGCGAGCCCGATCGTCAAAGATCTCGTAGGACGGATTTTACAGACTAAACCTCAATACCGCCTTGGAAACCTTGCTGGAGGAGCCAAAGATATCAAAACTCATCCATGGCTCCAAGAAGTCGATTTCAACAAGCTTTCGAAAAAGATATTTCGTGCTCCTTGGAAGCCAAAAATTAGGAATCCTTTGGATGTGGAAGCCTTTGACAATTGGGATCACATGAAGAAGGACGATAAGGAGTCTCCGCTTACGAGTAAGGAGCAGAAGCTGTTCGAAAGAATAGTTTGAGAAGTCTTCAAACAACTAAAGATGATGTTCAAAGTGGCCAAAGAACAAAGCGGGCAATCAAGTAGTACACCTAGAGACGAACATATAGTTTGTCGAAGAATTTACTTATAATCAATCACTTGTATCTCCCAAATATCTTTTGAATGGTCTCATATATAGTTTTTCAAATAATCCACTTATATTCAATCACTTGTATCTCCCAAATGTCTTGTGAATGGTCTATGGTCTCGCATACGTGCAGTTCAGCTATACTTAAACTTGTGGCCTTCGACTGAGCACAAATTCTCTCATTGTTCCTAGGATCTTCTTCACATTCCTATTGAAAGCCTCCTCCTCTCTAACAAGCATCCTTTTCTCGTATCTATCAAATCGTTCTTCTCTGGTCATACCTACATCATATATACTATCTTCGTCCATTACTGCATCATCATCGAGCAGCGGTTCCATGATCAATTCTTCATTTGCCAGCAGTATTTGTTCATACTTTGACTCATCTGCGTTCAACAGGGCAGATACGACATCTTTCATCCGTAATTGACGCAGGGATATGGTGCTGGAAAGAATTTGCGGCGCTCGTTGAGCGGAGATTGTTTCTTTGCGATTGAATGGATTGAATCCTTCAAAATCGTTATCTGAGGAATTTGACTTTTCATCGTCAAATATTGAAAACAATCTTGTTCTTGATGAGCCTTGCACGGGTTTCGATGAGATGAAGGATGCTGGCGAAAACGCTACGGTTTCCGGTGATATTGTTAGAGATGCGAGTATTAGAGAGTAATAGCACTTCATTTTGGATCGCGTCGGTTGACTTAATTAATTCACTTTGACGAGAAGAAATATTTACATCATGATGTGTCTGTTGTCAATCGTCAATAATTGATGTTGTTGTAATTTTTAATTTTGAGCTTTGTTGTGCGTGTTTCTTTCCTGTGAGGATCTATAACCTATTACAATAGTAATTTGATAATTTGATTCTCTATCCGACATGGATTCAATTTCATGACGTAATGTTCTCCTCCTCTCCAAAGATTTGTTTCAACTTGAGCACTTTTGATGCAAATAAAGAAATCCTCTCCTCGTCGTGTCTAGCACGCAACCATGCGACTGTTGTTCAACTTCTCCATACTTGCACGCAACCATGAAATTCTCCATCATCGCCACCCTCCTCACCTCCGCAGCTGCGTTTGCACCTTCCAAGGTAGCTCAGACCTCCACTGCTCTTAATTCGGACCTCCTCGAGGTCAAGACGAAGGTGCCTTGCTTCGGAGCTACCCCTTTTGGTGGAGAACCCGTTTTCATTGGAGAGAACTACTGGGACAAATTCACCACCGAATACGGATCTGAGGCCACCGGAACCTTCATCCGCGCTGCTGAGCTCAAACATGGACGTTCTGCTATGCTCGGTGTTCTCGGATTCGCTTTCCACAAGCTTGGATTGACCCTTAACAACATTTCCCCCCATGAGTACCTATCCGTGAGAGAGAATGTTAAATTCGCCGACCTTGCTGCCATGTCCCCTCTCGAAGCTGTTCATAATATCCCTGCTGACGGTGTAGCGCAGATCTTCATGGTCATTGCTGCTGTCGAGATCTACGAACTCACCCACAAAGATGGAAAGCTCGCGTTTGATGAGTCTGTAGCACCTGGACTTCAACCTGGTGGACTTACCGGAGATCTCGGATGGAACCCTTTGAACATTAGAGTCACTGATCGCCGTCGTCTTTCTGAACTTCAGAACGGACGTGCTGCTATGTTCGCTATCAGTGCCTGGGTTGCTGCTGAGGCCATCCCTGGATCTTTCCCACTTCCCCTTCCATGGTAATTCACCTTTGTCTGGTGACAAAGCAGACAAAATAGATTGGTGGAAATTATACTATAGAAAACCAATTTCCTTCATGAGAATTGAATTGAAATGAATTGAGTCGATTACATTTTCTGTCTAATGCGAAGGCAGTGTTGGTTTGGTCATAGTGAAGAAGTTGGGACATTGTCTAATTCCAATGGAATTCAACAAGACTTCACTGTGGTCTTGTTCGATGCGTGTTTTGTACATTATGCCGCACAACCTTTTTTTATTTAGTGATTAACATCTAAGACTTCATTTCTAAGTAGATTGAGTAATGGAACGTACTCTCTGTATATGAAAGTTGACTATTGACTACACAATTTAGTAATAATATTACTCTTCGTTCTGGAGACTCTTCAGAGTGTCGTGGTAGGCAGCAGACCCACCACTGAAGCTGCTCATCCAAGGCGGAGGTCTCTCCCTTAGCTGTTCCAGCGCGTCCAAATTTGCATATGGTATTTGACTCTTTGGGTCAGTATACAGACCAAATAATCCAGTGACTGGGCAGAACTTTCTCTGGGGATAGTTGCCCATTGCATTACCCTTTCTAGGCCTAGCTTCTGCAATTAAATAATCCTTCAACACGGAATCACTCCTTCCACTTTCTTCAATTAAGATGGAGGCTAAAGATCGAGGCTTGAAGCGCTTGTCCATTGCGCCAGCTTTGGCCTTGTTGCCCCGTCCACCACTTTTTCTCTTTCTGCCAACTGAAACTCCTCTTTTGCGCCCCCCCTCTACTTCGTCCAACTCATCAAATTCTTCCTCGACATCTTCCTCTTCGACGTTCGCACCTGCTTCTTCTAGGGCGTCAATTCTATAAGCTACAACATCAGTGGAAGAGGAGGAGGATAAGTTTATGCCTTTCCTAGCTTTTTCACGGCGTTTGTTGCGGGTGGTACGAATGGTTTGCGTTGCGAGGCCGGGGATTTTGAGAGTGCCTCCTGCGGCTGTGCGCATAGCCTCATTCCATGCCTTTCGTTGAGACATGTTTATCTATCCTGTTGTCGGAGTGAAGTTTGTTTAATTCTTGTGGAGAATGGTATGATATTATGATATGGCCACTGCGCTTTGCACTTGTTCGTTTGGGTTGATTTTTAGAATTAGTGACAATTGGAATGAAGTTGAAAGTAGTGTCTATTTTTTCCTTTTTTCTTTTTGCATCTCGCTAGTCGCTACTCGCGCCACTTTTTACCGATCGGGGTCTTTGAGCAGTGGTACTTTTTGAACTCTTTTTCTGTCTTTTTCAATGTTATTTGTTATTTTTTGTTGTTCACATCATATACATCTAACATCATCACACATCATCACACATCATCATACATCAGCGAACATCACACTTAGAGTGATCGTGACACCATCACATGCAATGAATTCGTTTGAAATCGATCTACTTGAACCTCTCTTGTGCGAAGCAAGAAACCCAAAGGAAAGAGAATTTGCACCGCTTCAAGCTCAGGGAATGATAGAATGGTTGTCACTACATCATTTCCCTTCCAAAATGCGAAAGTCGAAACTACCAATTGAAGTCTCCTCTCCTCTTCGAGGGAAGATGTGCATCCAATTGCAATGCAGTGCTACTAGTATAGAACATGGAATTAATAATGAAATGTGGGAGAAGGGTGTCCAGAGTGCCCTCAAGAGGATTACTGTTGAAGATCTTGGAAATATGAATGCTTCCGAATTAGAAACGTCAATACCCATTGATGATGCAGAAGGAAGGGGCATGGCTGATCTCTTTCTTTTAGAAAAGAAATTGGCTGTCAAAGTTGTGTTTGACAAAGAAACTGGACATGTACTGATAGTGGGCGATCAAAAGAAGTTGGAGAAAAAAGTCTTTGTGATTAGGAATATGATTAGTCATTATCATTGGAGATTATCTGGTACAGATGTTGCGTTTGAAAATGCTACGTCAACGGAAAAATAGAACCTCGAAGTGCTATTGATTTACTGTTGCAGTACATATTGCTCACATGTGTCTTAGCAAAATAAATTACATCCGCACAAATTGTTTTGACAAACGGAAAGGAGGGCAATCTACAGCGATAAAGGGAGAGGAAACATCGCAAGTTTTGTATAGTTTAAAGTTTAAATGTTTACGTTTTTGTTAAACCTTCGCAGTCAGGTTAGATTAGGTTGTATGCATATATATACATGAACATATATAATTATATAATATACATTGGTATGGTTCTTCACTTGGATACATGCAACAAAAGCTTTGTTCATTGATGTATTTATATCCAAATGATATCGACGTAATACGCTTCAAGAACCAGAATCTAAACCTGTGTTGACTACGATCCACCTAGAAAACCCCAGAATGTAGAACAACTACCTGTAGTATTCGACACCTTGCGTTGTTCCTGTGCATCAGCAGGGGTGTCCTCTTCGTCCGAATCGTAATAGTTCTGTTTCTTCTTGGAATAGAATCCATTCTTGACGGGGTCATAGTTTCTTGGTACACCCACAAAGTCCGTATCATAACTTTTCACTCCGGTAATCTCGCTATCATTTTGTTTCAACTCGTGCGCGGTATATTCATCAGCTTCTCCGTGGTTCATTCCTTCAAACAAAAGCACTCCACCAGTTGATTGGAGCTTAAGATCCTTGCGCTTGGATGCATCTTGAATCTGTTTATGAATTTTCTGTTCAGTCCGCAACATTTTTTTATCAAAGCTCTGCGTGTTTTTCATCAAGGCTACAGGTACGGTTGGTAGAGAGTCTGATGAATGACTTTCGTTGATGCTGAGGTCGTTTGGTGTGGGAAGAACCGAGACAGATTGTTGTGAAGAACTGGTTTTCTTTCCTTTTTGCACGGTGGTGGATGCCTTTTTATTGCCAAACCAAGATTTCTTCTTTGACTTCTCCGTAGTTGTGTTACCTTTCGTTTTACTTTTCAGGAAACCCATGATGATAATATGTAAAAATATGAAATGTACCTACGCAGTTACTGAGTGATATTACTGAAGTATGAAGTTGATGAGCCTGGTGAATCGCAGGTAAGTCAATGATATCTGATGCACTTGAACTAAATACTCTTTCGGAGTAGGCAAAGAGTAATGCAGTATCTGGTTCATTAAAATGACTTCTAATTTTCAGTGCAAGATGCAAGACTCAAATTTTCAAGATAAAGCTGTCTTTCGGTTGTGATGATTTTCAAGATAAAATAGCCAAAAATTCAACTTCAATCAACCCAATCAACCCATCGCCAAAGGAACGGAACAAAAACAGACAAAAACACACAAGGTTCTTATAAATTACCGGTACTTGACTCCTAATAACTAGTAACTAATAACTGCACATACAATATCATGGGGTGCGGATTTTCGTCAACAACAGGAACTAATGATTTACCTACTTCTGATAAAAATCAAATTTCAGTAGACGTTGTTGGGCGTAAGAACAAGGGGGGTTCAGTCAAGGTGAGCTACTGCGAACGAATGGTACACAGGAAACTGTTGTTCCAGCAGACACGACAGATGATACGACTGTTTCTTCTTATGCGATAATGGCCTTAATAGCGAATTTAATTGCTTTCGCACACTTAAGGAGAGATGAGCTAAATTTGTTTTTCAACGGCTGACAGCAGGCCTTCTTTTTTTGTGATTTTTTTGTGAGAATCTTTTTTGGGGCTATCGCTAGCGACTAGTAGCTAGCAGCATCATCGACGAACACTGCACGACCTGCCCTAATTCGTTCGTGGAAAGTACTGACATTTCAGAATCATCGTCACCTCGTCGTCTTTGCATTTAATACACGTGTACCAATTGCTTGTACAACTAAAGAACAAATACATCTCATGAACCGTTTATTTCATCGCAAGAAGAAGGAACCAGTTGAAGGAGCTGGGGGCTCATTTCGGGACAATTACAGCCTGGGAAAAACGGTACGTTCTCTAGAAATATCTTTTCGCTCCTCAGGTGTACAGTAACGTAAGCAAGCAACCAAACTCACCTCCTTGTTTCAATTTGTATTTAGCTGGGAGAAGGTGCATTCTCAATTGTTAAAGAGGTTACTCACCGTTCCAACAAGAAGGTTTTTGCTGCAAAGGTTGTTACCAAGGCAAAGCTCACTAAAGAAGACGAGCTTGCACTACATGATGAAATCAGAATCCTCAAGAATATGAGCCATGATCATATTATCAATCTCTTTGACGTATTTGATGAAAGCACTTACTATTACCTCATTACAGAAATCATGCTTGGAGGAGAGCTCTTCGATAGAATTGTTACAAAGACCTTCTACAATGAGAAGGAGGCAAGAGATGTGTGTAAGACTCTTTTTCAAGCTATAGCCTACTGTCACTCCAGGGGAGTCGCTCACAGGGATCTGAAACCTGAGAATCTTTTGCTTGTTTCCAGATCCGATGATAAGAATATCAAGATTGCTGACTTTGGATTCGCAAAGAAGGTTTCGAGTACCAAATGTCTGCTGACCCAGTGTGGTACTCCAGGATATGTGGCGCCCGAAATTCTTCACGGAGTTCCTTATGGAGTTAAGGCTGATATGTGGAGTTTCGGTGTCATTGCATACATTCTTCTCGGTGGATATCCACCGTTTATTGAGCAGAACCAAAGAGAGCTTTTCAAGAAAATTAAGAGGGGATCTTACGAGTTTCATGTTGAATATTGGGGACAAATCTCCAGGGAGGCAAAGAATCTCATTGCTGGCCTTTTGACAGTTGATCCTGATAAGCGTTTATCATCCGAAGCCGCTTTAAATGATCCTTGGATTACTGGAAGTGATGAGTTATTGGCTGGTAAGGATCTTGGAGCGAATCTTGATCAGTTCAGGAGATACAATGCGAAGAGAAAGGTCAGGCAGGCTGTTTTGACGGTAAGTTTTAACCTTTCTGATAGATTAGAATTGAGAAACAGAATGATTGCGCAAACTATTTACTTTAATTCCACATCACTAACATCCAAATTCTTGTTTTGATCATAGCTCATGGCCACCAACAAAATCACTTCTTTGGGTTACATGTTCAGATCCAACAACAATAACTAAATGCATTCATGTTTCAGCATTTGATTGAATA